>TARA_R110000868_G_scaffold20217_2_pt1 | contig 50890 bp, 39 predicted proteins | sample TARA_R110000868 | Tara Oceans TARA_R110000868 (sample SAMEA4397489) | marine metagenome | biome: Polar Biome; feature: [SRF] surface water layer (ENVO:00010504); material: water (ENVO:00002006), including particulate matter (ENVO:01000060) such as... | depth 5 m | reverse complement strand
GCGCTGGATCATCGAAACCAATCGCGGCGACCGGATGCGCGCGCGGTTTGTCTCCATGGCCAATGGCCCGCTGCACCGCCCGAAACTGCCGGGCATTCCCGGCGTCGAAACTTTCAAAGGCCACAGCTTTCATACCAGCCGCTGGGACTATGCCTATAGCGGCGGTTCGCCGGCAGGCGGGCTGACGGGCCTTGCGGGCAAGCGCATCGGCATCATCGGCACGGGCGCGACGGCTGTGCAATGTGTGCCGCATATCGGCGAAACGGCGGGCGAGCTCTTCGTGTTTCAGCGCACGCCCTCGTCGATCGACGTGCGCAACAACAAGAAGACCGATCCGGATTGGGCCGCAAGCCTGAAACCCGGCTGGCAGCAACACCGGATGGATAATTTCAACGTGCTGGTTTCCGGCGGCTACGAGCCTGAAGACCTCGTGGCCGACGGCTGGACCGACATCATCCGCAATCTTCTGGTGCTGGCCCATGCACGCGCCGCAGAAAAGGCGGCCGAGACAAAGCAGGACCCGTCCGAGCTAGTGCAGCTTGCTGACTTCCAGAAGATGGAACAGATCCGCAAGCGCGTTGAGACAGTGGTCGAGGATCAAGCCACCGCCGAAGCGCTGAAGCCTTATTACAATCAGTTCTGCAAGCGTCCCTGCTTCCATGATGAATATCTGGCGACCTTTAACCGTCCGAATGTTCACCTGATCGACACGCAGGGTCGCGGCGTTGAACGCATCACCGAAAAAGGCGTTGTGGTTGACGGCGTTGAATATGAGCTCGACTGCCTCATCTATGCGACGGGCTTTGAAGTCGGCACGAGCTACACGCAACGCGCGGGCTATGAAGTCTATGGTCGCGACGGGCTGAGCCTGTCGGCGAAATGGGCGGAAGGCGCACGCACGCTGCACGGGATGCACGTCAACGGTTTTCCCAATTGCTTCATTATGAGCACGGCGCAGGCGGGCTTCACCGCGAACTATCCCCATGCGCTCAACGAGCAGAGCAAGCATGTCGCCCATATCATCGGCCATGCTTTGGCAAATGAATTCCAGCATGTGGAAGCAACGCCCGAAGCGGAGATGAGCTGGCTCAACACGATTTTGAGCGTCGGTGTGGACCGTCAGAAATATCTCAACGAATGCACGCCGGGTTACTACAACAACGAAGGTCAGGTCTCACCGCTGGCGGCGAGCTTTGCGCCTTACGGGGCGGGTTCGATGCCCTTTTTCAAAGTGCTGGACGAGTGGCGCGAGGCGGGCACTTTCGACGGGCTCGACCTGCGCAGGGCCAATAGCGCGTCCTGAATCTCCCAGGAATCCTGAGCTGATCTAAACCTGAGCCGCAGAGAGTTGACTCTCTGCGGCCTCGGGATTAGAACAAAAAGAGAACATTTAGCGGGTTTCCCCATGTCTTCTTGTCGCTCAGAAACGGCCAAAGCCGGGCTTATTGCCGAATTGCGGAGCCGCATTGCCACGCTGGAAACAGGGGCGGTGCCGCTCGACGCTGCCGTCTCGCGCCCTGCTGTCGTGTCTTTCGGCGCGGCCTCGCTCGACGAGGCTTTGCCCGGCGGCGGGCTTGCCTGTGGCGCGTTACACGAAGTGCGGGCCGATGATTACCGCGACATGGGGGCGAGCCTCGGCTTTGCCGTGGCGCTGGCGGCACGCTGTGCCGCTGCTTTTTCCGATGCGCCTGTGCTCTGGTGCGAGGGCGCGCGCGCGCCTTTCGATGTCGGGCGGTTTTACGGGCCGGGCCTTGCCGCCTTCGGGCTTGATCCGGCGCGGCTTGTTCTCGTCTCGCCCGCCTCACCTGTTGATTGTCTCTGGACCATGGAAGAAGCGCTGCGGCTTGGCGCCTTTGCCGCTGTCATCGGCGAGATCGACGGACGCGCCAACGCGCTCAGCCTGACGGCCACACGCCGACTGCAACTGATGGCGGAAGAAAGCGGCAGACCGGCTTTTTTGCTGACGGGCCACGGCAAGGCAAGCGGCACAAGCGCTGCCGTCACGCGCTGGGTGGTGAAAGCCGCGCCGAGCAGCCCGACAGTTGAGGACGCGGCCCTCGTCGGTCGTCCGCGCTGGCACATGCGACTGGAAAAATGTCGCGGCACATCTGCTGCCGCGATGAGCGACCTCGCGGCGCGGGCGCAATGCCTTGAATGGGATCCGCGCCGCCGCCTCTTTGGCGATGTGGCCGACGAAAGTGCCGCCGCTATCGCACCGGATTTCAGGCTGGCCGTTTAGCGCTGGCGGTTTTTGAATTTTATCTCAGGCTTCGGGTCGTGTCGCATGAACGGGCAACGGCGAATAGTATCCGTGTATCTGTCGCATTGGCCGGTTGACCGTTTCTTCCGCGCCACGCGCGCGCTGCGTGATGCGGCAACACGCGATGCCGCCCTCGTCCTCACCATGCCGATGAACGGCGGGCGGCGCATCACGGCGCTGACGGCGGCAGCGCAAGCGCAGGGCATAGCGGAAGGGCAATTGGTGGCCGACGCAATGGCGCTTTATCCAGCTCTTGATGTGCGCGACGCGGATTTTGCGGCCGACCGCGCGGCGCTGAAACGGCTGGCCGACTGGTGCGGGCGCTATACACCATGGACTGCGCCCGATGAGTGCGGGCTTGGCGCGGAACCTGACGGTATTCTTATGGACATCACGGGCTGCGCACATCTTTTTGGCGGCGAGGAGGCGCTCGCCCGCGATCTTGTCACACGGTTTGCGCGGCTGAACATCCGCGCCCGTGTCGCCATTGCCGCGACAACCGGCACGGCCTGGGCGCTCGCTCGCTTCGGCGCAAGGCGCGTGATCGTTCTGCCGTCGGGCCAGGAAGAAAAAGCTATCGCACCGCTACCTGTCGCGGCCCTGCGGCTCGGCGACAATATTGTGGACGGGCTTTCGCGGCTCGGCCTCAAACATGTCCAAGACCTTTATGGCCGCGCCCGTGCACCGCTCACCGCACGTTTTGGGCGCACGGTGTCGCTGCGGCTCGATGAGGCATTGGGCTATGCGGCAGAGCCGATTTCGCCCGATCAGCCTTTAGTACCCTATCGCGCGCGACTGCTGTTTGCCGAGAGCATCACGCGTGTTGAAGATGTTGAAACGGCCATCGCGCAACTTAGCACTGAACTCGTCATTCTGCTGGAGCGCTATCACAAAGGCGCACGGCGGATGGAGCTTGCGCTTTTCCGCGTTGACGGCGAGGTGACGCTGCTGACAGCTGGCACCAGCGCACCTTCGCGCGACACGACCCATCTCGCGCGGCTCTTCCGCGAAAAGCTGCAACAGGCGGGCGATGATTTTGATGCGGGTTTCGGCATCGAGGCGATGAGCCTTGCGGCGCTGGTTGTTGATCCGCTGGCGCAAACGCAAACCGCGATGGCGGGCGAAGGCGCACCCGCGCCCGATATCGACGGGCTGATGGACCGGATAGGCAATCGTCTGGGGGCGGCGCGCGTAATGCGGCTCGCACCCAACGCAAGTCTTGTGCCTGAACGCGCTGTGCGCCCTGTGGCTGTGTTGCGCGGACCCACCCTCATGCCTGCACATGATTGGCGCGTTGCCGCTTTGCCCGAACGCGATGGCGCGCTCGCGCGGCCCTTGCGCATGTTGCCCGCACCCGAACCCATTGACGTGACCGCCGAAATTCCCGAAGGCCCGCCGCGACATTTCCGCTGGCGACGGGTGCTCTATCAGATCGCCCGCGCCGAGGGGCCTGAACGCATCGCGCCGGAATGGTGGCGTAGCGAGCGCGACCGCACGCGCGACTATTACCGCGTGGAAGACACGGACGGTCGGCGCCTCTGGCTCTATCGCGACGGGCTTTACGACCGCGATAGCGCATTGCCGCGCTGGTATATTCAGGGGATGTTCGGATGAGCGGTTTCGCCGAACTTTGTTGTGCCAGCAATTTCAGCTTCCTGCGCGGGGCGTCCCACGGCGACGAATTGGTGCTGATGGCAAAGGTGCTGGGTCTTGCCGCCATCGGCATTGCCGACCGCAACACTATGGCAGGCGTGGTGCGCGCCCATGCCGCCGCCAAGGAACACGGCCAACGCCTTCTGGTGGGCACACGACTGGTGACGCTCGACGGATTTGAAATCGTTACCTATCCGCAGGACCGCAGCGCCTATGCGCGGCTCACTAAACTGCTGACGCTCGGCAACCGCCGCGCCGAAAAAGGTCAGTGCCATCTGACGCTTGCCGACATTATCGCCGCCGGGGACGGGCAATGTTTTATCGTGATACCGCCTGTGGCCCCCGACGAGGCTTTCAGCACCGCGCTCAATGAACTCGCCAGCGCTTTTCCGCGCCGCGTCTGGCTCGCATTCGCGCCGCAATATGACGGTAGCGACGTGCGTCGCTTTCATCTGTTGCGTGATCTTGCGCGCCGCGCCCGCGTGGCCCTCCTCGCCACCAATGATGTGCTTTATCACGCCGCTGAACGCCGCGCGCTACAGGATGTTCTGACCTCGATCCGCGAGCACGTGACGCTTGAAGAAGCGGGCTATCTCTTGCAGGCCAATGCCGAGCGCCACCTGAAAGATGCTGCCGACATGGCCCGGCTCTGCGCGCGTGCGCCCGACGCGCTGGCGCAATCGCTCGTCATTGCAGAGCTTTGCCGCTTCTCGCTTGATGAACTCAAATATGAATATCCCGCCGACACATTCTCCGACAATGAGACGCCGCAGGAACTTCTGGAGCGTCTGACATGGGAAGGGGCGCATTGGCGTTTTCCCGACGGGATCAGCGACGAGGTGCGCGCCACCATCCGCCGCGAGCTGGACCTCATCGAGGCCAAGCAATATGCGCCCTATTTTCTCACTGTGCATGACATGGTGCGCGAGGCGCGGCGTCTTGAAATTCTTTGTCAGGGGCGCGGCTCGGCAGCCAATTCCGTTGTCTGCTTTTGCCTCGCCATCACCTCGGTGAACCCGACCGAAGTTGATCTGTTGTTTGAACGTTTCGTCTCGCTCGAACGCGACGAGCCGCCCGACATTGACGTCGATTTCGAGCATGAGCGGCGCGAAGAGGTGATGCAGTATATTTACGGCAAATACGGACGGCACCGCGCAGGCATAGCTGCCACTGTCATCACCTATCGCTCACGCAGCGCCATCCGCGATGTCGGCAAAGCCTTCGGCCTGTCTGAAGATGTGATCCATGCCTTGTCGCGCTCCGGCTGGGGCTCGTCCAGCAAAGGCATTTCGGACGAGGACACGCGTCGCTCAGGGCTTGATCCCGCCGATCCGCGCCTCGCACTGACGCTCGATTTGACGAAGCAATTGCTCGGCTTTCCACGTCACCTGTCACAACATGTCGGTGGCTTTGTCATCACCAAAGGCCCGCTTGATGAAGTCGTGCCCATCGGCAATGCCGCGATGGCGGATCGCACTTTTGTTGAATGGGACAAGGATGATCTGGACGCGCTCGGCATTTTGAAAGTCGATGTGCTGGCGCTCGGTATGTTGTCCTGCATCCGCAAAGCTTTTGATCTGTTGCGCGACCATCACGGCGTCGATCTTGATCTCGCGACCGTGCCGCAGAACGACACGGCGGTTTACGACATGTTGTGCCGGGCGGATTCTGTTGGCGTGTTTCAGGTCGAGAGCCGCGCGCAAATGTCCATGCTGCCGCGCCTCCGCCCCCGCAACTTCTACGATCTCGTGATCGAAGTGGCGATTGTGCGCCCCGGCCCCATTCAGGGTGGCATGGTGCATCCCTATCTGAAGCGGCGGAGCGGCGAGGAGGAAGTGATCTATCCCTCGCCCGAACTTGAAAAAGTATTGCGCAAGACCATGGGCATTCCGCTGTTTCAGGAACAGGCGATGAAAATGGCGATCGTCGCGGCAGGTTATTCACCGGGTGAGGCCGACCAGTTGCGCCGCGCCATGGCCACGTTCCGCCGCACCGGCACCATCGGGTTGCACCGCGAGAAATTCATCGGCGGTATGTTGCACAACGGCTATGAGCCTGAGTTTGCCGAACGCTGCTTCAAACAGATCGAAGGCTTTGCCGATTATGGTTTTCCGGAAAGCCACGCCGCGAGCTTTGCGCTGCTTGTCTATGTCTCGGCCTGGCTCAAGTGTCATTATCCCGACGTCTTCTGCGCCGCGATCCTTAATTCGCAACCCATGGGGTTTTACGCTGCCGCGCAGCTTGTGGGCGACGCCAAGGAACACGGCACCGAAATACGAGCCGTCGATGTCAATCACTCCGACTGGGATTGCACGCTGGAGCGCGTCGCGGGGCAGCATCATTGCGCGGTGCGGCTCGGCTTCCGCCAGATCAAAGCGGTGCAGAGCGCGACAGGACAAAAGATTGCGGAAAGTCGTGGCGCGGGGTTTGATTCATTGCGCCATCTCTGGCTGCGGACACAACTCAGCCCGCGTCTCATCGAGCAATTGGCCGATGCGGATGCGTTCCGTTCCATCGGTCTTGACCGGCGCGCTGCGCTCTGGGCCGTGCGCGGGCTCGGCGGCTATGGCGGCGGGCAGAACGGCAAGATGCCGGCACCGCTGCCGCTCTTTGCTGCGCATGAGGAAGGCGGTTTCCAGCATGAAGCGGAAATGGCGCTTCCTGCCATGCCGCTCGGCGAGCATGTCATACTCGACTATGCGACGCTGCGCCTGTCGCTGAAAGCCCATCCCATGTCGTTTTTACGCGAGCGCTTTACCGCGCGGGGTGTCGTCACACACCGGCAGTTGAATGATGACGTGAGACATGGCGCGCGCGTGAAGCTTGCCGGCCTTGTGCTGGTACGCCAGCGCCCCGGCACGGCGAGCGGCGTTATTTTTGCGACGCTCGAAGACGAAACCGGCATTGCCAATATCATCATCTGGCCGAAAATTTTCGAGCAGAACCGGCGCACGGTTCTCACCTCGCGCCTTTTCGGCATCCGTGGTCGCGTGCAGAAAGAAGGACTTGTCGTCCATGTCATCGCCGACGAAGTCGAAGACCTGACACATGAACTTGCGACACTCTCAACCGCCACAGATCTCGGCGCCGCAAATCGCGCGCGGGGCGACCTAAGCGGCGACGGACCGGACCCGCGGGCCGCCAAAGCCGCGCGCCACGAAGACCGAACGCTTCGTGCCGCACGCTTTGTGCCCAAGAGCCGGGATTTTCACTGAGCGGTGAAGGCCGCAACGCGGGCTGCCACATTGGCGCGGATGTTCATGTAGAACAGATTGTAATCGTAGATGTGATAGTCGCCATTGTTGACACCAAAGGTGAAGCCGATGCTGTCGGTCGGTGGCGACACGACAAGCAAGCCACCTTCGCAGGCCGCACCTGTCAGTTCCTTGATCACGGGCGGAAAGCTCTCTTCGCTTTTAACAAAAGGCAGGCCGCCTTCATTGGCCGAGGCCGGCGCTGAGGCATCAAGCGTCCATGTCAGCGGATTGACGCAAGTGTTGGGTACGCCACCCGCAAGATGATACTGCCCCTCGCTCCATGTGGTGCCGGTCTTGGTCCAGCCTTCGCGATCTTTCGCGTCGCGCACCGAATTCCAGTTGAGGTAACACGAGATCTGTGTCGGTGTGGCGCAAGGCGGGATGCTCGGAATATGCGCCTCACGCGGCATGGACGATCCGACGAGATAGGCAGCAATGAAGCGTTTAGCGAGCGGTGTGCCTGCGATTTTTTCCGCCAGCAAGCGCATCCCGTGGAGTGAACCCTGACTATGTGCGGCGATGATAAAGGGGCGGTCCTGATTGCGATCAGCGATGAACTCATCAAAGGCTTGCGCCACATCCTGATAGGCAAAATCAAGCGCGGCTTTTTCGTCGTCTGATTTGCCGATGAACGAATAAAGCGTCGCCTGCCTGTAGCGCGGCGCGAAAACGCGGGCCGAGCCGTTAAAGGCACTCGCCTGATAGCGCAGCACGCCGGCCTCGAGCAGATCCTTTGTCGCGCCGCCTTCGTCGTAAGCCGCGTTCCATCCATTCTTTTTGTAATAGGTCGTCGGATGGATGAAGAAGACATCAATACCGGCGCTCGCCTGATTGTCTGTGGCCCCACTGTCAGGTGGCACCACATCGGCGTTATCTGCAACGCCAGGAAGGGCGGCCCAGGCATCGTCCTTAGTGTAGTCCGGCGCAGGCGGTGCGGAAGCCGCATCAAACCCGCTCCACGGCTTGAGAAATACCTGAAACCGCAAGCCCGTATCGAAATAGAGAACGGCCGCACCGACAGCCAGAAGCGCGACAAGCGCCACCAAAGCCCAGAGAATTTTCTTCAACATCGTTCGCCGTCTCCCAGCGTTAAAAAATGTAACGGTATGTGTCCGTCCGCTTCACCTTATGCTGCAGGCACCGCGGCCTGCTTGATATGTATGTCGCGTTGCGGAAAGGGTATTTCGATATTGTGTTCCTTGAAGAGGTCCCATACCCGGAAAAACAAGTCGCTCTTCAGATTGGAGAGCCCTTCCTGCGGATCAAAAATCCAAGCGCGAATTTCAAAATCAATTGAACTGTCACCGAAGCCCGTGATCAAACAGCGCGGTTCAGGAATTTTTAGAACACGCGCATGTTCATCGACAGCTTGTAACAGCAGTTCCCGCACCTGATGAATGTCTGAATTATAAGACACGCCGATTGGTATGTGCAGGCGCACTTTGCGATCACTGTAAGACCAGTTTTCGACGGTTTGGGTGATCAGATTTTCGTTCGGGATCAGATGTTCTTTACCGTCCCGCGTCAGCACCGAGATGCACCGGGCACCCAACGAATTGACCCAACCATATGAGTCACCGACCGCAATCACGTCGCCGGGTTTGATGGATTTATCCATCAACAAGATGATGCCGCTGATCAGATTGGACACGACTTTTTGTAAGCCAAAGCCAATGCCAAGACCGAGTGCGCCGCTGAACACCGCAAGAGACGTAAGATCGAGGCCGACGATATTGAGGCCGATCACAACGGCGGCGACATAGAGCGCAATGTTGGACAGCTTACTGAAGAGAACGCGCTGCGACGGCGTCATGCCGCTCGCCTTGGCAAATCCGCGATCCACAAGACCGGATAAAAACCGGACGATCCAGAAGATCACGCCATAAGCGATGACACCCTTCACGAGCAACAGCACAGACAATCTAATTGTGCCCACAGTAAACGAGGCACGGTCTGCGATTTCAATGGTGGGTGACAGCCAGCCAAAAATGCTCAGGGCAGCCAATATCCAAAGTGTGACGGCGATGAGCCGCGACCAGAACGGGCTTTCAATTGTGCTGGAAGTGAAGCGGATAATCCCCCAGGCGGTTGCCAGTGTGGCCGCTGTTTTCAAAACAGCGAAGGGGAGAAACGCCCCTTGTGCTGTGAGCGTCGCAACCCAGAGAAAGGAGGGCAGGAACAGGAGAAAGAACACTTCCTGATATGAGGCGTGAATACGGACGAGGCTCAGGCCTTTGCGGCGTTGCGCAAGGCGCTCGATCCACACGGTCGCGTGACCCGCAAGAAATCGTGCAACGAGAAACGCCGCAACAATGGCGCTGACCTGCGCCAGAGCACTCACTGTCATCAGATCCGTTTCGATCCAGTTCAGGACCGTGCCCGAATGCGCTTTTAGCCAAACAAAGTAAGGCATCGGCATCTCCAACTTCCGGCAAGCTCGAATGAACCTGCATGGTGAAGGGGCAGATCACGCCACCTCACCCAGCGGCCACGCAATCGGCAAAGTAATGCACCACGCCATCGGCGCTGACTTCGCGCACAAGACCGTGGATGTCTGTTTCAAAGCCCGGACATTCGCTGGCGAACTCGCGGTTGAATTTCAGATATTCGACGATCTTCTGGTTGAACACTTCGCCCGGTACCAGCAGAGGAATGCCCGGCGGATAAGGCGTCACAAGGCTCGTGGTGATGCGACCTTCCAGCTCATCGATCGGCACGCGCTCAGTCGTGCGTTTGGCAATGCAGGCAAAGGCGTCGCTGGGTGTCATCGACGGTGTGTGATCGCTGAGATACATATCGGTGGACAAGATCGCCACATCATATTTAGCATAGAGCTTGTGCACGTGCTGGCACATATCACTCAGGCCCATATGCTCGTAGCGCGGATGTTTGGCGCAGAACTCCGGCATGATGCGCCACATCGGCTGGTTCTTGCCGTAGTCATCCTTGAATTGCTGCAGGGCGGCCAGCAGCGTGTTCCAGCGGCCCTTGGTGATGCCGATGGTGAACATGATGAAGAAGCTGTAGAGCCCTGTCTTTTCGACCACGACGCCGTGCTCGGTCAGATATTTCGTCACGATGGAAGCTGGAATGCCCAGATCTTCAAAGTGACCGTCGAGGTTCAGACCGGGCGTGATGATCGTCGTCTTGATCGGATCAAGCATGTTGAAGCCGCGCGCCATGTCGCCGAAACCATGCCACGAATCTTCGCCGTCTGAACGTTGCACAGCATCAGAGTCTGTCCGCTTCAGAACCCAGTCGGCGGAGCGGCCGATGCCTTCTTCCACCAATTGGTCCGGCCCCCAGACGCGGAACCACCAATCGTTCTCGCCAAATTCATCGTCCACCTTGCGCATGGCGCGGCGGAAGTCGAGCGCTTCGGCAATGCTTTCTTCCACCAAAGCTGTACCGCTCGGTGGCTCCATCATGGCGGCGGCCACGTCGCAGCTCGCGATGATGCTGTATTGCGGGCTGGTGCTGGTGTGCATCAGATAGGCTTCGTTGAAGAGATGCCGATCGAGCTTGGTGTCTTGTGAATCCTGCACCAGCACATGGCTCGCCTGAGAGATGCCGGCCAACAGCTTGTGGATCGATTGCGTGACATAGGTCACCGAATGTTTCGGCCTTTCGCGCTTGCGGCCCATCGCATGGAAATTGCCATAGAAGGGATGAAAGGCGGCATGCGGCAGCCAGGCCTCGTCGAAATGCAGATTGTTCACATAGCCGTCGAGCATGCCTTTGATCGTCTCGGTATTGTAGAGCACGCCGTCATAGGTTGATTGCGTGAGCGTCATCACGCGTGGCTTCACGGTGTCCGCATCGACATGGGAGAGCAACGGGTTCGCGCGGATCTTGGCTTTGATCGCATCGATCTCGAACTCGCTCTGTGGGATCGGGCCAATAATGCCGTAATGATTGCGCGTCGGCTTGAGAAAAACCGGAATGGCACCCGTCATAATGATGCTGTGCAGGATCGACTTGTGGCAATTGCGATCCACCACCACAACGTCGCCCGGCGCCACTGTGTGGTGCCAGACCATTTTATTGCTTGTGCTGGTGCCATTGGTGACGAAGAAGCAATGGTCGGCGTTGAAGATGCGCGCCGCATTGCGTTCCGAAGCACCGATGGCGCCATTGTGATCGAGCAGCTGCCCGAGTTCCTCGACTGCGTTGCACACGTCGGCGCGCAGCATGTTTTCACCGTAGAACTGGTGATACATCTGGCCGATGGGGCTTTTCAGAAAAGCGACGCCGCCGGAATGCCCCGGGCAATGCCATGAATAGGAACTGTCTTCGGCGTAGTTGAGCAACGCCTTGAAGAACGGTGGCTGAATGCCGTTCAGATAGCTTTTGGCTTCGCGCAAAATATGACGCGCCACAAATTCCGGCGTGTCTTCAAACATATGAATGAAGCCGTGCAGCTCGCGCAGGATGTCGTTGGGCAGATGGCGGCTGGTCTTGGTCTCACCGTAGAGATAGATCGGCACGTCGGGATTTTTCCAACGCACCTCCTCAATAAAGCTGCGCAGGTTCAGAACGACCGGATCAATGTCAGGTCCGGTGCTGAATTCCTCGTCGTCGATGGAGAGCAGGAAAGCGCTGGCGCGCGACTGCTGCTGCGCGAATTGGGATAGATCACCATAACTTGTCACCCCTACCACTTCGAAACCTTCGTTCTCTATGGCCTGCGCCAGCGCGCGGATGCCGAGGCCCGAAGAATTGTCGGAGCGGAAATCTTCGTCGATGACAAAGACGGGGAAGCGGAACTTCATAACGTTCTCCTAGCGGGAAGGTAGCCTGTGCCACAGACATAGCACGCTTGAGCGGTCCTTCGCCCATATTCCTCAACCGGAAAACGCCAATCAGCGGCCATATGCGGCTGCCCGCTCGCCCTCAGCCCGGACCATGCGCGGGGTCGGTGTAATTTGCCAAATCACACCTGCGATGTGACAATTATGTATGAAACAATTGAGCACCCAAAAGGGAGCTCCCCGCGGGGGTTCGTCGAAACCGGACTGGTTTGCGCGATCCGATGAGGAACTTCTGAAGCTGCGCCTTAAAGATCTCCCAATTTCGATCGATGGGTCGTGGGTCGAAGATTGCCTCAACAGGCTCAATCGCGAATTGCTCGGGAGAAGTCTGAAAATACGCGCGCATGCATGGATCTCACATGAGTGGTTCAGCCCCGATAATACGCCCGGCATAGCCATTCCGTTCTATCTCGCCCATCCGCGACTGATGGAGCTGGAGCGGAAGATGATCCTCGATGTTGAAGGCGGTACGCCGTCTGAGTGCATGCGGATTTTGAGGCATGAAGCAGGACACGTCCTGCAGCATTCATTTGGTCTGCATCGCAGACGACGCTGGCAAAGGCAGTTCGGGCTATCGTCGACCCGCTATCCGGAATTTTACAAACCTGACCCGGCCAGCAAGAACTTTGTGCAGCACCTGCCGCGCTGGTATGGGCAAAGCCATCCTGACGAAGATTTCGCCGAGACATTCGCCGTCTGGCTGACCCCGAATTCGAACTGGAGAAAGCGTTACGCAGATTGGCCAGCGATCAGCAAGCTTGAGTATGTCGATGAGCTGATGGAAGAGATCGCCGGAACGAAACCAAGCCTGACCCGTCGGGTGACAGTGGAACCGCTGAGCAAACTCACAAGCACTCTGGAAGACCATTACAAAAGAAAGCTCGATCACTACGGGACCGAAGCGCCGACCACCTATGACCGGGAACTCCGCCGCATATTTGCCAAGGACGCCAACGCCAGTGATGGCCCGCTGGCATCAGCATTCATTCGCAAAAACCGGACGGCCATCCGGCAATTGGTTTCTGAATGGACGAGCGAGCATCAGCTCAATCTGGATGCTGTTCTTGATGAGATGATAAGCCGGTGCCGGGCTCTCAAGCTTCGGGCGGTGGGTCCGGCAGATCAATTGCGATTGAAATTTGTGGCGTTGCTGACAGCTAAAACTGTGCACTCATTTTACAGTGCGTCACGACGGCAATGGTATGCACTATGAAACGATTGCGCGTTTTGGTTCTCATTCATCCCGATCTGACGCCGCCGGACTCAACCGAAGGATTCAGTGAGAGCGAGATCAATGTTTGGAAAACCGAGTATGATGTCGTCACGACTTTGCGCGCCAACGGACATGAGGTGATGTTGCTTGGCGTGCAGCATGAGCTTGCGCCAATCCGAACACAACTTGACGAATGGAAACCGCACGTCGTGTTCAATCTGCTGGAGGAGTTTCATGGCGAAACGCTCTACGCACAGAATGTTGCAAGTTTTCTCGAACTGATGCGCATACCCTATACGGGCTGCAACCCGCGCGGACAGATGCTGGCACGCGGCAAAGACATTTCTAAAAAGCTGATCAAGTATCATCGTATTCCCGTGCCTGCCTTTGCGGTCTTTCCGATGGGGCGTAAAGTGCACCGACCAAAGCAGCTCGAATTTCCGCTCATCGTCAAAAGCCTCAGCGAAGACGCCTCGCTCGGCATCGCACAGGCTTCCGTGGTTCAAACCGACGACAAACTTGTTGAACGGGTCGCCTTTATTCACGAAAAAATAGGCACCGCGGCGATTGCCGAACAATATATCGACGGGCGTGAACTCTACGTGGGCGTGCTCGGCAACAACCGGCGGCATGTATTGCCCATTTGGGAACTGGAATTCAGCCGCCTCGCGGACGGCATGCGCCCGATCGCAACACGCTGGGTGAAACAGAATGTCGACTATCAGGAACTGCGGGGCGTGCTGCAGGGCCCTGCGGAGAACCTCACGCCAGTTCTGCGCTCGCGCATCAACTCCGTTGTCAAACGCATTTGCCGGACGCTCGATCTCGACGGCTACGCGCGCATCGACTTCCGGCTTTCAAATGACGGGATACCATACTTTCTTGAGGCCAATCCAAATCCCGAAATTGCAAGCGGCGAAGAGTTCGCTCAGTCGGCTCTCCATGACGGCATCAGCTATGCCGATCTACTAGACCGCATTCTCGGCCTCGCCATTCAGCGCGCCGGAAAGATTTAAGAAAGCGAGCCTGGAATTTGACACGCCGGAACAGGCAGTAATATCGGAGCCGTCATTTTCCCAACCGCAGCAATGCTTCGCGCGTCAGATAGCGATTGTACACAGACTGATCGTTCACCGACATCGTGTGACCGCCGGCAACAGATTGAACTTGCTCCATGCGGGTCATGCGATTGGTCTGAATGTCATGCGCGTGCAACATCGTCCATGACCAATAGGGATGCCCGCCGTCGCGCACCGCATTGTCACCGCTTTGATAAAGCGAGAAGGCGCCGTCGAAAGAGCGAAACATATCGCCTCGCCGGTCGAAGGACACCATCGAGAGTGGCAGCAGCGTGCGCGCGTCAAACCAAACTTGCTTTTTTGAAATCGGCGCGCGCGGATATCGCACGGGTTCGGCTTCGATAACGATGGCCTCGGGGACGAATTCAACATCCATATCCCAGAAAGTTTCGCCTTTGGGTCCGCCGTGTGTTTTGTGTTCCCAATTGGGGTGATCGGGCTGCCACCCTTGCGACAGACCCGCCAGCGTCGGCCCGCGATGGACGATCTTGTAATTCCCCCAAGTGAGGAACGGATCGCCCGCACCCCAGGCATCTGAGAGATAGAGAGATGAACCGGCAATCAGAGGTTCAAAACGCTGATTGGTCGGAAAGGTTCTGACGCGCTTGAACTCCGGCAAATAGCCATATAGATCGGGAAATTCATTCTGATCATAGGGCCATACATTGAGAAAAGACGTGCCCTGAATGCTGTTCGGGGACGTGAAGATGATGCTCTGATAGCGCAACTTGTCTTCGTGTCCGGTCCAGTAAGGCTTAGGCTCAACACTGACACGACCGACGGCGGCCAGCTCCGCCCAGCAGGACTCGTAGCGATAGGCCACGTCGCCCTGCGGATCGAGATCATATTCCTTCACCGGATAGAACGACACATCGTGACGTCCCCAACTCAGCGTCAAGCCGGCAAAGACTTCGATGGCCGATTTGGGATCAGGAAAGGGATTGCCGCCAATCCAAGGCTTACCGTCGCCGATGGTGACATTGCCCACAGCGTCGAACCGCGCCTGCCCGCGGTTGCGCAATGTCGCTTCGATATATTCCCACGGGCTCAATTTGTAGATGTCAGTCGTTGTCGGCACAACGCGAAGCTTGCGCCCCATGTCCCTGATTTGCGACAGACGGATCGGATCCAGCAAGTCTTTCACATGCTCGACGTTCTGCGTGTCGATCGTTTGTCCCGTGCTGATCTTGCCTGAGGTGAATTCATCAATGGATAGTAGGTGATCAGGGTAAGCGGCTGTGACATCGCCCGCTCTCGCAATTGTGTCCCAGAGCGGTGCCAGAACACCGGTGGTCAACAAGCCGCTGCCGACGCCTTTGAGGAAGGCACGGCGCGTGAACGCCCGGTCAAATTTCCGCAGATGATGAACCATGCCTGCCTGACAATACTGAACCTTCAATAAAAAAGGGAGCGGGCCAGTCCGGTCCGCTCCCTCCAGATTTCAAGCCATCAGAACTGATAAGCCACGCGGGCGCTCAATTCATTCGCATAGTCGAATGTCTGCATGATGTTCTTGTTGTTCTGTTGCGCGGCAACAACATTTGCATAGACATCAACCGTCCAGGTTGAGTTCGGACGCCATTTCACGCCCGGCTGGACAAGCACGCCGCCACGAATGTCATAGAGCATCGTGAAATCGGCTCGCCATACGAGGTTCGGGAAAGGCTGCTGCAAGGCCAGCGCAACGGCATGGAAGCCGTGATCTACGCCGGTCGGTCCATGTCCCGTGTCGCCGCCCATGCCGCCGAGATAGCGACCGAAGAGATCGCTCTGCGACTTGTACATATATTCAGCGACGATGAACGTGGCGGGCCATGACTGTGACTGCGTGAATCGATGATATTTCTCGAAGACCAACGATGCTGTCACTTCGTTCTTGGTGAGGAACGCCCGATCCAGAGTGGGATTGGTGAAGGTCTTGTCCGGCGTGTATGCCACTTCACCGCGCATCACCAATTGGTCGAACAGTGAGTCCGGCTCGCCGCTAAAGACATAGTTCGCGCCCATGCCAAAAATATTTTCCTGCTTGAATACACGTTCGATGTGGCCGCGTAGCGGACCGAGGCCAGTAAAGGTACCATCGAGCGTGGCTTGAGCGGCTGCATAGGCACCCGGACCGGTGCCGAAACAGCCGGAAGCAAGATTGAGGGCCGTGCAAACACCGTTCACACCATCGAGACGCGTGGTGGCAGCATATTTAAACCATTCTGTCGATGTGCGGACGCCTTCATTGGTGTCGAATGAAAAAGGCAAGCCGGCAAGCGGTCCGGCCGTTTCATTACGCCAGCGGAAAACACCATCGGGGTTCGTGCGATGCACGGCGATCATCTGTACAGACAGGTTATCCCAGAACTGGGCCTGCACACGCCCGCCGAAGTTCCAATCATGATTAGCGTCCGTGCTCGTGTGGACAGTGAACTGGTCCGGGATGAAGTTGTATGGCGTGCCTGGGTTTGGCAAAACCGAAGGGCTGAACATCTGTGCAAAGCCTTCGAACTCGAACTGGTCGAACGCTCTGACAGAAGCACGAATGCCTGGTGAGGCAACGCGCTTGTCGGAGTACTCTTCGGCCGCCGGATCGAGAATGAAGTGGCGGCGCAGATCGAGTCCGTTCGGCACGTCGAGCACGCGGAAGAAGATGGCCTCACCCCAAGCGATCTGCTGGTTGCCAGCACGGATCCAAAGCGGGCCGTTGTTGTAGTCCAGATAGAGCGACGGGAAATCGACCATTCCCTGTTTGCCATTCAGTTCAAGGCGATTGCCACGATCATTGCTGAAGGTCGGCGCACCGAAAAAATCACGGCCGCTCGAGTTGCCGTAAAGCCCCCAATCGCCAAAGGCGCGCAGCTTCGCACGCGCTGTCAGGTTTTGATTCAGTTTGGCGCTGGCGTCAATTTCCAGACGGGTCGCGAACAAGTTCAGAGCGTTGCTTGTATCGTTCCCGTGGAACTTGTTTTCCTGTTCGTTGTTGCGGTTTTCTTTACCGGTGACCTTCACGGCCGCTTCCTGACGGGCAAAGCCGGAAATGTCTATGTCCACAGCTTTTGCTTGATGGCCGGCAAACGAAGCCGTCGTCGCGATGACCAGAGCAAGTGTTCGTATTGTTCTCATGTCCCCCTCCCAATCGATTGCAGGTCTACTCTCCGATTTTCAAAATCCTCGCGCCGTAACCAACGGCTAACGGGGTTTCTTTTTCCCCTTCGCCTGGTGCCGCCACGCCCTCGTACCAGCCCGTCGCGATGTCCTTGCGATCGACAACGGTCCAACTTGAACCCCAGTTGCTTGCGATGAGCAGCGCCCGCACGCCGGTCGCTACCATGCGACCGTCGTTGCCGACCCAAACATCAAGCAGGTTCTCAGGTCTCCCTGTCGGCACGCGCCGCCAGTCACTATTCCAGCCATTGCTGACGAGCACAGTCCCGTCCTGACCAACGGCCGCGCCGCGACCGTCCTTGGACATGAAGAGACCAAACAAAGTTTCGTCGCCGCGATGCAGGACGCTCCAGTCGCGGCCTTCATTTTCAGAACGCAGCACCAAACCGAATTCGCCGACGACGGTAATGGTTCCCGATACGCTTACGCCGACGCCGTTGATATGCGGTTCGGCATCATCCTTGCCGATGCCAATCCATGACGGTGCCACAGAGGTCCAGCTCGCGCCGTAATCCCGCGACAACAGGATTGTGCCAAAGCCACCGGTCGCGACCGCAAGACCGCTCGCGTTCATTTCCACAGCGAGCAACCGTTCGGTGCTGCCGCTGTCCACATTCGTCCAGTTGCCGCCAGCGGTGCGGATGTAGATTTTTCCGCCCTGTCCAACGGTGATCGCATGATCCCCGGACATGGCTACTGCGAGCAACGCCAGCCCATCGTTGATCATCGGCTCGGGCTGCCAGCTCTTTCCCTGATCCACGGTGCCGAGCACGAGCCCCGGCATGCCGACTGCGAGCCCTCTGTCGCCCTCCATTGCAAGGCCATACAGGGCTTCGTGCGGAAAGCCGGAATGAACCACGGACACTTCCGCCGATGCTGGTTGCAGCACGCCCTGCCCGATCAGCGCGGCAAGCCCAACGAGCGACGTGACGAAGTGGGAGAATGCTGTGTGCATTTTTGAAAACCGGCGAACCATTGCCCGAACCTTTACTTAAAAACTGTCGTCTGAAGGCGGCAGGGTGATGCATCACCCTGCCGTCGCATTTTCAGTCACCGAGGCGACGGATCGCCTGAATGGTCATGTACTGGTCGTAAACGCTGCCCATGTTCCAAGCGGACTTGTAACCACCGGTCACTTCCTTCGCCTGAATGAACCGGCTGATACGGTTCGTCTGAACGTCGTGGCTGTGCACATGCGTCCAGCTCCATGCCGGATGCGCGCCGTCGTTGACCGTGCCTGCCGGACCCGAATACTGACTAAAGGCGGGCTCGAAGCTTTTCCAGACATCGCCGCGACGGTCGAAGGTCATGTAAGAGACGAACATCATGTTGCGCGTGTCGATGGCGACGCGTTTCTTCGATACGGGCGCACGAGGATATTTCACAGGCTCCGCTTCGATCACGATCGTTTCAGGGATCAGTTCCATATATGTGTCGAAGAAGGTCTGACCCTTCTGGCCACCATGCACCGGACGCGACCAGTTCGGATCGTTGAGGAAGTTCCCCGACACGGCGCCCAGCATCGGCTTGCGGTCGATGATCTTGTAGTTGCCCCATGTGAGGAACGGATCGCCCGCCGCCCAGGCGTCGGACAGGAAGATTGTGATGCCCGGCACCAGTGGTTCGAAGCGCTGGTTGGTGGGGAAGTTACGCACGCGTTTGAACGCGGGCAGATAGCCGTAGAGTTCCGGGAACTGCGCCTGGTCATAGGGCCAGATATTGAGGAAGGATGTTCCCTTGGTATCATTTGGCGCGGTGAAGAAAACCGCCTGATAGCGCAGCTTGTCTTCGTGGCCCGCCCAATAGGGACCGTCTTTCAACAACGCCACAGCGTTTTGCTCTGCCCAGACGAAATCATACTGATAGGAAAGATCGCCTTCTGGCGAGATATCCCAGTCGCGCACCGCATAGACCGACTGGTCGTGGCGACCCCAACTGAGCGTCAGATTGGCGAAGGCCTCAGCACCGGATTTGGCGTCGGGGAAAGGGTTGCCGCCGATCCAAGGCTTGCCGTCGCTGGTGACGACGTTGCCCGTGGCATCGAATTTTGCTTTTCCGTTATTGGCGAGTGTCGCTTCGAGATACTCATGCGGGAAAAGCTTGGTCACATCCGTCGTCGTCTCGACGATGTGAATGCGCCGACCCATCGACTTGACCTGATTATAGGTAATCGGATCAAGCAGGTCTTTGACAGCCTCGACGTTTTCCGCGGTCACAATGTCGCCCGGCTTCACCGCGCCTTTTGTGTAGGCCTCGATGTGCAGCAATTCTTCCGGATAGGCTTTGGTGATGTCACCGGATTTGGCAATGGTCGGCCATAGCGGTGCGAGAACACCCGCTGCCGCCCCCAAGGCCGCCTTGCCCATGAATGCACGCCGACTGTAGTTGAAGTCATACTTCTTAATACGCATTTCAGCACCCTCCCTGCTTTCCCCTCACGAGGACTTTTTGAGATCGGCAGCGCACGAGACTCAATTCGGTGACGCCGACGACTTTCGTTCTATTCAGCTCCCTGCGGCACGCCGCCGCTTCCGTTCGTCATATGGCTCGACAGATCGACGCTCTCCCCGAGCGCAATATCCTTGCGATGCAAAAATGCCGGACGGATCAGCCAAACGAGCAGCGGTACAACGATCAGCGCGATGACCATGTTGATCAGCATCACGAGAACGAGGAGCAAGCCCATGTCAGCGAGGAACCGGAGGTCCGACAGGAAATACCAAGGCAAGATGCCGATCAGAATGATGAGCGCCGTAAAGAAGATCGCCTTTCCGGTCGTGGCGATTGCCGCGACGATGGCCTGATCGTGATTTTGGCGTATCTGAAATTCTTCAAAGATGCGGCTGAGCAAATAGATGCCGTAGTCGATGCCCACACCAAGGCCGATGGCGAGGATCGGCAATGTGTTCACATCGAGACCGATCCCAAGCCGCTCCATCGCCGCGCCGAGAAACAGGTTCGACATATTGACCGGTATGAGCAGCAGCAAACCGGCAACGATAGATCGGTAGGCATAGCTGCAGGACACCAGCATCACGATGTTGAGCAACACCAGTATAACGGTCTGATAGTGAAGGACCGTGTCGTTGATTGACTGCTGGAGCGCAATGGTGCCGGTACCGAGGCGAATTCGGAAATCCTTGAATTCGGTTCCGACAATCTGCAGCGCCGCGCGCGCCGAGGCCAAAGCACCGTCCACTGTCGCTTGCTTGTTATCCTTGTACCAGAAGGACACCGACGAATGCTGCATCTCGAAGTCGGTGACGTTGGAAAAAGCCTTGGGGCTTGTACCGAACAGGAGCGCACCGGCGGCAGCTGCCGTCGAGCGGTCGTTCAAATCGAGCGGCGCCCATCGTGGATCACCGCCACTGAAGAGCCGATTGGCTTCCGGCAGATAGTCGGCGAAAGACAAAGTAGCAACTGGCGGATTTTCACCGCGCTCCATCAGATATTGCAGCTTGTACATTGCCGCGATGGTCTCGGCTTGTCGCGCCACGCGTGCCGGATTGCGATCGTCCTTTGCCTCGAAAATAATTTCGAGCGTGTTGAGACCGGGGAAGTTCCGATTAATCCTGGCGACCGACGTGTTGTATTCGGAATCGTCCCAAAGAAGTTTCGAACCTTCTACCGGATTACCAATTTTGAGTTGAGACGCCATTTCAATGGCCGCACCGACGCAAGCGACCATCAGAATTGTCGTCAGCCAAGCCGTGCGACCATGTGAGAGCTTGGCAATGAGGCGCAAAAGAAAGCCGATGAACCCTCTGCTGCCGCCGCCTGCGACATCTCCGACGAGGCGGGCAACGTTTTTGGGTTCGGGCAGGAAAGTCAGAACAAGCGGCGTCAAAAAGACGTTTGCCGGAATTAGAATGACCGCCCAGAAGCCGCAGAAGAGCGCAAAACGTTCCATTGTCGGGATCGGCGCGACGGCGATCAGAAAGAGGCCTGCGGCGTCGGTCACGATGCCCAGCACGCTCGGGGCCATCATCACGCTCAGCGCGATCTCGGCTGCTTTCTTTTTATCGCGGACGGTATGCAGGATTTCGTAGTAGCGCTCGATATATTGCACCGAGTGGCTAAAGCTGCGCGCGGTGAGAAGCAGAGGCACAACCATGATCAATGGCTCGATCGGCATTTTGAGCCAACCGACAAAGCCAAATCCCCAGATGGCGGCGACAAAGCTCGCGATCAACGGTGCCACAACGCCCGCGACGTTGCGCATGTAGAAAATCAGCGAGAGGAAAAGCGCCAAGCCCGTGACCGCGAAAATGCCAAGCATCTGGCTTTCGTAGCGATAGACCCAGCCTGTCAGCGCGGGCTGACCTGCCATGTATATATCGTGATCTGCATCCCTGTTCTTTTCGACGAGGCCTTGAAGATATTCAAAGGCTTTTCCGTAATCGAGAATGCGTTCGATGAATGTGACTTTGATAAGTGTCGCCGAGCCGTCCGCCGAAATCAGAAATTGGCGCGCATTGGGTGCCATTTGCACGTTACGCACAAATTGCGCGATTTCGGCTGGCGTTGCCGGGGGATGATCACCCATCAGGGGCTGTGTGTTGATGCCTTCCGGCGTCGCTTCGGCGTAGCGCGCCTTTTCGGTGGAGATCGAAAGAATTTGGTCATGGTCAACGCCGGGAGCCAGGTCGGCGTCCCGCGTCAAATCCCAAACTTTCTGGAGAGTATCAGGGTTGTAGATCGATCCGCTTTTGCTTTGCACCATAATTGTCACGGTGAGCGGATTGCCGAAATTCGGATGATCCTTATACACCTGAACGAAGGGATGATCCTGCGGAAGAAGATCGGAGAATATTGTCTTAAGCTCGACGTCCTTCAGGCCCACCGCAAAAAACAGCGTCAGGCTGACAGCCGTAAACAGAACCAAGAAGCGATGATTCAACGTAAAACGCGCAAGCTTGTTACGAAAACTATCCAAACTAAACTCTCCCCACCAATTCCTTCAGCCGTTCAAATGACGACTGTTTAGAACCCGCATATTCATGCTGGCTTAGGCCTCACTTCTTCGCCCCGCCCTAAAGGATGGTCATGTGCCCCACCCGAAATTTCGGTGGAAACCAGCCATCTCAGCAATTACTCGTTCGAGGAGAGACAAGAGCGCATTTGCCCCAGCCCACTCCCCTGCAAGCTGCAGAATCAGCAAATCCGCGAAAGCCACCTGCCCCGCATCAGCTTTGATCTGACGATTATATTTGTGAACAGTTCACAATGTAAATGATTTATCGGCAACACTCTCCTGGAGATGCTTCCCCGTGCACCATCGCTGCGCGCCCTTCCGCTACCCAAAAGGGTGGGGCTGAGCCAAAAAGCGGCACTTAATCTCGATGCCGAATTCAAAAAAATAATTTGGGGAGGCAGAAAGTATGGTTGGCATGGGAGATCTGCTCTGGGAGCCGCCGGCGCGGCTGAAGGCCGATGCCAATCTCACGAAATTCATGGAATGGCTGGCGACGCGGGGCAAATCCTTCGACACTTATGAAGCATTGCGCCTTTGGTCGGTCGCCGACCTTAATGACTTCTGGCAGGCCGTTTGGGACTATTTCGAGGTGCAATCGACGACATCTCCCGAATGCGTGATGCGCGGCACGCAGATGCCCGACGTTGAATGGTTTCCCGGTGCAAAGGTCAATTACATCCGGCACATCCTTTCGATGGGCACCGGCGATAAAATCGCCATTCATGCTGCAGGCGAAGAAGGACCAGTCACGCGTATCACTTGGGATGAGCTCAAGGCCCGCGTTTTCAAACTGGCGACATCATTGCGAGAACGCGGGATAAAGCCGGGCGACCGTGTGGCGTCCTACATGCCGAACATCCCCGAAGCTGCCATTGCTTTTCTCGCCAGTGCGAGCATCGGTGCTATCTGGTCAAGCTGCTCGCCTGATTTCGGCGCGGCAAGTGTTATCGACCGCTTCAGCCAGATCACACCGAAGCTGCTCTTTACAGTCGATGGCTATCAGTATGGTGGCAAATATTTTGACCGCAGCGCGGAAGTGCGCGCGATGATCGACGCCCTTCCCTCGCTCGAACATGTGGTTCAGGTGCCAACTGCTGGCAAGGCGCCCGCCCACGTTTCAGATCGCGCTGTTTCATGGAACATGCTTTTTTCAGGCGCTGCAGTGAGCGAGGACGCCTTCACGTTTGAGGATACGGCCTTCGATCATCCCTTGTGGATCGTCTATTCGTCGGGAACAACAGGACTTCCCAAGCCCTTTGTGCATGGGCACGGCGGCATTCTGCTGGAAGCACTCAAGTTCACGCGCTTCCATCTCAACCTAAAACCAGATTCCTGCATGTTCTATTTCACTACCACCGGCTGGGTGATGTGGAACATTCTGCTTTCAGGTCTCGCGTCAGGGTCGGCTGTCGTGCTTTACGACGGCAATCCCATGTCGCCGACACCGGACAGGCTTTGGCAAGTGGCACAGGACACCGGCATGACATTGTTCGGTGCGAGCCCGACCTGGCTCGGTCAGCAGATGAAACTCGGTATCACTCCCAATAAATCATTCGATCTGTCGCGGATGGAAAGCATCCTCCTTGGGGGATCGCCGGTCATGCCTGAACATATGGTCTGGTGTTATGAAAATATTGATCCTGCACTTTGGGTCACATCGCAAAGCGGCGGCACCGATGTGGCCTCTGCATTCGTCGGCGGCGTACCGCTTCTGCCCGTTCATGCCGGTGAAATTCAGGCGCGTCTTTTAGGGGTTGATGCTTATGCTTTCGATCAAGACGGTAAGTCGATTGAAAACGAGGTGGGCGAACTGGTAATCGCCAAGCCAATGCCGTCGATGCCTCTCAATTTCTGGAATGACATTGACGGCGCGCGGTATTTTGAATCCTATTTCGACACCTATCCTGGTGTATGGCGGCATGGCGACTACTTCAAACTCAATGAACGTGGCGGCTGCTTCATCCTTGGGCGTTCGGATTCGACACTCAACCGCTACGGCGTGCGCATCGGCACAGCGGAGATCTACCGGAGCATCGAGGCGCTGGATGACGTGCAGGACAGTATTATCGTCAATCTCGACCTGCCCGGTGGCAATTTCTATATGCCGCTCTTTGTCGTACTGGCTGAGGGCGCTGTTCTGGATGAAGCAACTGTCGCGCGCATCAAGGACGTCTTGCGCCGCAAGTATTCGCCGCGCCACGTGCCAGACCGGATATTCCAGATCGACGCGGTGCCTTACACACTGACGGGCAAGAAAATGGAGGTGCCGGTGCGGAAAATCCTGCTCGGCATGACCGCCGACAAAGCGGCGAGCCGCGATGCAATGAGCAATCCGTCGTCGCTTGATTATTTTACAAATTTTGCGGCCACGCAGAGCGATTACAAAACAGCCGTCTAGTAAAAATGGGCCACTCCATCACAGAGTGGCCCAAGTCACCGGAGGAGGAGGGATCACCCCGGGAGGTTTTCGGTCAGACCGTCGGCCGGATTAACTCAGACAGTCTGGAAAGTGCTGCTTCCGGCACAAGCGCGGCGGGAAGTTCTGTGAAAAACGTGTTGCCCTTTGGCGGCGCATCCGCTCCGCTCCACCATGTCTGCGGCACGACAATCCCTTCGCCGGCAAAGCTGATGTCGCCATCACGAAAGACGAGATCGAACCCGCTGACCTTGGTCGCGTTGGACGCGCCGTTGCGCAATAGTAGAAGCGTCGCGCATTGATAATGCGCCGCGGTGTTCGTCAGAGGTCCAAGTGCGGACAATGCTGTTTCATCGACTTCACTCACGCGCAAAAATTTGATGCACTCGGTGTAGACCGACCGTAAAAGCTGCGTCAATTCCATCGACAGATCATCGAGGAGATCATCGTCAATTTCACCCTCGGTGTGAAACCTTCGCGCGACCACGCCCGGCCCCGGCAGAGACAGAGCGACAGGCCGCGCGCCCACTGCGCCCGACACAGCCGCAATGCCGCGTGACAAGAGTTCCGCGAAATCTCGACGCCTCAGAAATACCTCGGCTGTAACCTTTTTGTCGTCGCTCATCTCAACGTCAGCCAGAGCCTCGATGGCTGCTGCCACATTGATCTCGATCACATCGAGGCTCAGCAACGAGGCCAGCTCCCGATGGAACAGGCCCAACTCATCCGGCCTCGTCCATGGATTTTCACCACCGCGCAGCACTTGTGCGCCGAAAGCAAAGCCGTCAATCCAGTAGTCGGGGAGCGCCGGAAGGGACATGAATCAAGCCACGCCCTTCGCGCCACGCAATGCGTTCAGTTCGGCTTCAAGTTTGTTGATCTTCACCTGCAATGGATTGGTCATTATGACCGGCGGGTTTACCTGAGCTGCGGGATGCAGCTTGTCCGGGGAGCCTGCATGCACCATCGTCTTGTCGTCCCAGCAGCCGTAATAAGGCACTTTGCCCGATGGTTTTGGCTGCACCCATTTGGACATAAAGTCCTTATATGGCTTGCTCTTTGCGATGCGTGCCTTGCGTGCGTCGTCGCGTGCTGCTTTGGTACCATCAACATCGCAGCGCATTGTCACTTTGTCGTAGACCACGCGATAGATACGCCAAGCCACATCATGCGAGATCAGATTTTCATCGAGATCGCGCATCACGTCGGCCGGTTCCCGATTGAGAGGATCGCCGAAGCCGCCGCCTGTGCCTTGCGCAATCATGTAGAGCTCACCGCGCTGCGCGAGCGTGTAGCCAAGAGACATCGGATGAGTGCTATAGGTTGCATCGGGGAAAGGCTTTTCGTTCATCAACTCTTCGATCGAATAGCGGAACGAACCCGGATTGGTTTTCAACTCCTCAAACACATCGACATTCTGAATGCGCGCCAACGGATAAGTCGGACAGCCGTAGCCACCGAACAATCCCGGCACATTGGGGAACTTTGCGCCCATTGCCGTCAGCATGAAACCAAAGGCCGGGCTGTCACGCATGGCGAGGACCATCTGATATCCCATGCCACCGCGATAAGCGCCAAAGCCCTGATTGTCTTTCATCATTTTTTTAGAAACGATCTGGATGAACGGAACTTCTTCTTCGATAAATTCCTGTTCGCCAAGATCTGACATAGTCGCAAAAATCGGTGAGCAACCGTGCTGTCCGTCGCGATCGGCCAGAGCGCCACCGCCCATGCCGTTGATGTCGGCACAGACATTGCCCACCATCTCGCCGTGCTGCGTCAACCCGCCAAACAGGAACGTGTTGATCATGTTGAACCACGGCGCCACGACGCGGGTGTATTTGTTGGGATTGCCGTAGATGAATTTCATTACGGCAACCTGCGCGGCGCTCCATGCCGTGAACACCGTCATCATCGACTGCGCACTCGGCGTGCCAAAGCCAGGCTTCAAGACCGACGGGTTGTCAAACAGGAACGTCATGGGCGCCAGCACGCCCTGATTTCGCGGAATGTCGGGCCAGAGAAACGTCAGGAACAATTGAGCCAGCATGCCTTTGACGGTGACATCAAGACTGTTGTTTGCGCGGTTTGTGAATTCCGGGCTTGAGCCGCGATAGTCGAAGAACAGCTCGTCACCTTTCTTCGTCAGTTCGAGATTGATCTTGATTTGCACATTCTCGCGCAGCGTCCCGTCGGTCCACCAGGCGTGACGCACAGTACCGTCCGGCCATTCCTGCAGACGGCGACGCACTTCGGTGTCGGTGTCTTCAAGATTCATGCGCAGCGACGCAACCACCGCTTCGACGCCGTATTCGGCAATCGCCTCATGTATGCGCGTCTCGATGCGACGGCAGACATACATTTTTACTTTCATATCTGAATATTGCAGCTTGGGCTCGCGCACAGAATTCTGCAGGAAAGTCACAATGTCCCGGCGGAGTTGGTAGTTTTCGGCCACCTTGAACGGCGACATCTTGAGACCTTCGTCCCAAATTTGCTCCGCCAGCGATGGCATGCCGCCCGGCTCAATCGCGCCGTTCTCGCCTTCGTGCACGGTCGCGCCTGCCCATGCGACCAGCATGCCTTCGTGGAACACAGGCATCATCATTGACTGATCGGTATTGTGGGCCTGACCGTAGCGCGCGTCATTGACGATGAAAACGTCGCCTTCCTTCACGCCGACAGTCGCGTCCGTTGTCCAGTATTTGTTGATAAATTTGATTGGGTACTGAACGAGATTGCAGAAGATGACGACGCCGCCGGAACTGGCAAGGCTCAGATCGCCGCTGGCGGTATAAACCGCAGAAACGCAGTCACCCCATTTGGCGCCCGGTGCGGCGCCCATGTTTTCGAGCATGTCATAGCTCTCGTTCACGCCGGCCAATATGCGTTCACGCACGATTTCGAGGCGAACGGGGTCGCCCTCTTGACCGATGCACTTGTCTTCAAAAGCTGTGCGCAGTTCGAGCCCGTGATTGTTCATGATCTCGGGATCGGGAGAGAGATAGAGATTGGTCTCGCTCAGAAATTTGGCTGCCGCAGAAGAACTGGCGCCCGTGATGTCCATGTCATCGCCCATGTGAGCCTCCGGTCTTTCTCTATTTCATTTTTTCAAAGAGGCCGCTGCCATAACGACCGATGCGAAGCTGCCAGCCCGGCTCGACGAGATAGGTGGTTGAGGGTGAGATCACGACGGCGGGCGCAGTCACAACCGACCCAAACGGCAGGTCGCTGAGTTCGTAGAAGCCTGTGTCAATCGGATCATCGTGCCCGACGAAGTGACAGTTCCGCGTCAGTGTCGACTTTTTGACCACCGTCAGGTCTTTCTCAGCGGGCAAGATGTCTTTCAACTTCAGCGGCGACATGCCCGAGTATGACGCGACACGCACGGTATTAATGCGGATACCGGCTTCGGGTGCCTGACTGCCCTCACCGTAGCGACGGCCGTAGTCTTTCGAAAAGGTTTCGATCAGCGCCATCATGTCATCGGTTGTGGCGATTTGCGTCGTGCTTGAAATGACGGCGGTCTGTGCAAGCTGGTTGCCATAGCGCATATCAAGCTCAAGGCGATGGTGAATATCCTCACGCGCTACACCCTGCCGCAACAAGTCATCCCGTCCATTCGCCTTCAGTTGTTCCACCACGACATTTAGACTGTCGAAGTCTGAAAAGAGCGAGCGCGTGTTGGAATCATAGAGCGAGAGATAGACCGAGCGTTCATGGATATGCATTTGATCCATGTTGCCCGCGCCGATGGCCGAGAAGATCGAGCTGAAGGGCGGCACCATGATGCGCTCAACGCCCAGCACGGACGCGATGCCGCAAGCATGCAGCGGACCGTTGCCGCCATAGGCCAGAATGGTGAAATGACGTGGTTCGTAGCCGCGTACACGGAGTTCCTGCGCAATGCCATTGGCCATATCGTTGTCGATTTTCTGGCGCACGAGCTTGGCAGCAGAAATCATGTCAATGCCGAGCGGCGTTGCCAGTTCTTTTTCAATCGCACGTTCGGCGCGACGCTCATCGAGAGGAATTGTGCCGTTGGCATAGCGATCGGCCAGGAGATAGCCGAGCGCTAGGTCGGCGTCCGAAACGGTGGGCTCGCGTCCGCCGCGATTGTAGCAAGCGGGACCCGGATCAGACCCTGCGCTTTCCGGTCCGACGGCAACCGCGCGGCGCAAACGATCATATCGCGCAATGGAGCCGCCGCCTGCACCCAATGTCACCAGATGCACCATTGGAATGTTCACAAGCCAGCGGTCGATCACCGGATTGAAGTCATAGAATTTAACGCCGCCCTTGACGACGAGACCGATGTCGAAGGAAGTGCCACCCATATCGGTACAGACGACATTTCCGAGATCCGCTTCGTCGGCAAGATGCTCGGAAGCATGAATACCGGCAACGGGCCCGGAATGGATGGTCTGCAGCGCGTCTGTTGAATTCAACTGCGCCATGCCGCCAGAATTGTGGATGACCAACATCGGCTTTTGATAGCCGCTGTCGCGCAAGTTCAGTTCCAGTGTCGATAGGCCGTGGTACATGGCATTGTGCAGGAAGGCATCGAGAATGGCAGATGACGTGCGCGCGTATTCGCCTTTCCGGCCACCGACCAAATGCGACAGAATGATCGGGGCGGAGCCAAGCAGATGCTCGGGAAATTCCTCACGGATGAGTTCCTCAACACGAAGTTCGTGTTCGGGATGCACGACCGCATTGACGAGCGAGACAACGAATGCTTGCACACCGTTATCAACGAGCACCCGCACTTGCTCACGCACGTCCTCGTCGTCAAGCGCCATCAGCACTTCGCCTGTCTCGGCAATACGTTCCCGGATGCCGACAATCATCTGAACAGGCACAATTGGTTTTGGTCGCTCTGCCATTGGCAGATCGCGACGCAACCGGTCCGGCAGGCCTTCGCCGTAGCCACGGCCACGGCTCAGCGGCACCATCGCTTCAAATCCGGCCGTCGTGATGAGACCAACGCGCGGGCCGCGTCGTTCGATCAACGCATTGGTTCCGAGCGTCGTCGCGTAACGCACGCTGTCCACTTCGCGCATCACTTCTTCAATGCTCAGGCCCAATTGATCATAGGCAATCTTCAGCGAGGCGTTAAAGCCGAGCGCCAGGTTCTGGTGCGTGGTGAGCGCTTTGGCTTCAACGTAATTGCCATCCCAGACCAGCGAGCAGTCTGTGAACGTGCCGCCGATGTCAACCGATACGCGTCGCATGAAGTCTCCTTGATCCTGTGTCGGTCAATGCTTGATCAGTGTGAATGAGAGGGCGGAACAAAATCGGGACCGAGAACGGCAGCGGTCAACGGCTTACGTTTCGCCCACTGCGCTTTCAGCGCGTCTATATCAAGCTCAATGTCATGGGCAGGCGGATGGCCCGGAGGCAGATATTCGACCTCGGCCAGCACACCGCAATTCGGGCAACAATATTCAAGGATACGGCACCAGTCGGCATCCGGCGCGAAGGTGAAATCATATTTTGCAGCGTCCAGGATCGGTGCGTGAATATCTTCGGGCATGCGTTCCTGCACCAGCAGACCCTCCTTATAATTGCCGCGGGCCGGTCCAATCCCGTGGTTGCAGGACGAGCATTCCCACACCTCCTTATCGAGATCGACATTCAGTGCGGCGGTTACGAAAACTTTCATGGTTCTCCCTTTCAGCGCCGCAAAAAGACGTCGCCGTTTTCGCTGATCACAAAGCGCCAACCCGATTTGACATGGGTGGTGAAAAATTCTTCTTCGACCAGGCAAGGTCCTTCGAACCAGTCACCGGGCGCGAGATTTTCCAATTTGAAGATCGGCAAATCATTGCGCCCATGCCGAACGCCGTCAGATGTCGCTTTGCGAATCTCATCACAATGGGCTCCGGCGAACCTGATCTTCTCGATGGGTTTTGTGACCTGCAGCTCGAGCCAGCTTTGTACGTTCGCACGGTCCAACGGCCCGTTGAGCGCCTTGCGGCTGTAGGCGTTGCCGTCTTTGGTCAGCACGGAATAATCGAGCGTGCATTCGTTCAGCGCAAAACCTTCGGCCAGCATGCCGCGCCGCGCCTGTTCTTGCAGCTTTCCCTTGGCAATGTTCAGTGCTCCATCCGCGTGATGAGTGAGGGCCGCCACATAGTTGTGCTGAATGTCGCTGAAGGAAATGCCATAAGCGCTAAAGATCGCCGCATATTTGGGAATGAGAACTGTCTTGAGACCGGCGAGTTCGGCCACACCGCAAGCACTCATGGGGCCTGCACCACCGAAGGCGAGCAACACGCTGCCGTTGGCTTTGCCTGCATCCAACCCGAGAGCCTTCGCGATCTTTCCGTTATAGGCGGTCATCATCGCATCTGTTGCCGCCGGAATGTTGAGGTTCAGCGGATCGGCAACATGTGTCTTGATTGCCCGTTCGGCGCGCTCTTTGTCGAGCACCATGCGTCCGCCGAAATAAGATCGTGGATCGAGAATACCCTCGACCAGAAATGCGTCCGTGATGGTTGCCAGCGTGCCGCCGCGCGCAAAGCATGCCGGTCCGGGCGCTGAGCCGACACTTTCCGGTCCGACCTTTACGATTCCGTCTTCCGCACGAATGATCGAACCGCCGCCCGCGCCGATGCTTTGAATATCCGACAAGGAAACCGAAACCGACACACCTTCGATTTCACCGAAGGGAAAGCGCTTCACTTTCATCTGATCGAAGGCCGCAATATCTGTCGTTGTGCCACCAATGTCGATCGAGATTGCGTGCTCGATGCCATAGTGCTTCAGCAAAACCTCGCCACCGACGACACCGCCTTGCGGGCCGGATGAATAGGTCTTGACCGCAACTGTCTTTGCCACGCGTGTCGAATTGCCGTCATTGCGGAAAATGAGAAGAGGATTTTTTGCCCGATGTTCTCGCAGCTTGTTTTCAGCGTTGTAGAGAAATTTTTCTATCGCCGGATGAAGGAAGGCATTGATGATGCTGGCCCAGGCGCGCTGCTCCGGTTCGCCGATCTGGGAAAGTTCGGCTGAAAAGAGGAGAGGCACCGCACCGAGCATGTGGCGAGGAAACGCGCGATAGAGCAAACGTTTGGCGATGCGCTCATTCTCAGCGCCGTTTTCTCCTGAGAAGGCGATTACAATGCGATTGGCGCCGTTTGAAACAAGTTTTGAGACCGCAATCACGAGGTCGGAACGCTCATTTTCCAACCAACCCGCAGGCAATACCCGCATGCGATCTCCGATGAAAGATTCGTAGAGCGACGGTGCAGCCGAAAAAATTAGGTCTTGAAAGCTTTCCGTATCTGTCAGCAGGCCGAGCCGCGGACCCTTGCGCTGCACGATGGCATTGGTGCCCTGTGTAGTCGAATAGCGAATGTGGTCAACCGAGGCCAGCAGTTCGGCAATGTCGTTGCGACCCAGAATCTTCTCCGACAAGGCTTCTAAGCCCTTGGTAAAACATTCTGTCAGGTCATGTGGCGTCGTTATTGTCTTTGTGTGAACAATCGTCGATCCATCGGTCGCGCAGACGTCAGTTAGCGTGCCACCATTGTCGATGCTGATCAGAAACCCCACGAAACCGCTCCCAATTTGCTTTTTTACCGGCACCGGATTGTCGGAGCCGTCAGCTTATGGAAGGACTATGAAGGTGCGGATGAGTGCAGACCCCACCCGAAAGGATTGTCAGAGGCAACATCCTTTATTCGATCAAACCGAAATGACGTGCGACTGACACGGCCTGCATGCGATTGGCGATCTGGAGCTTTTCAAAAATGTTTCGCAGATGCCACTTCACCGTGTTGGTGGAGAGTGACAAGCGATCTGCCAGAGTCTTGTTGGAGAAACCGTTTGAGACAAGACGCAGGATGTCTCGCTCGCGTTCGGTCAGTTGCTCAAAGAGCTGAGGCGAAAATGTATCTTCATCGGCGCTCTCTTCCTCCGGCTCAATGACGGACGGTGTGAACTCACCCGCCTCGGCAAGCAACCGATCGAGATAGGCCGACATCAGATCTTTCTGCGGCAGATCTGGAAACTTAGGGAGTGAAGCCCGCGTCTCTTTCAACAGGCGCACGATTTGCGGTCCTTCATCCAGAATGAGGCGCAAGAATTGATCCGGTGCACCAATATTCAACGCTTCGATGAGTGCGCGCCGCGCCGCATTGGTCTGGCCTTCCATGTTCAAGGAAATCGCAAGCAGTAAGCCGAGCTTCATCACCCGCCGCGACCGTCGTTGAAGTTTCGCCTTACGAATCTCGGCCTGCAGAATGGCGCGCGCATCGCTGTGCCGTCCGGAATGAATGAGCAACCGCGCGTGTGTGACGGTGCGACTTTCTGTTTCCTCGGCAAAGAACAGGAAATCATTCTCCGTCGCCTCTCCATCGCCCGACTCAAGCGCCGCAAGGCGGTTGCGCGCCTTTTCAATGTCACCGGTCAATGTCGCCTGCCGCACCAATTCAGCGCGCGCATAGGTAATAACTCTGCGCAAATTGTAGCGATGACCGAGGTACATCGCCCGATCGAGCGCTTCTTCTGCCTCGCGTTCGTTTCCCTGCAGCATAGCAATGCGTGCCGTGGTCAGGAATGCTACCGAAAGCGGATCTACAATCGCTTGTTGCTCAATCAACGAGGAATAGTCATTGAGCAACATTTCCGCTTCTGAAATGCAGTTCTTCTCATAAAGTGCTTCGGCGAGATATGCGGCGATGACAGCGCCCGCGATTACGCTGGTGCCTGTGCCAGACTCCGTTCGCGATAGAGCATGCTTGAGGCTCTTGGTGGCTTCGTCATGGCGGCCGAGACTACCCAACACCGCACCGTATATCCATTCGCAATAGGACAAGCCGAAAAAATTCCCGGCTTCATCATGGAGCGCACGTGCCTTCAGTAAAACTTCGCGGGCTTCTTCAAAATGGCTAGTCGCATATAGCCAAAAGGCCCGTGCATTCAACCCGACCGCATATTCCATGCGGTTGTCTTCGCTAAGCAGTTTCAACGTTTCATTGGCGGCTAAGCCAATTTCTTCAACTTTGTCCTGCGCCGCATAGATGTAGATCAATGAATAATTGTGAATACCCCACTTCTCGTTACTCGCTTTGTCCTTTTGGAGGGCAGCCTCGCGCGTGTTGGCAATTCGCGTGGCCTTGGCAAATTGACGCCGGAATCCGTAGGCGACAATGGCCGCTTTCAGAATTTCCTCATATTTCAGAACGATCTCGTCGGACAATTGATCAACATAGCGCACGATCAGGTCGAGCCGCTCCTCAGACACGAGATGCCCGATGACGCTGTTCAGCAATTCCGCCGCATTAACCTGATCGTGCGCTTCCAGATAGTGCAATATGGCGTCTTCGTTGAGGCCGCGTCCGGCGTACCAATCTGCAATTCGTTTTTGGCGCAGAAGGATTTCCGCTTCACCCAGGTCGCGCCGCAATTTAGTCAACAGCACCTGACGAAAGACCACGTGGAATCGGTACCATTGACGATCTTGATCGATGGGGGTCAGGAACAGGCCGAAATGCTCGATTTCGTCGAGGCCGTGTCGCCCGTCGCATCCCGGCGAAATATGCTCAAGAAGTTCAGGGCAAATGCGCTCCGGCATACATGCATCAAGCAGGGTACGCTGCATCTCTTCTGACAAATTTTCAAAGACGTCTGTCGCCAGATATTCAACCAAATCCGGTGTGATGCCTGTGCCCGGAATGCCCTTGGCTCGTTGCGGGCGACCGCCGCGCAATGTGAGGCGGATGCATTGCAATGCGGCCGGCCAGCCATCTGTGCTGCGATGAATTTCATTGAGTTCGTCAGAAGTCAGGTCGCGAAATTCCATGAAGAATTCAGCAGTCTCACTGGCGCGAAAGCGCAGACTCTCTGCGTTGACGACAACGGCTTGCTCGCGCAATTGCAATCGCGGCAAGTTGATTGCGGGGATCACGCGCGTGCCGATGCAGAACTGCACGTCCGATGGCAGAACGCGGACGAGTTGAGCAACAACAGCGTCAAGGCCCGGATGCGCGGCCTGCTCGAAATTATCGACCACGACAACCATACCGCCTTCTACACCACGCGAAGCCCGGATAAAATCCTTGACGGATATCGACATGGCCTCATCCACATTCGGCGAAAGTCCGGCGACAGTTTTTGCATCGCGCACGGCTTCGCACAGCATTCGTAGAAAATGCGCCGGGTCGGATGAATGGGGTTCCAGATGTACCCAGGCGACAAGGCCGCCGCCTGATACACGATATTCACAGTATTGGCGCAGCAAAGTCGTTTTGCCAAAGCCTGCCGGTCCCTGCACGACAATGAGCCTGACGCCTGTGTGATTTTTCAGCCTGTCGAGTTGGCGCTTGCGTAGCACGAGGCGGTTCGGCTTTGCCCGCGGGACAGCGGCAGGCGCACGCACCTTCTTCGCCGCGATTTTCCCGCTGGCTCCGGCGGTCACAGCCCGCTGTTCGGCCCGTTCTACCACTGTCCCATCCTCCCTCAGGACGTAGCGAGGTACCCTGCCCTTGTCGCCTTTTACGGCGATATTTTTATCGTTTGCCCGGGCTCTTAGTTTGGCACCGCGCCGATGCGCACCATTAGCTTGCCGTTATTTCCACCGCTATAAAGAAGTCGCAACGCATCCTGTGCCTTGTCCAGACCTTCTTCAATATGGATGCGATACTTGAGCTGACCAGACCGCATCCATTCCGCCAGCTTCTGATGATATTCTGCAAAATGCTCTGCGTAGTCGAGAATGACAAATCCCTCGACCTTCAGACGCTTCATAATGACATTGCGGAACATATAAGGGCCGGGCACGGGGCCTGTTGCGTTATAAGTTGAGATCAGACCACAGATGACAACGCGTCCGTAATTGTTCATCAGCGTCAGCCCGGCATCGAGCATTTCTCCGCCGACATTTTCGAAGTGAACGTCGATACCATTCGGCGCTTCACGCCTCAGACCATCGAGCACATTTTCGGCACGGTAATTGATCGCGGCATCAAAGCCGAGTTCCTCCGTGAGCCAACGACATTTGTCATCAGATCCCGCAATGCCGATCACGCGGCACCCTTGAATTTTGGCAATTTGTCCGACAAGAGCGCCGACCGCACCGGCTGCCGCTGTAACGACCACCGTGTCGCCCGGCTGCGGCTTACCGATTTCCAGCAAGCCGACATAGGCCGTCGGACCGGCCACTGCCAGCGTGCCGAAGGCGTCGGCGAGCGACACGCCTTCCAGCACGGGAAACGATACATAGCCTTCGCCCTTTGTGACGATGAAATCAGACCAGGTGCCAAGCCCTGTCGCGAGCGATCCGACCGGAAATCCCGGATGGCGGGACTTGACGACTTCACCGACCAGAAACCCCAGCATACGCGCGCCGATCGGCAAGGGATCCATGTAGGTGTCCCAGTCGCTCATCCACACGCGGTTGGTAGCGTCGAGAGACATATAGACCGAGCGAAAGAGAAACTCGCCGTCCTGCAACTCAGGCACAGGCTCTTCGCGAAGAACCAGCGTGTCGATGCCTATATCGCCTGTCGGACGTTTGTTGAAATACCAGTGACGCGCCGTTTTCGACATCTCAGCCCCCCGTTTTTGAGCATCGTGGGATCATGTTGAGACATCTTACCCATCCTAAAGGGTGGGTAGGCTATGAAGATTTGTAAGCCTTTGTTATAATTATAATTTTCGGGGTTCCAAAGGCAATATGAGGGGGCCTAGGGTCGATTATTGGCGAAGACGACCTTGATCGTGGGGTCGAAAATAGCCTCCGCTGCGTCATCGAAACTGGCGGTTCGGGTAATGACCGTTTCGGGATGCAAATGCCCGCAGCAGACATGTTCGGTGACGGTCGGCATTTCGGCCCGTGCATATACGCGCGACATGTGCAGCGTCAGGCCGATGCCATACATGTCGCGCAAGGGCACCTCCGTCATTGGTTTCAGATCGCCATAGCAACGATGAAATAAGCCGCCTCGTTTTGGTCAGCTCTTTGCCGCTGCATTGGGAAATGGTGTCAGGACGACGGACATCGAGACCCGTCCGACAACGCCGACACAATCGTGCAAATATCCCCCACCCATGCCGCCACCAATTTCGGGTTGCCAATGGGTTTGTGGTTCAACGCCGATCCATTCACCGCGAGGCGAACGAAAGAGATGCACGTTCAGATTTGGATTTGGGTCTGCAACAGCATTTTGCACCTGTCGCGACAGGCCATGCGCCCAGTCAGCAGGTCCGAGTATCCGCGCCAAGGAACCGGCATTTTCAATCACATCCGTGTTCAGACGAAACCAGAAGATCGACCCGCCCAGCCTCAGTTCCATCGCATCCATAAACCAGGCACCGCCGTGCGGCGCGGGTCGGGCATGAAGCGGGTATTGCCTCGGATCGATTTCCGCCACGATATCCGTCTGAAACCCCGGCACGTCAATGGCGCGCGGTTTATTGAGCGTCACGCGCGTTATTGCGCAAAGCGTATCGTCATCTTCTGTCCGCAATGAATTGTCGACGACGCTTATGCGGTTGCTCTGATGGATTATTTCGACATTGGTCTTCAACAACCTCGAAGGCACAGGCCGGAGAAACCAGGTGCTCGCACTGACCGCGTGCCCCCAATCTTTCTCAAGGGCAAGGCCTTCGATCTCACCGACCAACAAGCCCGCGACCGCACCGCCTTGGAGACCCTTGAAGGGACCGTTTGCTAAAGCGGTCGGCTCCCAGATTTCCGCCTTATTGCCCCGATTGAATACTGCCAATGTTTCGCTCCAGTTGATCGTCAGGGCGGCAAACTAGCGAGCCTTGTTTGGGGCATCAAAAGGCATATCTTCACGCTAGATGAAAAATATTCACCGGCTCCGGTACTGCAAAATGTCGTCGAACACGATCCCGTCCATTGGCGCACTTCAGGCCTTCAGGCAGGCAGCGGTGCACCTTAGCTTTCGCCGCGCCGCAGACGATCTTGGGCTTTCACCTTCTGCCGTGAGCCATCAGATCAGAGGGTTGGAAGCACTATTGGGTGTTCGTCTTTTTGCAAGAACGCCACATGCGGTCCAACTGACATCCGCTGGTGAGACCTATCTTGAAGCCGTCGTCTTGGCGTTGGATCAACTCACTTTGGCCGGACAGAATTTGCTCGATCGCTCGAACCGTGGACGCCATGAGTTGCGCGTGAGTGCGTTGCCATTTTTTGCGAGCACAATATTGCTACCGCATCTAGCGCAGCTGACTGACTATTACGCGGGCCTGCACCTGAGGCTCGAAGCCACACACCAATATGCCGATTTCGACGCGTCGGACGTTGATGTAGCCATCCGCTATGGCAAGGAAAGGACTTCCGGCTTGCGGTATGAGGCGATCCTGGATGTCGCCAGCATGCCGGTCTGTTCTCCATCCCTTGCCAGCCAGATTTCCAAACTGAGCGACTTGGATGGTCATACGCTCATACATGTCTCTGTGCAGCCTGAAAGTTGGTCGAAGTGGCTGGCTGAACGAAAGATTGGCTCCCTCAATCAGTACCGGGCACTTTGGGTCGACAGCGTGCCAGCGGCGATAGAGGCGGCCGAGCACGGGCTTGGTATTGCGCTGGCGATGCATCCACTTGTTTGCGCGCGTGAGGGGTTTGGGGACAGATTGATTGCGCCCTTCACTCCCTCTAAAAAGGAGAACACCTATTATTTGGTGATGCGGTCAGAGCAAGTGGGTGATCGCAGAATTCTCGCTTTCCGAAAATGGCTCAAGGCAGCGGTCGCAGCGTCTTGCCATACCCAATCGCCACCTTCTCTTTGACATCAGACCTTAATCTTCAAATTGCTTTCTCAGGCGATCCAGAATGCCTGCGAAGGCGGCAAGGTCGTCCGGGCTCACGGCCGCTTCGATCTTGGTGTTGATGGCTGCAAAAGGCTTTGCAACTTGCGAGAGGGTGCGCTTCCCCTTGGCGGTCAAGCTTATGACCCATGCGCGCCCGTCGTCGGCTGATCGGGTTCTGCTTAAAAGGCCTAAGCCCTCCAAACGGCCAGCCATCGCAACGACGGCTGACTCATTGAGGCTAAGGGCGTTCGCGATAAATTTTTGTGTCTGTGCGTCGTTTTCAGAAATGACCGCGAGCACAGCGGCCTGCGCCGTTGTAATGCCTGCAACTGATAGCAGCTCCCGATCTGCGGCTTTGCTCAGAAGATGGGCCGCGCGCTGGAGGCGGGCATAGACCCTTAGTTTTGATGCGTTCATTTGTCAGACATTTGCATATTGCAAATGCACGGTAAATTCCATATTACTTCATATGTGAAGTAATATGGAGGTATCGATGCGCGCGATTGATGTTTGGGCCCAAATCACAACAGACCGCATGGCCCGACAGCCGTGGATGGAAACCCTGCTCCGGTGGACAGGCCGCGCGGGCGATTTTTCTATCCCGACAGTGGAAACCACATTACAGGCGATGGACAAAGCAGGCGTCAGTATCTCGCTTCTATCAGCGTGGCACGGGCCGCAAGGTTCTTTGGTCAGCAATGCCGAAGTGTCTGATTATATCGATGCGGCCCCTGACCGGTTTCGCGGGCTGGCCACAGTCGATCTCACCAAACCGATGGAAGCCGTGCGGGAAATCCGAAGCCGTGTGGATGGTAAAAAATTTGTAGGGGTGCGCGTGGTGCCGTGGCTTTGGGATTTGCCTCCCAACCACCGGCTCTACTATCCGATCTATGCGGCCTGCGTAGAAGCCGGCGTACCTTTTTGCACACAGGTCGGACACACAGGTCCCCTTCTCCGGTCTGAAAACGGGCGCCCGATTCCCTATCTGGAAGATGTATTGTTGGATTTCCCCGAACTCGTTGTCGTCGGCGGACATGTCGGATTTCCCTGGATCGACGAATTGACCTCACTCTGCATCAAATTTCCGAATTTTTACATCGACACGTCCGCCTACGCACTACATAGACTGCCGCCTTCATTCATTGAGTTTATGAAAGGTGTTGGTCGGGGGCGCGTAATGTTTGGCACCAACTGGCCAATGCTGTCACCGGCACAATGTTTGAAGAGTATCGCGACACTGGGCCTCGCTGAAGCGGACGAGAAAAATTTTCTGTTCGGAACGGCAACGCGCGTCTTCAATCTGGGGAGCTAGCGCATAGGACGAAAGTTTCCCGGGGCGTGTTTGGTGTTGCGCCGGATTAATCGACGAAGCGTTGACGGATCGGCATAACCAACTTGTCTGGCAATTTCATCGACTGAGTGGCGTGTGGTTTCAAGAAGGAATCTCGCCTTCTCAATTCTAATCTGCTGAACAAACTGAATGGGTGTGATGCCGCAAATTGCCGTTATACGACGGGCAAATGTACGAGGTGCGAGTCCCACCGCATTGGCCAATTCCTCTATGACGAATTCTCGGGCGATGTTGTCGCGCACCCAACTTTCTGCCTTCGCGATCTTTGCGTCTTGCCCCGCTAAATATGTGATCGCCATAAATGGCGCTTGCGAGCGGCGCTCGTCCAACAGCAGATAACTCGCTACCGATTGCGATAGACCGTGGCCCGCAAAGTGGCCAAGCACCGCAAGCATCAAATCCATTTGCGCCATCGCGGCGCCACCCGTGGCAATGGGCCAGTCTGCCAGCACCATCCTGTCGGTCAGCAGTTCCACATTGAGGTAACGGCGTCCGAATTCCGGCGCCAACCACCAGGTTGTGGTCGCGCGGCGCCCGTCGAGCAATTCTGCCTCCGCCAAAAGGAATGTACTTGCGCAAGACGCTGCCAGATTGACCCCGTCTTCAAATGCTTCCGCAAGTATCGAGATCGCGCGGCGGCACGCAGGGCTGCTTAGCTTTGCGTCCAGTTCGTCAGCAGACGAAACGCCAAGACCGGGAACAATAATCAAGTCCGCGTCGTCGAGCGCTATGTCGCTACGACGATGCCCACATTTGATCGTTTTGACCTCAAAGGGATCGGGACGACTTCCGTTTCGACTAATTCGGTTGGCGGTTGCGATCACGTCATAAGTGATGGCAGCGCTTGATGCCATGCATTGTTCAATTTCCAGTACCACCACACGCGTCATGTCAAATAGCTCCCGTTTAATGTCATTTTTGACACTATCCAGATGCCCTGATTTTCGCAATATTTTGTCTATGACAAAACACACACACCATAAAAATTGTTCCTGCCGGACCAACGCCTTTCTTTCGGCGCTCGGCTTTGGACGCCTCGGGTCGTCGCGAACGCATTCCACTCGCAGTTCCAGCGCGGCATATTTCAAACTTCCAGACAGCGGAGCTGCCAAAGCGGCGGAGGCCTATCTGGCTGCGCTTTCGTCGCCGGTTATGGTTGACCATTGCAAACGTTGTTTCCTTTTCGCGCAGGCACTTGCCGAGAAGGCCAATGCCAAACCTGATCTGGAAATTCTCTATGTGGGCTGCCTCTTTCACGATCTCGGCCTCGAGCCGATCTTTGAAGGCCCGGACGATTTTGAGGTGATCGGCGCCCGCGAGGCATCGCGGTTTCTCAGAGCCAAAGGCTACACCAAGATTTCCGAACAGGTCGCGGCGACCATTGTCAATCACACCTCTGTCAGCACCGCGAACGACCCTAGGCCAGAAGTCGCCTTCCTGAATATGGGCGCAACTGTCGATGTGCTCGGCATGCGTATTGACCAGATCGACACAAAGCTCATTCAAAAAATTATCGAAGAATACCCCCGCAACGGAACGAAGGCCCTGCTGACCGGCCTTCTGGGGCATGAGATTTCAACCAAACCCAATTCAAACTTTGGACAGCTTGAAGCGCAATTCGATGTCCTCAAGCGCATCAATGAAGCGCCTTTCGACAGCTAGATTGCGCTATGCCGCTCATGTCCTGCGGATCAGCCCGATGCATCAGCGAAAAGTAAGCCACCAAAGGCACACCTGCGAATAGGATCAAACAATGACAACCCGCGATGTAAACAAAGATGACCCGCTTGAGGATTTTGATCCGCGCAAAATCACCATCGACGGTGTTGAAAAGATCGTGCATGTCGCCGGCCATGGACCGGCTGTCATTGTGATGACCGAAATGCCAGGCATCAGCCCCCATGTCGCGCGTTTCGCCCGATGGGTGCGCGACGCCGGTTTTACTGTCTATATGCCGTCCCTCTTCGGGCGTGATGGTGCTATCGCGAGTGCGGACGAGGGCGCGGCTGTTTTTCGGCACGCCTGCATGAGCGCCGAGTTCCGCGCATTTGCTGCCAATCAGTCCAGCCCGGTGACGCAGTGGCTTCGATCATTGGCGAAACTCGCCCATGCGGAATGCGGCGGACCCGGTGTCGGGGCCATCGGCATGTGCTTTACCGGAAATTTTGCGTTGGCCATGATGCTGGAGTCGTCTGTCCTCGCGCCGGTTCTTTCGCAGCCCTCACTTCCCCTCGACAAACCTGAAGGCATCGACATATCGCCCGAAGAGCTTGCGGCGGTCAGAGATCGTCTCGAACGGGAAGATCTGACTGTGTTGGCCTATCGGTTTGAAGGTGATCAAATCTGCAAGGCCGAGCGATTTGCGGCTCTGTCGGCGGGTCTCGGAGACCGTTTGATCGCGCGCGTCCTGCCGGACAGTGCGGCCAATACTGATGTGGCACCCTTTTTCCAACGCTATGTCCCAGCGCCGCACAGCGTGGTCACCGCTCATCTCATTGACGAAGCCGGTCAACCAACAATTCAGGCGCGCGATGAAATCATCTCCTTTTTTGCTCATCGGCTCACCTAAGCGATAAGCGCACAATCCTCACGCAACACAATGATCGGGCAAGAAAATGCAGCAGCTAATGGTCACAGGGCAGCCGGGGTTTGAATGGCGTGAACGCGCGGAACCGAAACTTTTATCGGCTACAGACGCGCTGGTTCGCCCGCTTGCGGTGTCTGTATGCGATGCCGACGTGATGTATTTTCGCGGCAAGCTCCAGCCACGTGATCCGTTTTGCTTCGGCCATGAGTTCGTTGCCGAAGTTGTCAGCCTTGGGCCGGATGTGGAAGGTTTCGAGATCGGAGATCGGGTTGTCGTCGCGTTTCTGATTGCTTGCGGTACATGTCGAAGCTGCCTTCGCGGATTTCCGGCCGCATGCACCACGCTCAATACGAAGGCGGCTTATGGCTTCGGCATTTTCGGCGATTGGGGTGGAGCCGTCTGCGATTTGATCCGGGTGCCTTTTGCTAATTATATGATGGTCCACTTGCCCAAAGGCATCACGCCCGTTGCCGCTGCCAGCGTCGGCGACAATCTGTCTGATGCTTTCCGTTGCGTCGCCGAAGGCCTGGAAGAAGAACCCGGCGCGCCCGTTCTCATTGTTGCAGGAACAGGAGGCGCACCGTCCATCGGTCTTTATGCGGTAGCCCTGGCCAAAGCGCTGGGATCTGAACAAATTGACTATATAGACGAAGATGAATCGAGACTGGCCATCGCTCAATCCGTCGGCGCAAATGCAATTCACATGACGAATGCGCCGAACCGGCACGGAAGCTATTATGTCACTGCCGACACCAGCGGTGATCCATCAGGCGGATGGTTGAGCACCGCATTACGCTCCACGTCCCCCTATGGCCGCTGCACGAGCTGCGGCGTCTATCATAAACCAGCCCAATTGCCTCTCGGCACGATGTATAATCAAGGCGTGCGCTTCACAACCGGCTGGACCAATGTTCAGACATATATGCCAAAGGTTCTGGCTCTGCTTGAAAACTCTCCTCTGATGCTTGATCCCATTCACACCACCGTCAAATGGGATGATGCCATCGAGGCTCTTTTGTCTCCGCCCGCCAAGTTGGTCATCGCCCGTCCCGAGGCACACACGACATAGTCTCCTGCAGAAAACGGCTCGGCGAGATATTGTTGACACGCTGAAACTATTCTCGCCTTGTTCGAAGTGTAATTTCCGATTTGTGAGATTTGCGCGTGCCTTATGTTCTGATCATTCATGAAGTCGATGACTATCCTGCCTGGAAGGTTGTCTTCGACGGCGCGGCGGACATACGGAAAGACGCCGGTGAGATTCACTTTCAGGTCTTGAGCTTCGATGAACATGCAAATCGTATTGTGCATTTTTCTCGTTGGCGAAGCCTGGACGAAGCGCGACAATTCTTTGAATCACCCGAACTCGTCGAAATCCGGCGTATAGCGGGCGTCAGGCAACCTGAATTCATTTATCTCAACGAACTCGACCAGGGCACTCTCTAACCAAGACTTTTCGATCCTCCCTTCATTCTTTCATCCGACCGCGTGCCACTGGAGAGCCCCTCTGCGCGCCGAAAGCGGATTCTGCTGTTCATTTTATGCTGAGCTCGCACTATAATGACGTCTATACGTATAATGGACGGCGGCGCATCCAAAGGAGCAGAGCATTGCGGATCACCAAAGAGCAGGCCGAGGAAAATCGCGAGCACGTCCTCAACACGGCCTCCAAGCTCTTTCTCGAAAATGGGTATGACGGCATTGCCGTCGCCGACCTCATGCAGGCGGCCGGGTTTACGCATGGTGGCTTTTACAACCACTTTAATTCCAAGGAAGCCCTTGCCCGTGCGGCGACCGTCAACGCCTTTCAGAAGCGCGCCGCTGCTATGGCGAAGGCCAAAAATCTTGAAGGCCACTTGCGTCTGTATCTCAGCGACCTTCACATTGACCGGCCCGACGAAGGCTGTCCTGCAGCTGCATTGTCAGGTGATGCAGCCAGAGCATCACCTGAGCTCAAATCCATATTTGCAGACGGTATAGCGGCCATGATCGCCGCTCTGGAAAAACGACTTCAATCCGAAGGTATGACTGCACCGCGCGCAAGGCGTCAGTTGGCTGTTACGCTGCTGACGAAAATGGCCGGAACGATCGGGCTTGCAAGGGCTGTTCCCGAAAACCATGAGCTCAGGAAAGAGATACTGGAAGCTGGCCTGAAGGGCGCGCTCAAAGAAGCAGCGGCCGGCATATCAGCCAGCAAGAATACGTAAGCCCTTTACATCGTAATAAGTGAAAGTGTCGCGTTCTCACTTTGATTTATTTTTGCGCTTCTTCAGGCACATCTCGACATTTTTCATATCTACAACATCGCCATCCTCATTGAGGACCGCAACATGCACTGGCTTGCCGGAAGTCTTGTCTCTCATTTCTATCGGGGACGCTTCTTCCAGAGCATGGGCCTCGCCCCACTGATAAAGCGCCGTAAGAGTGAGCGCGAGCGACTTGCCCATATCTGTCAGGACATAAGCATTTCGAACACGGGCACCTGGCTCTTGATAGGGCTGACGCGCCATCAAACCTTGAGTGACCATTTTTGAAAGGCGATCGGTAAGCATCGACCTTGGTACACCGAGATCTTCCCGCATGTCGTCATAGCGCTGCACGCCATAGAACGCCTCTCTCAAAATGAGCAAGGTCCAACGATCTCCGAGAATTTCTGCGGCGAGCGCCATCGGGCATTCCTCTTTGGGAATAGCGGCGCGTCGGCGGAAATTTGATTCACTGGCTAAGTTTGACATCCGGTATTAGCTAAGCTATTTCTACCTAAGTTCAAAATTCAGTTTTAGGTAATATCGAGGAAATCGAAAAATGGCCTCCCCCAATTTGCGGATTGCGATCATCGGCGCAGGACCTGCCGGTCTCGCCACAGCCCGGGCGACCCGCCGCGCTGGTTACGACGTTGTCGTTTTTGAGCGCAATGCAGGAGTTGGCGGCATCTGGGATATCGACGCACCGGGCTCGCCTATGTATCGAAGCGCCCACTTCATTTCGTCCCACAGCCAATGGACATCACATTTTTCGGGCCATCCGTTTCCCGACGGCACGCCCACCTATCCAAGCCAAAGGCAAGTCCGCGACTATCTGGTTTCCTTCGCAGACAAGGAAGATCTGACGCCACTGATCCGCTTCAACAATGCGGTGACACTTGCCACACCAAATAAAGAAGGCGGCTGGTATGTCTTTTCCGATGATGCCGTGGAAACATTTGATGTCGTCATCGTGTGCACAGGAACCCTTTGGGACGCGAACATGCCTGAGTTGCAAGGCACGTTCACGGGTGTCGTCCGGCATAGCCAGACATATCGAGACCCGGAAGAGTTCAAAAACAAGCGCGTCTTGATCCTCGGTGCTGGTAACTCTGGCGTCGACATCGCCTGCGACGCCGCACGGTCTGCCGACAAGGCCTTTCTGAGTTTGCGTCGCGGCTATTGGTTCCTTCCGAAGTTCATTATGGGGCAACCAACTGATGCCTTCTTCCGCGACAGAACGGGCATGCCGGACTGGCTGTCACCGCCGGATCTTGATTCTTTCCTAGCCGCGGTCGCAGGCGATCCCGCCTCGTTCGGCCTGCCAAAACCTGATCACGCGCCGCTTGCAAGCCACCCTATTATGAACAGCGAAGTGCTTCAGCATCTCGGGCATGGACGATTGGCAGCGCGCGGAGACGTGGAACGCGTTGATGGAAACAAGGTCACGTTCCGGTCCGGTGAAGTTGAAGAAATTGACGAAATCATTTGCGCCACCGGCTATCGCGCCAGCATTCCGTTTCTCCCGGCGGACTTGCTCGACTATCGCGGCGGCTCACGCCCCCGTCTTAAAGCGACAGCGTTCCATCAAACCGCGCAAAATTTGTACTTCAACGGTATGATTGAGACGAATGGCGGCGTCTTTGGTTTGTTCGACAGGCTCGCCTCAATCATCTCGAAACTCATCGGTATGAAAGCCTCGGGCGCATTGAGCGACGCGGCATTTGGGCATCTGACGGATGAAGCTGACGAGTTGTCCCGCACCGACGGGAAGATCAATTCCTCACGCCATCTTGGATACACGGATACTAAGAATCTATTGGCGGCGCTGGATCATCTCGATGCACAAACACGAGCAATGGCTTGATTCACCAGACGCGTCAGCCTGCATAGCGCGCCATCACACTGCCACTACGAAGGAAATCTGCAATCAGACTTGCCAGCGCCAATGGCGCATCGCGTGCGATGAGGTGTCCTGCGTCAGGTATGATTGCCGTCTGAAGTTGCGGAACAAGCAGGCTCAACCGTGCGACTTCCTCGTCTGTGATAGCAGCCTCCCTGCCTGATCGCACCAACAGCACCGGGATATAGAGGGAGGCTACCGCCGTGAGCATTTGTACGTCCCTGCTCAAAATATCGTCAACAAGCGGCGAGCGACCGAGTTCTTGGCGCCCTTCGCCTGACAGATATGCCCGAACGCGCAGAGGGTCGGGATCAGGCACCACATCCACTAAAACCAGTCCCGCCAAGTTCGATTGAACATGCTCATGCACCAGCGCCAGCATTGCGGCAAATCCGCCAAGCGATGCACCGACAATGACCGGACAGTTGCCGAAATGCGCTACCAGTCGCGCTGTGTCAGCACCATAAGCGACGATGCCATCCGCCCTGCTCCCACCGCTGTCACCATGTCCGCGTTGATCGCAAGTAACGCTGCTGATGCCCTGCTCGTCGAGATAGCGCATCACCGGATGCCAAACTTGCCTGCGCTCCCCGCCGGCGTGGAGCAACAGCGCACGCGGCCTCTCACCTAACTGGTCATAGGCGATGTCGATCCCGTCACCGGATGTGGTCTCAGTTTTCATTTTTCACACTACATTGACTTATCAAAGTAATGTATGAAGCCCTCGGAAGATGCGCAAGGAGATTTGGAGGGCCGTGCGTGAAAGCGGCGCATACGACAACCACGACATATCGAACACGTTGCCGGAACGAACAAGTGAGTTCAGCACTATGTTCCGCCGAAAGATTTCGTAATCGCCTAAGATGCAGATCGTTTTGAGTACGGATACTAGCGGCGCCTTGCGTTGTCTGCGTCTTGCTGCAATGATCTTATGAATTAGAAACGAGGGGGCGGGAAAATTTCTAAATCCTCTTCAAAGCCGACAATGAGTTTGTTGAGCAAAGCGATTGGCGACCTTGAGTCCAAGGTCGACACAATCACAACCACCCTTTTAGCTACAGACGAATTCGCGCGCGTTGCCAATAGCGCCAACTCGCTATCGATACGTCTCAAAAAGGGTATGTCCGATCAATTGGGTCGTCGGATGGCGTTGCTGAATGTGCCGAGCCGCGATGACATAGTCGCGCTTGGCGAGCGTCTGATGACGATGGACGAACGTTTGGTGCGCATCGAAAAGGCGCTGAGCCGCCTTGTGCCGCCGGATCCCGCCGTGATCCCCGCCGGCCCGCCCCGCACGAAAAAGCCACCTGCGCGCACAGCGGCAAAAACCTCCCCAGATGGTCAAGCCAAGAAAACTGCAACGGAGAAGAAACCCTCTTAAACGGGTTCCGGGGAGCGGCACCGATGTCTGAAACACAGAGCAGTGGGGCGGGAGACGAAACGGTCGGCGAACGTATGCGTCGCCTTGTTGACCGAACTATTCAGCGAAACATTAAGGGTGTGGGCTATTTTGCATCTGCCGCACCTCCGGTCGGCCTGACGCCGAAAGAGACAATTCATAAGCGCGGCACACTCAATCTCTATCACTACCAGCCGCTGTCGGAAGAGATATTCCGCATCCCCATTCTGATTGTCATGGCGACCACCAATCGTGCCTATGTCCTTGATCTTGCGCCCGGCAACAGCTTTGTCGAGTTCTTGCTCAAAGCCGGTTACGACGTCTTCGTGATGGACTGGGATCCGCCGCGGCCCGAAGAGACGTCTCTGCGTCTAGAAGACTACGCGCAAACCTTCATTGGCGAATGTGTCGAGAAGGTTCAGGACGTGACGGGTGAAAAGGAATTCACCTTGATGGGCTATTGCATGGGTGGCGTGCTTTCCGTGATCTATGCCGCCACGCGCCCGCAAAGCCCGATTGCTAATCTCATTTGCTTTACCACGCCGATCAATTGGCATGAGATGGGTTTGTTCGCGCATTGGTCGAACAAAAAACACTTCGATGTTGACCGGTTGGTGGATGCGGTCGGCAATATTCCCGCTGATCTGCTGATGACTTCATTCGATATGTTGCGCCCTGCAAACCGGTCCGCCAGTCGCGTTCGCCTGTGGGAAAATATGTGGAGTGACGAGTTTGTGACCTCGCATCGCAAGTTCGATCGCTGGGCCAACGAGACCCTCCCTCTAGCTGGCGAATATTTCCGTCAAACCACGAAAGATCTGATGTGGGGCAACAAGCTGTTTGATCGCTCGCTCGTCGTCGGCGGCAAACGTGCCGACATTTCCAAGATCAAAGTCCCGCTCTTTCACGTTGTCGCAGAGCACGATCACATTGTACCCCGCAAGGCGAGCGAGGCATTGGTGCGTTTGGCGGGATCGGAAGACAAGACAGAGATCGTGTTAAAGGGTGGGCATATCAGCCTCCTTGCCGGCCCCAATGCCGTGCGAAGAATGTGGCCGCAACTCGATCAATGGCTGTCTGAACGGTCGATCTAATGACAGGGCAAGAAATGGATTCTCCCACCGAAATAAAATTGGGTGACGAAAAGGGTGAGCTTCGTCTTATGAAAGCAGGCGACGGCGCGGCTATACTCGCCTTTGCCGAAAGCCTGCCGCCGCATGATCTGCTTTTTCTCAGACGTGATATCACCAAGCCTAAAGTCGTGGAGGCTTGGATTGAAGCGAGCAAAGCTGGCAGCATTTATAGCGTCGTCGTGACCAAGGGAGATCAGATCGTCGGCTGCGGCACATTGGTCGAGGACCCGTTGTCATGGTCGCCACATGTCCGCGAAGTACGCGTCCTTGTCTCGCCGAGGGTGCGCGAGCACGGGTTGGGGCGAAAAATCCTGCAACAATGTTTTCGTAGGGCGCTGGAAGAAAACGTCAAAAAGCTGACCGCACAAATGACAGTCGATCAAAAAGGCGCCATTGCGATTTTTGAAGAGCTGGGATTTCGCGGAGAGGCTTTGCTGAAAGATCAGGTGATGGATCGAGAGGGGCAGACCCACGACATCGTGACCTTGTCATGCGACGTTGATCGAGCGTCCGATCAACTTTCAGCCTATGGCATCGGGGGAGCGTGAGGGCAAGCCTCAAGACTTGCCGATGTTCTCCAGATGCGCCAGATAGGTGAATGAAGGTACTTTCAGCCTGTCGTTTCGTTGCGCAAGATATCGCGCGTTTTGATCGGACGGATGGCTCACCTCGCGCACACTCCAGCCCGTTGCTTGGGCGAGAGCGTGGATTTCATCGACATCAAAAAATGAGCGCATAGGCTCGCGCAGCAAGGCAACGGAAATGCGTGTGCCGAGCAATAAGGGAGTGCTGCTTTCGTTCAGCTTTGCCTTGCCCCAAAAATCGAGCACCAATTGTGTGCCAGGCTTTGTCACCTGCGCTAAAGTGCTCAAAGTTTCATTGATCGCCGCACTGCTCAAATAGTAAGTCGTGCCGAGCCATGAAATAAAATCCGGGCCTTCGCTATCGGGCCAGATGTCGCGCAGCGTTTGGCTTTCAAAATTGATCGGCAGGAAGGACACATCTTCGGGCGTCTGAAGTCTGGAGCGTGTGATGAGTTCCCGCTTCCACGCTTGCGTGGCCGGATGGTCAATTTCGACCACTTCGATCTCGTCATCCGCCTGTCGCCAAGCAAAAGTATCAAGCCCTGCAGCAAGAATGACATAGCGCTCTATGCCCTGCCGACGAGCGCGTTCGAGTTTGTCCTCGGCATATCGTGCGCGAACGACGATGTGCGATCGCATGGCGTTGAAAGCGTCGGACGGTCGGCGCAGCCGGTTGAGTAAGGGATTGGCAAACCTACCAAGCCCCGACAAATATCGCCTTTGATAATCGGGCAGAAGTAAAAGCGACACCTTGTCGTCGAGAACGGGTGGATTGTCGTCGATGCAAAGATGGGCAGCACGCAAAAAGGCGGTTGAAAGAGCTGTGCGGCTCGGGCTCCTTTCTTGCACTTTCCTGCGATCTCCTAATTAGCGCTGGCCATCGCTCCGGCTCGCGCGGTGCAAACCACAGCGCCCTTTATAACATTAGGATTGTGTGCGTGAGTCTGTTTGCTGCATGGATGGCCCTATGGTCACGCGATGCCAAAGGCAGACTAGATAGGATAGTGTTCGCAGAAAGACGCCTAACTTCCTGAAGTTAAAAGGAAGTTCGGATGTCTCTATATAAGCCGCATGATCCGGATAATTAA
>TARA_R110000868_G_scaffold74337_13_pt1 | contig 50979 bp, 73 predicted proteins | sample TARA_R110000868 | Tara Oceans TARA_R110000868 (sample SAMEA4397489) | marine metagenome | biome: Polar Biome; feature: [SRF] surface water layer (ENVO:00010504); material: water (ENVO:00002006), including particulate matter (ENVO:01000060) such as... | depth 5 m | reverse complement strand
GTATTAGACTCCCAAGGAAAGGAGTCTAAACTGTTTAATCAAATAGCGCAATTACCACACGTAGCTTCGCTAGAACAAGCAGTAGAGATATACGATGAAGTCTTAAAAGCCAACTTTAAACCTATAGACAGATACACACTTCCAAAAAGTGCGCAAGAAGTACTTAGACTAAGAAACGAAGCTGAACAGGTGATAGAGAATATGACCAACTACAGAAGAGCTACCGCAAAACTAACAGGTACATCTTACTTTTCTAAGAGTTATGCGTGGGACAATTTTGATAAGTTAATCGGGATATCTGGCATAACAATAAAAGAAGATACACTCTCAAGTGGAACAAAAGTATTTAGAGCTTTTTCTAAAGATAGTGATACCGATTGGATAACATCAGGTCTAACTATGAAAGATCTTGAGCAGAAAATAACGGACACCGAAGAATTCTATGCGGGAATACAAGAAAGTATTTTAAAAGAAGCAGGATTAACGGAATCTCCTGACAGAAGCATATCTAGTATGATAGATCATTTGATAGCTAACTACGAAGACTCTGTATCTGAAGCTATAAAAAAGAATTCCCCAGTATACCCAGAATACGGAATAGACATAAAAACTATGGGGATAGAAGACGTATACCCTATAGAAAATAATCCTCATTTATACAAGGAGGACGCTTTTGGAGATATGGGTAAATTTCCGAAATTAACAGGGCAGTCTGCATCTTTACTTTTTAGAGGTATTCATCCAAGCGAATTAGAATTTATAAGAAAAAACGGATACATTCAAAGTGACCAGTCTTACAACCTAGGAGACGAAGTAGAAGCAGGAGTAACTGTGTATGCAACAGCTCCAAGAACTGCTTTTTCTTACTCTTCTGGATTTGCACCAGAAGGACTTAGACCAACAGAAGGGAATCCGAACTACATATTAATGATACAAAACGACCCTAGCGAAAATAAAGCAGTTACGGACGTGATCGACGGGTATGTTAAAGTAAAAAAGGCAATCCCATCCAATAAAATATTTGCTATATACAGTGTAGACGAAAAAGGAGATGTAAAAAATGTATCAGAGGAAATTCTATCAGATATATTTGATGCTTCAGCCTTACTTAGTCCTAGTCAAGAGGCTGCATTAGAACTGACTACTATAAAACCTGGAGAAAGCGTATACTTCGGAGAAAGTGGTACTATAGGTGTAGTGAAGGAGATTCTAAAAGGTTCTTATTCATACGATTATGCAAGAGCACTTCTTACAAACGGAGTGATTGTAGACTTGATGGACGGAGACAGGGCCCCAGCAAATTCTGAAAAAAGTGACAACTATACTAGAAAAGAGAGCATAATAAAAAAACTAGATACTATAGGTAGCTCAAAAAGCACTGTTGTAGACCATAAGTCCAATAAAAATTCAGGAAAAGGACGTTTTATGCTAGCCGCATACTCAAGTGAATCCTTAGAAGTATTGGAAAACTATGTAAAGGAGATAGAAGGAGACACTTTAAAAATATTTGAGACTGCAATAGACTATGGAGCAGTTATTGTTCTTAGTGTATATGACGGAAAAGCAAATTACAGTGTCATAGTAGGGGACAGTTCTGATTTTTATCACGCAAGATACGACTATGTCGGAGAAAGAGACGGGGTGGCTTCTGAGACAGGTTTACAGAGAAGAAGTAGGAAAACAAACGTACCTACAGCTTCAGTAATTTCAGGAATAAAAAAATGGGCTGAAGAATACAATACTATCCCAGAAGATACACTTAAAAAAGTAGATCAAAAAAACGTAAAATCAAAAGAAAACAGGAATGCCAGAGCAACAAAAAGTGTAACACCAGCAGAAGAGATAAAACTAAGAAGAAAAGCAAGATACTTACCCCCTGTTATATCAAAACTTTTTGAAAATAAAGCTAGTGCATCTTCTCTAGTTACTGTATACCCTAAAGACAGTAGGTGGTATCCTATTGTAGCTCAATTATCCCAAGCAACAGAAAGCCTTTCAGAGGTAACACTAGAGTGGCAAACAGACAAGGAGTCAGAAAGCTCTGCAGGACTGTATATTAGCGGTAGTAACACTATAAAACTAGCCGAAAGAAGTCAAACCCCTCAATCTGTAATAGCTCACGAGCTAGTACACGCAGTAACTAACAGAGCAATATCAAAATACGGACCTGACTATGGCAAAGGAGTAGAATATATCGCTCAATTGAAGAATCTAATACAAAAAAGCAAAAATTCTACAAATGAGACTAAAAAGGCAGTCGCTAAAATAGCGGAGCTGTACATAGAAGCTATAGAAAAATCAGGAAAGTCACAACGTACCATAGATAGCTTAAATACAAGACTTGGCATTGTAGATGCGGAGTACGGTTTTACAAACTTAGATGAGTTTGTTGCAGAAGCCCTGACCAATAAGAGATTCCAGGATATCTTAAATAATATTAAGACAGACAACGGTACAGGTACTTTATGGTCAAAATTAATGGATATTATAAGCGACTTATTAGTATCTTATGGATATCCAAGAGTCATAGACGGAAGCATTTTAGAAGAACTTATAAAACAAGTTAACACATTAATAGAAAACCAAAACAAAGGATTCCTAGCTGAAAACGAAGCGGGAGAATTAGTCCCAGAGACTACTCTAAGGTCTCCAAATAGAGAGAGCGAACTTACGCAAGAAGAAGCGATCGAGAGTGAAGCTTTTAAAACTTGGTTCGGAGACAGTAAAGTTGTAGACGAAAACGGGAAACCACTAGTTGTACACCACGGAGGACTAGGCACTATAAGTACTTTCAGCGAAGACTTCGGAGGACAGACAACGGCAGACAATAAGTACGGGGCCTTCTACTTCTCAGACCAAGATAAAGTTGCAGAGGATTACTCAAGACAAGCATTCATAAGAATGTACGAAGATAACCTAGAAGGATTAATAGAAGATGGCATTATACCTAGCGACACTAACTTAGAAGAGATAGAAGATAGTCGCGAGTATGTAAGAGAGCTGGCAGAAGAGAGAATGAATGTTGCTTCTACATACATAAGTATGAAAAACCCATTCGTAATAAACGCAGACTATAAAAGCTTAAGAGAGCTAGAGCAAACCTATAATATACAAGAGATAATAGGGACCATAAAAGGAAAAGCTTCTGAGTTTGTAGATGAAATGTACGAAGGGCTAGCTTATAGTCAAGATGACTTAGACAACTACAGCGATGAAATAGCCGAAAGAGCAAGAGAAAATAACTCGCTGGAAGAAGACGAAGAGGTTGAAGAGTATATGATTGAAGAGGCGACAGAAGAGATAATGCAGGAAAACGGCATAGAACTTAATCTTCCTGAGTACGACGGACTCATCATAGAAAATGTAATAGACGATATCGGAGACGAGTCTAATATGTATCAAACTGTGTATATTGCAGTAGAGCCTAACCAAATAAAAAGCGTAGACAACAACGGCCAGTTCTCAGAGTATAATAATGATATATTCTATAGCTTAGAATCGGACGGTAAAACATATAGTAGTTTTAAAGAGGCCTTAGATAACACGGAAGGTAACTCAATAGATATAGTTTCTAACGGGGTAGTTATAGCAACTTTTCCTGCAACATTAGACTCAAGAACAGTAGAGGGAGTAATAAACTCACTTATAGTAGACGGAGTTCTAAAACCAAATAAAGTAGTTTTTAATGGAAAAACATATTTCCAAACTACAGGCGAAACCCCATCTGACAGAATGATCTCGGAGGAGTTTTTCAAGGACAACATTAAGCAAATGATTAGCAAGTCTCAGTATACAGTAGAGGCTGGGCTAATAGAGATATTTCCTGCAAAAGAAATTGTAAGGGACGAAGGTACTATGTATCAAATTGTAACTGATGCAGTAAGAAACTTCTTCTCAGGAGAAACGGTTACAAGTAAAGCTGCACCTATCGACGAGAGAAACTTGAAACTAAACTTAATGAAAATACTTTCAGATATGGGAGTAAGTGTTATGAGTTTAAAACAGTACCAAGATAAATTCAAAATTAAGTCTCAAGACATACCGCCATCTGCAGAAGCATTAGCAGACGTTGTTAACAGAGTTATTGCATTTAAAGACGGTAGCTTAACACTCGACAATCTTACAGAAGAGGTTATGCACCTTATCGTAGAAACATTACCTGCTGCGCAAATAGAAGCACTATCAGATTTAGTAAGAAACAGTCAAGAGTACCAAGACAATTACGAAAACTACAATAAAGTATATAAAGGGGATCAAAAACTAGTAGAAAAAGAAATACTAGGTAAAATATTAAAAAACATATCCCTAAACAAAACAGAGAGTTTAGACCAGACACTTCTGGCCAGACTATATGAAATATTAAAAAACTTCTTTAACGGACTTACAGTATCTAAAACTCACAGAGACCAACTAAAACAGTTGAATTCTCTAGTGGAGAAATTCGTTATAGAACAAAACGGAGAGAGCTTCAATAACGACAGCTTATCCCAATCTAGGGAGATAGCTTTAATGTACTCGTTGTCTGACCAAGTATCAAATGCTCAAGGAGCTTTTGCAAAAACATTTAGTAATATAACAGAATTCGGCCACCTTAATTCCTATAAAAAAGAACTTAACAGTAAGAACTTTGAGGACTTAAGAGGTAAGGAACTTGCGGCAGCAGTCTCTAGGCTTATAGAGATGTCTACTAAATTAATCGAAACTACAGAAGCAGCCTTGAAAACTGCAAAGAATAGAGGTAAATCTTTAAGCGGGCAGAATTTAACTATTCTAAAGGATTTAGACAGCGAGATTAGAACTACTTTAGTATCTTTAGCAGGGGAGCTTAGAGAGGGCCAAATAGGAATAGAAAATTCAGAGGCAAATAAACTAGCTGAAAAACTAAGTGAAAACGCGGCTACCATAAGTGAGTTAAGAGATGCTAACGATAGAACCACTAACGACCAAATAAACCAAATGGTTGACGAAGTAGTGGAACAAATGGGAGGAGCAGAGAGTGAATTTTATAGAGCGGAAGTAGAAAAAGTACTGAGGGGCCAGATAGATGATACTAATTATTTATTCTCGTTTTTTGGACAACTACACCACGCTTCTAATCCGATTTTAAATATGATCGGAAGTAAAGTTTGGGAAATGAATATGAGGTCTAAACAAGGAACGCAAGAGGATGCGGCAGAGTACTTAGAGTATTTAAAAGCAAACCCTAAACTTATAAAAGAACTCGAGACCTTGTTTGAAAAAGGTTATATGACAGACGTAGTAGACCACAGATCTTTTGAGGATGCTTTACTTACTAAAGAAATGGAAGCTTTCTCTCAAATATCAGGAGAGTCCTATGCAAACTTAGACGAGTATAAACTAGCTAAAAAAGACAAAACGCTTCCAGAATTAGGTGCAAAAGAAGGTAACTACAGGACTTTGCTCCAAGAGAAACAATTAGAGATAATTGAGCCTATTATGAGTCAAAAGTACTACAGAGATACTTATAACGATGATGGGAGCATAAAACCAGTCAACGAAAGAAAAGGTCTATTTGACAAGTACGAGGCATTAGATATTTCAGGAATAACGCAATCATTCTTAAAACAAAATTCAGCTGACAGAGGGGCAATAAAAGCTAATGCAACTAAGACTTATATAAACGAAGACGGGGACAAAGTAACTAGAGTGATATTATCTCCAGAGGATAATGACAACTTAAACTCTATATCTAAAATACGTAAAGCAAGAAAAAATATCTATTCTGAAATATCTACGATAAAAGACGGATTGAACTTAACTATTGAAAAGCCAGTAGGTGTTATGAGCGTGCAACTCCCTACAGGGCAGTACTTATCTTTAGTGCCAGGAGATGTTAGCGAGCAAGCTCAAATGTCATTTGACTTGCATAAACTAGATAATGCTTATATGGAACAAGTCCAAGCAGAAAAAGGAGGAGCAAACACTACTACAGCAATAGCTAAGGCTAATTTCATCGCGTACATTAACTCTCTTGGGCCGCAAACAAATCAAGAGCTGTTCGATTTAATAATGTCAAACTTAGACGTTTCTTTATCTCAAGAGTTTTACGATACAATTAACGGAGATAGCTTCTTAAAAGGAGATGCGTTAGAAAAACTAAACCCTCAAAACCAGGATTTAGTAGCTAATGTAAAAGAACTTTACGCTAAGAGAAACGCTATTTTAGCAATGTACAGAAACACATCATCTCCATTTGAGATAGATAAATTAACTGACAGCGATCAGAAAATGATTAGAAGTTATTCTGAGAGCATTTCAAACGCGCTTAAAATACTTAAACTGCCAGAGTCTGCTCAAGAAGAAGAGGAGGGGCAAACAAAAGGAGAGAAAGCACCTAACAACGCTTATAGACAAGCGCTGGAAAAAAGACGTATAGTATCAGGAACAAAAGAAGAGCTTGAGTTCATAAAAGAATCTCAGCACGCTAGTATTGTAAATATAAATAAAGTAGAAAGCGCGTTCACCAAGAGCGAGCAAAACCTACCTTTAACTAGAGCCGAGGAAAGACTCTTAGATACTTATGAAGGTAAAGATGTTTTAGCTACACAACTTAATTACGCTAGAAAAAACTTGCAGCCTTACTACACTAGGTTTACTCCGATAGGCTATAAATCTATCCAAGAAAGAATAAACGCAGGAGAGGATACGATAGAAATACTAGCAAATGATGATGCAGATTTAGCAGCTCTAGGAATACTTAACGATCCTTACTTGAATGTTAGAATCGATAATTCTTTTGAAGAGAATAACAACCCTTTAAAAAACCCGAACTATAAAGACGACTATGACGGAGGTTTTAGACAACCTAAAGCAGGTATGTTTGTGAACAAAGATTTCATATCTAAATTCGGGATAAACGCTAATGGAGAGGCAACTCAGAACACACAACTGTTCGAAGCTAGAAGACTTTACTTAGAAGCTAGAAAAAAGGGATTAGCTAAAATGGAAGAAAAAGGAGCAAATCCATATAAAGCTATCCAAATATCTAAGACTAAAACTGAGATGATAAGACAATCAGTTAAAGGAAGAGATTTAGGTCAAAACATAAAAGAGATATTTAAAGAGACTCTAGCCTACAGGGTAGATGATGTCGCATATGGAGTAAAAGGATTTGAGAACAGTAAAGTTCTACCTAAGTACTATACAAATGACTTAGAGAACGCAGAAGACGTTTCTACTGATCACGTTTATGCTATGGCGCAATTCTTATCTAGAGCTAACGAGTATAAAGCTAAGAAAGAAATTATCCCAGACATAGATGCATTATACGATGTTCTATTAAGAGGTAAGAGGCATTCGAAAAGCAAAGATTTAAAGTACACAATTGCTATGGCCGATTCTTACATAGAGAACTCTATCTATGGTAAAATAGAAAACAGAACATACGAGTTTAAAGTGCCAGGGACTGACTATAGCGTAGATTTAGCTAAAGTTTCTAGAGTGTTTACAAAATATGTGAGTTTAAAAAACTTAGGTTTCAACACGACAGTTCCTTTAACAGGGTACTTATCTGGAATGGTATCTAAGAAAGTGGAAGAGTACATAGGAGAAAAAATGAATAAAGAGTCAGCTGCATTGGCAGGGGCAGAATACAAACGTCTTGTAAAGGACGGGGCCTCACAAGCTCTTGATTTCCAAGATAATTCCAAACTGTTTTTAATAGGACAAGCTTTTGGTATTTATGACATAAGTGAAAAAGCTAGAAACGCGAAGTACAATAAGTTTCAAAGAACATTCTCAAAGTCAGCTATGGCACTGCATACACTTGCCAACTACCCTATCATACCTAAAATCGCATTAGCGGTAATGTACGATAATAGAATAATTAATGGAAAGATAGTAAATAAAACACAATATTTCCAAGAGCAGAATAGAGCAGGGGTCCCTCAAGCACAAATAGCAGCGGCTTGGAAAGTAGCAGAAGACGAAACAATGTACAAGTATATGAACTTTGATAAATCAGGATTCACTTGGAGTGATGATATAGGTGAAATAGGGGGTAAAATAGTTAAAAAAACAGACTACATCCAAGAACAAACTAAGTTAAATTTAGACCCTAAACAAATAGAAGCAACGTGGATAAAAGCTAAAGAAAATCAAAAATACTTAGAGAACAGAAAGTTATTTATGATGAAGTTCATAAGAAACCAAGTTAGTATTGTAGACGGTACATTGCCTCAGGAGATGAAAATAGCCGCTCAGAGAGATGCAATCGGTTCTATGCTAATGTTACACAAGGGTTTCCTTTCTATCTTCTTACAGAACAGATTAAAGAGAAGACATTTAAACATAGACACAGGACTAATAGAAGAAGGTTCTTACAGAACACTAACTAGATTAATGGCAGATTTCTTTAATACAGAAAACGGGGATAGAGATATGAACAATAAGTTCAAAAAACTAATCGGGAAAACAAAACCGCCTGGGCCAAATGCAACTGGAGCAGAGTGGTTAGAGTACGAGCTAGAGATGAGGAATATGAAGAGAATAGGGAAAGAACTAGCTGCGATGGGAATACTAGTTACTTTAGGAGCAATAGTTTTTGCTATGGCATCAGATCCTGATAACGAAGATATTTATGCTTTGCAAATGGGCTCCTACTTATCACTTAGACTCCTAAACGAATCTGCCGCTGCATTTACACCAGCAATTGTAGCAGATTTAAGTAGTGTTATTGAAAACCCAGTAGTAGCTTATGACTCTGCAAAAGAGATGACACAAGTATGGAAAGTATTCGACGGAGACGAAATTGCCTCAGGTAAATACAAAGGACTTTCACAAAGACAAAGATGGATAACTAAAAACGTAATCGGAGTTAAAGGAGTTTACGACATATACGGTGCAGATAACATCAGAGAGAGTGAGAAGACATATAGGCTTTACAACGAGGAGAATATAAACAGATCGACTTTGTACTTAAATGCTTTGTACAAACAAGCTTACAAAGAAGAGTAAAATAAACTAAACGAGTATCAAAAAAATTAATACTTTTTGATACTCAACTAGTTATAAGTAAATTTGGCTAATATTAAAAAAAAAAAAATTATTATGGGATTAGTTTTAAATGGATTTGAAAATTTTAAAAAGTGGTATGAATCTAAGACCATTATTGGAATTATTATCGCTGCAGTATCTACACTAGTAGCTGCATTTTATCCGCAAGTGGATGTTCAAAGCGCAGTATCGGAAGTTTTAAATGCTGACGGAATCGTGCAAGGAATAGACGGGTTATGGACCTCTATAGGTCAGATCGTAGGTTTAGCTCTAGCCTTATGGGGCCGAGTCAAAGCAAAGACAGGCATAGCGGCCTAACACAAATTAAAAAGCAAAAAAAAATCTCCTCTATTAGTTTAGGGGAGATTTTTTGTTTATACTAATCTTCTATGAGCGATAAGAGCTCTTCTCTATAAGTTATAGCCTCTCCTTCCAGAGGAGCGTGGTATTCTGAGAGTGTTGTATACATTTCAAATTTAAGCAAATATGTTTCCACTACTTTAGGGACATTTTTCTCATCGAACCCTCTGTACAAGGCATCTATTAAGATAGATACCTCACTACCTTCTGCTATGTGCATATCGCCATCCTCGTCCTTAACGAAACCTTTTAAGTTGTTTCTATGCTCAAAGAACTGAGTTAGAATATCAAACGTTACTAAATGGTCTAAGTGGCCTCTATTATAATCAAATCCGTAATTCGCTGTAACAAATAATTTTTGTCCGTCTTTCATAAATTAAATTTTATATTCCAATTCTTTTCAAGAATCTTATTTACATTTTGTTTGTTCAAAGCAGATATATAGATACAATAATCTTTTCTAATTACTTCTGCTTTAGTTATCTTCTGTGCATTGAAAATATTTATTTTCTTAAATACTTTTTTATGGTATCTGGCCAATGCTTCGTGCCAGTAAATAGTAGTATTAGGTGGGGCAAATTTTGCTGCCTCTATAGTACCTTTTTTTAAATCTACTTCAAATAAAGTATGGTTTTCGTGGGGAGTTATTCTGTGACTTAACACCTTCTGAATCTCAACTACTTGTTGTTTCAGTACTTCTATTTTGTCCTTCTCTTGATTTTTTTCGAAATTAGATAATCTCATATGTATATAAATTAAAAGTCATCTTGACACCATATAGGAGTTTTCTCCCCTACGTATGCACCACTTACGTTATAGCTAAAATATTCTAAAGCATCTTCTTGAGACATATCGCGCATAAGTATCTCAATACACTTAGATACAGAGTATATTAACCTCATACTCATATCGTCTACCCCTATTACAGCTTCGTCGAATCCGTCCGCTTTTAAAAACTCTTCTTCGTAGTAATTGTCTATTATTCCGTCTAGCATACTTTATTTTTATAAATTGAACAAAACAGTCTAACATCTAGACCAAAAAAATGTAATACATACTCAAATTCAGTACCAGAGAAGTAAGATTTAGATAGGCCAAAGTAAGTCCAAGAAGATTTCCTGTCATAAAAAGGTTTTTTCCACCTGTTATTAACAACTAATTTAGTTATATTTAGTTTCATACCTTTAATTTAAACTTTTAGACATTTCCTCTATTCTTTGAGCATCCTCCAAAGAATCGTAAGTATTTTTATCATCTCTGAGCTTCATAACAGAGGGGTGTAATGTAGACCAATTACCGTCCTTGTCGGTAGACAGCCCACAACATCTAATCTCTACTATAGTACCTAACAATTCGTCCTGGTTAGCAGTGACAAAGTCCATCATAGCTTCATCCATTCCAGATGGATTAGTAACAAGCAGACCACAAGAAGATGTAGTTTGAAGAGTAGAAATTACATTCTCATTCTTAGTGCCCTTCTTACCGAACTTGAAACCCATAATTCTAAGGTCTAAAGTTATTTCAATTTTCATCTTAACTTGCCAAGCAGGTTTACCGTCTTTCCACTCCCCATCTAAGTCTTTCAAAACCGTACCTTCAAGCCCTCTTTCCAGAGCTTCTTTAAAATGAGCAAAAGCCTCAGCTTTATTTTTCACAAGCTTACTCTCTACTAGCGCGACTCTAACTCCAAAAGCACTATAGATATAAAGATTATCTATAATATTTTTCAAAATAGACCTTCTTTGAGTATAGATGACCTTAGACTTCTTAGCAAAGTACTCTTCAACAGTCAATATGTCCCAGACAGTGTAGACAATTCTATCTACTAACTCTTGGTAGTTACCGTGCTTTTTAACAAAGGCCGCCAAAACTTTAGTATTATCTGCTTCGGATCTTTTATCACGCTTTTTTTCAATGTCTACTATAGAAGCAATCACACCGTTAGCAGTGTACCTATCCATACCTTCAACAGTGAGCTCTCCGTTCAAAACACAATCGCCAAGATGAGACAAGTGGTACAAGAAAAGAGCATCTCCAACAGAAGTAGGTTCCCCTTGTCTAGACTCCAAATCTACTTCCCCACCTCTGATAATTGCATTACAGTAACGTCCGTCCATTTTAATGTCGGAAGTAACGGGGCCGTTAGCAAAAAGCTTATCTACTAAAGCATCAGAAAATGGCTTTGCGCCCATATAAGGAGTCTTCTCAAGAAGGTTAGGGAACACTTTATTTATGTAAGTAGTACCTAGTCCAAATTTTAAATCTTTCTCTATTATACGCTCTAAAACGTAAGCATCGTCAGGATCCAAAAGTCCTAGTAAAGTACTAAGATGAGCTATTCCCGCCTTACCTGTAAGTTCTCTATCAGACAGCTTTTGCAAGCCTACTAAAGCCTCGTCAAGGGTGATAGTTTCTAGAGCAGCATCGAGAGTGTAAACTGGTATCTGTTTAATATAGAATTTAACTCTTTTAGAGTAAGCCTTATATAGGACATCTACTAGTAACGGGTAATCATCGTATCCCCTAAGAGTTTCCATTTTTGCATTGTCTCCTGCTTGAGAACTAATGTCATCTAAAATTGTTTTTATTTTCATAGTTGTATAAGTTTTAAAAGACAAATATACGCAAAAAATGCCCATCCAATTTAAGAATGAGCATTTTTAACAAAATATTATGTTATTTATTTAGAGTATTTTCCGTTTATTATGTGGATTATCTGAAACTTACCATCAGGGTATATCAGACCTAGACCGTTCATCCAATTACTAGGGCCGCGATTAAAACCTACTCTTAAATAAGAAAGTGTCCCTACCATAACGTGCCCATCTTCTCTGTGCGGGTGATGTCCGTGTCCCGTGGCATTTTTAGTATTAAGATTTTTGAACTGAGTGTGCCCACCTCTAGAACCATTTGCACCTAAGTGACCGTGCATAGCCAATTCCCAACCGTGAACTCTAAAACTATCGTCCAAACTTAAAGTGGTAACTTCTTCTCCAAACTCTCTTTCAATTAGGAAGGGAAGCACACCTTTAACCTGAGCCACAGGCTCGCTTGCTAGAATATTAGATAACTCTAAATACATTTTTTTATTCTTTATTTTTCTCCAGTCAGAACCTTTTAACCACCTATCCAGCATATCATCGTGATTAGACCTAGCCATAATAAGGTTATACTGCTTGTGGGCCTCAATCCAGACCATTATCTGATCGATTTCTTCCTTCAGATCATCTAGTCCCAATTCCTCTTTTTGGAGCAGCCTGAACGGATCTTTCTCATCCCAATGTAAGATAGACTCCATCTCAGCAATATCGTGAACAATAGTGTACTTAGGTTTTAGAATATCTATCAACTTAAAAGCTACCGCAGTTACTTTTGCATCATTATGACGAACGTGAACATCCCCTAAAATAGCAACATCGCAACCCTCTATATTTTCAGAAACTACTCCGTCCACAACTCTAGTATGCAAGTCGTAAAAATTACCGTCATCGTCTGCATTTATCTGTCTTATGTGGAAATCGTCCCCGTCTAACTCTACAACTATAAACCCTAGCATATGATGAAACTCCCCTTTTTTACCTGCCTTACTATCTGTGTAGTTAGGAACAGTACAAGCACCAGTGGACAATAGCAGCTTGTGCGGGTATCCTTCCAATACGGGTAAAGACTTTAAGTGTTGTCTTGGATGACCTACAACGCAAGACTCTAGGCCTGTTAGCCCGTTAAGCCCACTCAAAGGAGTTGAGGCAGTGGGGGATATTTTAACATCTGATAGAATCTGTAAGAATTCGTGTAAATTGTGTCGGTTAGCATCTAAGTAAGGCAAGACTTCCTTCGCCCACCACTCTTCTTTTTCTTGGCCGTTACTCCAAACAGAAGTAGGGTTCTTATACCTACCCGCGATAATATGAAGCCCTGCTTTCTTATCTTCTGCATAGGCCAATATATTTAGAAATAAATTCTTATGTACAGGAGTAGCATTTTGAGCATACCCTATCACAAATGTTTTTCTCCTTTTATCGAAAGTTTTATTCTTAGCTTTTTTAAAGTCCTCGGATTGTTCTATGAGTTTTACATTTTTAGTTACCCCAAGCTTCTGAAGTTTCCCTCTGAAAGCTCTTCCAACAGTTTCGTCATAACCTAATTTAAAATGAGTACACATTTTTTTGGTAGCGGGAGTAACTTGTAAAGGAGATTTATCGCGGGTCACTAAATTTATGACAAAATCTATCTGCTCTTCCGTATATCTATTCTTACTTTTCTTATTCATAGTTCTAATTTTCTATTTTATAATGAGAGTTCTTAGTTTTAAACTCAGTTTCTGAAATTACTTCAACTATTGTGGAAGTCATCCAAGCGTAACTCATACGAGTTCTATTTACTATGCAGGAATACCCTTCTTTTGGTTTCATATGAATTCCTTTACCTAGGTTGTGCTTATCAAATTCTACATACTCAATTATGCCCTCTTTAATTAAAGAGTCGCTTTGTCTTACTAGTTTGGCCATAGCTTATTATTTTAGTTAATGATGATCTTCTGTAAATATTTCTCTTGTACTCATAATTTCTTTCACCTCTTGATAGGTGTACGGTCTAAACTCTGGGTGGGTGTCGAAACCAACGTCCATAGTTTTTTGTATTTTACCCTCCACTACCATATCTTTAAGAGTAGAATGACAATGCCCATATAACATCCAAGCTCCACCCCTAATACCATTCCAAGAACGTATAGGATAGTGCATCATAACTACTTTTTGTTTCTTCGCTTTTATTCCCTGCTCAAGACCTACATATGGTTCTACGAAAACTACTTCTAAGTAATTAAATACACCAGAGAATATGCTTCTTACCCCATTTAAATCGTCACGTATTATTTGATCGTGGTTTCCTTCTATTAAATAAACAGTTTTGCATTTTATACGCGACCTGAATTCTCGGGCCCTAAGCTCTCTCTCACTAGAAATTAGCCCGAAGGACCAGTCACCTAAGCAAAAAAGAACTCCGTTTACAGGAACAGTTTTATTTATATTTTCAACTAAAGTATCGTCGTGCTCTTTCAGGGTAAGAAAATTTCTGCAAGGAGACTTGTCTTCCCAATTGGAAGTGCCAAGAATTAATGACTTATGGTTATAGTGGGGGTCAGTGCAAAAAAAAACTTGAGTGGTATTAACATTAATTTTCATAATTGCAAATATAGGTTATTTAATTCTTAATTCCGAATCCCAAACTAATCAGGTTTTGGTAAGCTAATTTCCCGTCCCCGTCACACTCAAGTTCTATGTAAAGACTCGCGGCATTGTAACCCTTATCGACAGATAAAGAAGTAGATGTACTAAAACAATTAAAGATTTTACTCTCTTTATCGAATAGAGCACTAGAACCACTAGTGGCCCCAGGTCGTTTAAATCTAATAGTCTTAGAGCTCTGATCGATAACAGACCAACCGCTTTCAGCGAGAAGCTCTACAATATCCCCTCGTTCGTTATAGTCATCCCAAGGAGAGATTTCCCAATCGAAAGTATCGTGTCTTTTATCTATTTTACCCAACTCCTTAACTTCGTTAAAGCTTCGAAGAGTCTCTACCACTATATCGTACTCTTCCTCTGTTAATTCAGTTATCTTACCGTAAACAAAAGAGTAACCCTCAGTAGGTGGCATCAACACATATCCTCCGCATCTCTCTATAGAACCCGAACGGGACTCTAAAAGAACAAGAGACTTGTGATTAGCGGCAGTTTTAATAGCCGTATCTCTAGTTCTAGGGTCTTCGTAGTATTCTATGTATATCTTATGCTTTTCGTAAGCAGTAGTGTACCTATTCGCAAACTTTTCGTTTCCAGACAAACGGCTTTCAGGGATTCTGTAAATCCAATGGTATCCTCCGTTTTTTGTTTTTTGGACATAAGTTTTCTCTAATATTTCTCTCGGAATCTTAAGCTTTATTTCGTCGTACAAATTAGGATTCAATGAATATTTTAAATCGAAATCTGCTGCAAATAGCCTAGGAGCTCCTCCCATTAAAAGTGCGATACCGTGACACCTTTTAAAACCTTTGTCGATCTCTTTATCATTCATCGGCCTTGTCTGTAAGTCCCTCCAGTTTGAAATAGAAGGTTGTTTCATATTTGAAACAGGTATTACCCAAAGTCCGTTATCTATGTAATTCTTAGCTATCTCTCTAAAATCTCCCATACTATTTTCTTTTTTTCTTTTTAGGGGTTAAATGAGTCATTTTATTTCTATTTTTAGAAGAGGATTTTCTAAGTAGCCTCTCTGCCTCTTCTTCTGCTAGTAACTTTAGCCCTTCGTAATCTGGTTTTACAGAGGTATCGTATTCTAGTGCGGCCTTAGAAAAATAATCGTCATTAATAGGGGCATTCTTACTCTCTTCCATTGTAATGTAAATTTTAGTTATACAAATATACGACAAATAAGAAGCCCGCGCAAATAATACGCAGGCTTAACAAAACTTTAACACTATTTATTTATCCCTTCTGTAACAACATCTTTTTCTTTGTGCCTTGCAGCATAATTCTCCCCCCTATACTCAGGAGACTCCTCTTGTAGTTTAGCTCTCATCCGTCTAATAGACTCAGGGGAAGTCAGGCCCCCTTCAGCAAAAAGAGTTAAAAACTCCTTAGCAGTGATATTAATATCATCTACTTCGTTAAACCAAATATTCGCGATCAATTTATTATCGTCATCCCGTAAGTGGGGGCGAGACTTTAAAAGTTCCTCTATCTTTGGCTTAGTCGATTTCATCTCTCTTAAACTACTCATATCTAGATATTTAAAATTTTATTTACTTGAGATAAATGTGTTATAGTGAACGGATCATTCTTATCATAATTGTTCATATAAGAAGGGACGAACTGTATCCCTATCAACCCAGCTTCCCGAACAGCTTTAATAGTTGACGGCTTATCGTCAATTAAAACATTTATTCCTAAAGCTTTCATAGTATCTACTTTACTATTTAAAGTACAAACAAGGGGCCTAACTGGGTATCCGTTATCTAACAACCACTTCTCCCTGATATCGTGCAAGTGTGCGGGAATCGAAGTAATGTAGTGGTCTATTTCAAAAGTAATAGAACTAGGGGCCGACAGTACTTTTATCTCACTCCAAAAAGGAAGGTTATCGTAAATTTGCGGGAACATACTGTCAATCCAAGAACAATCTCCTTGACCATCCCAGATGTCCACCTGAGTTTCAGGGACATTAAATTTTTTACATAAAGTAGCATAGAATGCACCAAGTACATCATCAACATCACAGGCTATTTTCATAGTATTTTTAGTTTTCAGAATTATAAAGAAATATAGATATGACCGTAAAAACAAGGGCTGCAATTCTGGCATCTTTCACAGTAGCTCCCCAAGTTGAAATTTCAGGTATTATTATAAAATGCCCTTCTATAAAAGAGGCTACCATATACCCTAAAATAAAAAGCAAAAATACTGAAAAAACCGTAACAATTAAAAACTTTAACAAGAAAATAAAGTACCCAAGTACACTAATTAACACGTTGTTTATTACTTCGCTATTCATAAGATTTTATATTTAGTAAGGGTAAGAACACCTTAATTATTTTCTTTTCAAACTCTTCTAAAGTACCTGAGTTAGGTATAACAAAATCACTACTGTCCCATAAGTCTATGTTAAAAGAGTCTGGAGCCTCTAAAGGCAAGCTGGGGTTAAAAACCCCAACAACAAAATCAAACATACCTTTTGCATTACAACCCTCTATCTCAGCGGAATCTCTCATCCCAACATACATATCATTGTATGAAAGTATCTCAGCTGCAAGAGCAGTTTTATCAACCGAATTGTACTCAGTAATAAGATCGAACCATTCTTTTCTATGATTCACTCTGTCTTCAAAACACTCGTCAGGAGTGTTGTAACCGTAAGTCTCTTTAAGGGTCGCATAGATAAATATCTCAGCGGCCGCCATAGAAGAGCTTTTAAAAGTTAATCCGAATTCTTTATTTAAAATCTCAGCTAAAGTATCCTTACCGTGCCTAGCGTGGCCTATAATTAATATTTTCATCTTTATTTTTTTGAAATTACTCTTAAATCCTTTTTGTTTTCTCCGTAGAAAGTCTTTCTGTATTGAATAAACCCTCTTAAATTACCAGACCAATCTTCAACACCTTCTCCCATAGCCTCAGCACAGTGTTCGAAAGGGCTCCAGTGCCCCATACTAGCCAATGCACCGTGAAGCTTAACGTCTTTACTATAATCATCGCTGCCTTCAAAATTCAAATAAGATACTCTAGCACATCTGGCAGTGGCTATCTTTACCTTTAACGCATTATACTCTATAGCATACTCTGCTGGAGGAACTGGGAAAAGAGTGTCCTTTCCTAGTTCAGGAAGCCTACCGTGGAAAACATTATCATTAAGAAACTTGCGCAACCTATCATCAGGCATACGGTGTCCAAAAGGAACGTGCCAGTCTCCTTCTTTTAAGAAAGTAGGGTAGCTTTTATTTAAACAATCTAGCATTTTAAGAGCAACATCGTTAATGTGTATCTCAGCTGCGGAATGCGCTCTTAAAGCTATAAAATTCTCCCATTCAGTTGCAGTGGCAATTATTGTATGATACAAATAAGGCTCTAAAATACGATTAGCTAATTGCTTAGTCACACCCACAGCGTTCAATAACTTAGCGCTAAGCACAGCAAAGTTTCTTGAAGTCAACCATAATTGTCTAATTAAGGAAGCTTTGAAGCCAGTGAAGTACTCAGTCCCCTGCATACCAGAGTGGTCTTTTTGCCAAGCTATAGGAATAAAAGGCTCTTTCATTACTTTCTTAATCATAGTTTTAAGAGGTATAGCTCTCGAACTTGCTGAGTTTCTGCTTATAGCCCTGTGAGTGTTGAACTCGGCTAAGACGATTCTAGGGATAACTAAGATAAAACTAGTAAGTCTATCTCCTTTCCAGTTAACTGAATCTGCTATAATCTCAGCAGTAATACGATCGTTTGAATTCATTTTAATTTGTTTTAGTGTATAATTTATTAATTTTGTCGAGTAACTCTATTTCATTTTTAAAGAGTTCTTTTTTAATCCTATTAGCTTTCTCCTCTACTTTTAACTTTGCCTTAGCCATAAGCTTAGACATCAACACAGAAGTACAAGATATCTCGTACAAGTAAGAATGGTTAGATATTCTAATTAGAGAATCGGATAAGCTTATGTAAATCTCTCTAGATTTATCTACAATAAAGTACTCCTCGGATATAGGCGCCAAAGTAACCTCTACTTCTGCCTCAAGCATCTTATCAACAAGAGCTATAATTTTCTTCTGTTTTAACTCAAACCGTAAGTCTACGGGAGTTTTCTTTTTTGATAACCACATATAGTTTTTTTTAATTTATAAATCTGTTGTTGCTTCCGCAGTATTCCAAATAACAACTTTAAAAGAGGTAGTTAAACTCTCTACCTCTTTAGAGGGGTTAATTATTTCCTCAGGTGTAGAGCGTACTCCGTCCATAATAGGATCGTGCTCTAAGTAAATAGTCCTCAAAGATAAACAAGGGGCTTCTATAGTACCGAATCCTTTAAACACTAAAAAGTTTTTCTCTTCCCTTACTAAAATCCAACCGTTATTACCGTGCTCAAAACCGTATGCCAAGAACTTCTTTAACTCGGAAAAATTATGGTGGTAAATTACTTCTTCTGCGGATACTCTCGAGTATGTTATTGGTTTCATAATTTCTTTACTAATGTTTTACCTCCGTCTATTTGCATAAAAGAAAAACCTTCTTTCTTCAATCTTGCATAAATATCTCTTCGCCTACTATCGGCCCAAAGAACGCAAAGATACACTTTTAAATCGTCTATGTCATACTTTTTGTTATAAAAAACGGGAAAATTTAAGAAAGCATCTTTTATCCAAAATAGAGCTTTAATGCCACCTAAACTTTTATTTGCTTTGTCCCCGTATATTTCTAACTCCTTTCTTTTCTTGCCAGAAGAAGTGTGGATCCAAAACCGAACAGACTTAGACATATACTCTACAGTTATAATAATAGAGTATTTAAACCCATTAAAGTATTTTTCACAGTAGAAAATATTTGTATACCTAGTGTCTTTTTTCCAGCCATACTCGTTAGTAGTTTCCATAGGCAATTATCTTAGTGGCACTCATACCAGTTATTTCCTATCATATACTCAAATCCCATATCAACGCTTATTTTAAGTCTGTCTTTAACAATTAAAACAGCCTCTTCTATTGCCAGTGATAAAGTACTTGGCAAAGCTACAAAATATTTCTCTTTACCCATAGTAATTGCACCTAATTGTCCGCCTTTCCACTCCGCTACGAATTTCTCAGCTTCATCCTTATTCTCAAAAGTCTGAAATGTAAACAAACTAGGGTTAGCGTACATATCCTGCTCATCGTGGTATTCTATCATAGAACATATATCGGGGCGGCCAACAAGAGGGTCAGTGCAATATTCTAAACTCTCCATTTTCTCCATAAGATAAACACTGACGTATTTAGCGAAGATAACCCCACCACTTTGAAACAAAGCATTAAGCAAACTGTGCTTACTTCTTGTTCTTATCTTTCTCTTGTCTATTCCCAGAATGAACTTCTTGTCTGTTGTCTCCCAATACTTCTCTAAGTTTTTCTTCAAGGAGTTAAGAGCGGGGTTACCGTTCCAGAAGTCATCAATAAGTTCTTTCCCCTCAGACAAAGAAACACCTAGCATCTTAGCAATTTTAGGAGCTGCAGCACCGTAAAGCACAGCATAAGTAAATGACTTTACTTCAGATCTTGGTATGCCTAGCTTTATAGAGTTCAGAGTATGCGAATCGTTAGGCTTCTCAGCCACTAAGGACTCCGCCATTTCGGGGCCGCCCTCGTATCGAAAGATATACGACCCCTGAATTCTATTCTCTAAAGAAGAGTAGTCAAACCCAAAGAACACCGCACCTTCTCCTGCTCCAAATAAGCTACGCATCTCTTTACCATACACTGAACTAGCTCTAGGTACATTCGCCACTGTCTTGTGAGTATATCTTCCTGTAGAGGCCCCTATTTCAATCGAAGGAGTACCTATTCTACCATCCACTTCTCTGTAAGCTGACAAGAATCCACTTGAAGGTGTACCAGTATCTTCGTCAACTCCTCCACCTGCAATAGCATTTCTTCTGTGTCTGTAAGTAAGCCAATCAGCAAAGTCCCTAGCAAAGGCTACCTTCTCTCCTAATTTAATCAGGTTAGGGCAAAGGTCTCTTTCAATACCGACTCTAATCTTAGGAGCGGTAAGCAAGCGAACTGGCCACTTATCTTTACTTTTTTCTACTATTTTATCGTATATATCCTCATCAGAACTAGTGTTATCCATACGTAGCATCTCTAAAGCCCCTTCCATTCTGTGCTTTTCGTACTTACCATTATGCGTATCCTTCCACCACCTCTCTAAAACAGTGATTCTTTTATCGAAAGAGATTATCTTCTTCTTAGAATCTTTAGTGATGTCTCTCTCCGACCATTCAATCGGGTCCCAACCAAGACTTATTAAGTACATCTTTATGTGGTCAAAATCTTTCATCTCAGCGCGAACCTCGCTCTTCAAAGCTTCTCTGTAAGGAATTGGGTAAAGTTTACCCTCGAACATAAAACCATCGTCTTTGCAAGTAGCTCCGACTCGGGATAAAAAGTTTATCATATGAGCTCCCAATTCTCCGTTCTTCTTAAGCTGCGTAGCGGGAGGAGTCCAAAAATTAAGCTCAGTCTGATTTAGCGGCTTAGGCGGAATTAAATGTTCTACTTTATCTGCAAGTTCCTGCAACTTTGTATTTAGCTCCTCTAAGCACCTATCGGCAAGGTCTTTATCAAAAGAGAATCCTAAAAACTCTCTCCTAATAGCTAAGTCGGCCAGTTTGTGCTCCATCTGGATAGAGTCTCCCCAATTGTGATCACGGTACTCATCCATTATAGCTAAAAAAGCCTTTGCATTAGTTCTGCAATCTTGCTTACAATAAGGAAGCATTAAAGGATTCCAAGCTCTAAATTGCTCTCCGTCTGGCGAATCTTTTTCTATGTAACCTGCATCAATACATTGCTGACGATAATCGTCTTTCAACTCCCCTACTTTCTTGCCCCAAACAGCTAACGAATGCCCACCTCTGTCAGGGTCAGCTAAACGAGAAAGTATTAAACTATCTAAAAACTTAGCTTCTCTTCCGAAGCATAGGTCAGGCTTGTCTATGTAGCCTATAGAATAATCAAGCAGGCCGAATAAAAACAATTGAATTAGATCAAACTTAATACCGTTGTGAGCTATAATGTAGTAGAAAGGCTCTAAATGAGTATTTAACCACTCCTTAGTAACATCCCCTTGTTCGGCCCACCACTCTTCTCCAGAGTCTAAGTCGCGAATAACGATACACCAAACTCTAGCTTCTTCCTTAAACTTATAAGGGAAAGAAGAGAAATCTAGTAATTCGTCCGTAAACCCGTTACTCTCTATATCTATTACACAACTTCTTTTTACTTGTTCCATCTTTCTTTTCTATCAGTTTCAAATTTAATAAGTTCTTCATTAGTGTATTTCGCAGATACTTTTTCTTGCACTTGCAAAGAAAAAATACGGAAAACCTCATCAGGCGATTTGTTTAAAGGGCAAAAAAGAGGGAACAAAAAACTCTTGTCCTCCCAGTTAATTTCTATTTGCAAAGACCTAGACGAAATACTTTTAATATTTACCGCTACTTTCTTTTTGGACATAGTACCTAATACGGTATTAAACCTCTCTTCTTTTCCTTCGTGATCTCTTATTACCAGTAACCCTACAACAAGGGAGTTGGGTATTAGATCGCGTATAAAAATGCAATATTTATCTTGTAGTTTCATATTATTCCCTCTAAAATTTCTTCTGTTACTCTTATAAGCACTTGTTTTCTCCCTCTCCAGAAAGTATCGTGGCCATCATTTTTAGACCTATTTGTGTATTCTTTTGCAATAGTTTCTCTTGCCTCTTCTTCTGTGCCAAATCTCTTTGGGTGATACATTGCGTGGTCAGCATCTGCTATTGTAAAATATATTTCGGTTTTATAAATATTACTCATAAAGTTACCTATTAAGTTTTAAAAATCTTCCTTCTTTTGCTTTCTCATCTAACCAGTTATTTACCCAAGTTCGAGAAGCGCTCAATTCTCCAGTGTGGGCTTTAACGTGCCTGTACTCGGTTAAAACCTCAGGCAACCCGTTATACCCTTCTTTAACCATTTGAACTATGTGAAACCTAGCTATGTTCTGCAATGTACCATTATGCTGCTTGTCGCTTTTTCTGGGTATTCTATTAAAAGTGGCTACCCAATTTATAGCGGGAACGCAATCTGTGTTAATGATAATCTTAGTTGCCTTAGAAAGCTTATCGTGATTTCGAATAAAGTGGATTCCTTTTGCAATTGCTGCTAATTCAGGCGCCATAGTATTTGTACAATCAGGGCATCTACCGTAGCTTTTAAACTTGCCTACATCAGATGATATCCAATATGCCCAACCTGCTTTTTTAGGATTACCTTTCATAGCACCAAAATCTATGGAGCCGTCGCAATTAAGTGTAACTAGCATATTTTAGCTTCTATGAGGTAATTCAGATACATAAGGAACTACTTTGTCATTTAAGCAGTTAAGTAAACTGAAGTAAGTTTCGTTCTTAATAGTATAGCCTTTTGCCATCCAGTGAGGAATACGAGATAAACTATTTAAAGCGGCCTTTTTATCATTAAAGACATTAGGGATCAAAGTCTTATTCTTAAAACTAATCTCGTCTATTGTAAGCTCGCCCGTATTAAAAACGTACTGAGAAGAGGAGATAGTGAAATCAAAATCAGACGGCTGACTACATAAAATCTGAACTACTACATCTCCTTTTTTAAAAGTTTCAGAAGTGGCGGTCGTGTATTTAAAATCAAAACCGTTAATCATTAGTGCCACTACAACCTTACTTCTATTGTAAGGAACGATAATGTCGTAGTCCTTAGGAACTCTGCCCTCTAGAATATCTATTACTGCACCACCAATCAACTTAACTGTGGTATTATTTACGGTTATAAAAATTTCATTTAACTCTTTGATAACCTTGTTGTTCTTTAATTTGTCTGTATTCATAATTCAAGTTTAAATTGTTTTTAATTTCTTTACAAATGTAAGCCAAAAAAACCTAGTAAAAATTAATTACTAGGTTTTTAACATTATATTAACAGTATTTAAAAAGGTCTGTCATCATTGTCATCCTCATCGAAAGCAACAGCAGGGCCAAAAGCATCAGCAGGGAAGACGTAAGGCAGCGCCTTAATTTCCTCTGCAACCTCTTCTGCGCTCTTACTGCTATCCTTCTTTTCACCGAATACGGGCATAGAGGACTTAGCTTTATACTCTTTCTTATTCTCCCTAGGCTCAGAGCTCTCCTTTGACGGGTCTAATAGGTAGCAAAATAATCTAGGGTCTTCAAAATCATCTACTAATCTTACTTTAATTATATCTATATAAAGTCGATTCCTTCCCTTAAGTCGGGCCCAAACAGAATCATCACTGCCCTCAACAAAGTGTTCTTCTAAGTGCATATAGTATTCCTTAGCCACAGAAGCATACTCATCTAAGTTTGCGACTTGCGGGATAATTAAAGTATAGATTAAATCTCCGTATTGTTGAAGCGCATCCGTATTATAGATAAACCCACTGTGAGGTCTGAAATTCTTAGGGTTGGCCTTAGAGTCTGCGTTACCTCGCCACATCGTTTCTAAGGTACGATTTAATTGGAAGTATCCTATCAGAGTAAAGTTAGGGAACTCAAGCTTAAAATCGTTGCATATGCTTAAGAAATCATCTATACGGTCTTTAGAACCAAGTATGTGTAAGTGATCGACTATAACTATCTTCTTTTGCTCAGGATTTGCCTCGCAAAATTTTCTCAGTAAATAACGAAGCTCTTTGCCCTCTATTATTCTACTGACATTTGTAATCCTAACATCATCTAATTTAGCAACTACTGCTCTAACAAGAGACTGCTCTTCTATTGTGTAAGGAGTACTTATAATATCCTTCATTCTCTTATTTAAAACTTTTCTCAGTTCTCTTAAAAGCAAACTACTAGAAATCATCTCCCAGTTGAAACGTAGTATATTAATCTCTTGCTCAGGATTAATCTCAGGACTTAGTAGATTATCTATGAGCTCACTACAATTGTAAGTTTTCCCCATAGCGGGTCTACTTCCTGCAAATACCATTTTATTAGCGAGACCATCAGGTAAGAAGTCATCTACATAAGGAAATCCAGTGCGAAGTAGGGGCTTTTCATTTTTTTGTATTGCTACAATATCTATGTGTGCTTTCCTAATCTCAGTTAATTTCTTTACTACAGCTTCTTGACCTTCTTTTTCTTCGTCGCTCAGTTCTTTAGGGACAAAAAATAAATCGTCTATATAATTCTTGTTTTGCATAGGTTTGTTTTAGGTTGCAAAAATACATTAAAAAAGGGAATCTCCAAAGAAACCCCCTAAAATTAATTTACTTTTTCTAACTTTTCTTCTGCGGTCGGCATATCGGCATCCGTCGCTTTTCTAAATCTGAAAGCCAAGTACCCGTGTAAAGGGCTGGGCGGCATTGACTCTAAAACCTCCACTGAGGCGGCTTCCGAGAAGTCCTCGAATACATCTAATATTGTGTAAACCTTATCCTGTATTAATCCGTTCACCGCATCCCCAGGTCGAATACAAACTACTTTATCTCCAACTTTAAAATTACTCATCTTTTTCTTTTTTTAATTTTACAACGTAAGAATTAAATCCACTAGCAATGTAAGTCCCGTGAGACATAGATAATCCAGAAATCGTATACTCCTCTTGTTTAGCGAACTTATTCTCAGTAAGGTGTTTAATGTCTTTTTTAAACACTTTTTTAGTACCACTACCATCTCTTTTAATACGAGATATGAAAATTAATTCAGTTGACTTCATTACTTTATTATTTTTATTTCGTTTTGTGTTTCAATCCAAACTCTAGCGCCACAACTAAGAGCCTTATCGGGACTGTAAATTACTCTGGCCACTTCTACTCCTTCAGGATCTAAAATAGCTACTTCACTAGCGTATATGTTCTCCTTGTAAGTTTTGCAAGTTAGTACGGGATTTTTCTCGTCGTTCTTTACATTAGCTTTAATTACGTGCTGATTAACGTGGATAATTGTCTTCATAATTATTTTTTATCTAGTTCTAAAAATTTCTTATCAAAGTAAGCTTTCTTCTTGTTGTAGTACTTCCATAAACGAGAGTCTTCCAGTACAAATTTAGTCTGGAATAAGTTAGAAGGTTTCCAAAATACAAACTCTAGCTTGAAAGACCACTCTTGCTCAGAATCATCTAAGATAAACTCATTACAAAGAAATGCTAAGTGATTTTTTTCAATCTCACTTTTTTCTCTGAACGAAGCAATAAGTCTTTTGGTCTTCTTACCGTTACCTATTTGCTTTTCTTTCTTTTTGTAAATGCCAGAAAGCCATTCAAATATCCTCTCGTCCTGCTCCTCAACCTCAGGCTCATCTAATTCATTTAAAAAATCTCTTCCTTTCTTACCGAGGCGCATTCTTTCAAAAACAGTATCCCCTTTCTTACCTTTAACATAAGAAATATACCCGCCCTCTTCTAAGACAGTTAAATCTTCATCACTAGTAATTACCGATACAATGTGTACAGATACGTCTTTTTTACCCGCTTGCTTTAACATTAATAGTAAGGGCAAAGTAAGTGGATTAGGGAGCTTAATTAAAGTGGGTATATTTACGTACATTTTGTTATGTTAAGGTTTTGTATTCTTCGTCTAAATCTCTATTAAGAGCAGCTTCATTAGAGAACTTTTCAGGGTATCTTTTGTAAAGCTTATTTATATTGATTTGCAAACTTTCTTCGTATTCAAAATCGTAGCTAGCAGCAATCAAAGAAAGGAATTTTACAAATTTAACTAGCTCTTTTTCAAGTAAGTCAACATCCATCTCTTTACCGTAAGCTAATTCTCTTTTGTGCAAGTCAGCTAAAGGCCCTAAACTAAATTTTGTAAACTCTTGTTTAAGGGATTTCGCGTAAAGCTCTTTAAAATCTAAATCGTAGATGTTACAGGTATTAGCTATATACCAGTTGCAGTCTCCGTGCTCTTCTCTGATATTTACTTTGTCCTTATTGAAAACACCTTCTTTCATCTCTTCTACTTCAGTTACCATACCGATAACCATATGAGCACCGTCTACTTCCTTACTTCCTAAGTCAGTCATTGTTCTCATAGTTCTCTCTTGGTAATTTTCTATTGTAGTATCAGTCATCTTATTATTATTCAATTGTTAAATTATTTGTTTTTCTATATTCTAATTCCATCTCGTAGTATTTCAAGAAAAGGTTGGTTGGGTTACGCTCAGACTCGTACGCAATTAAAACTAATAACCACTCGTCGTTTATTCTGAACAAAGGAGTCCAAGTTAAGTGCTCTGTACTATCTTTCCCTCGGCCGCCACGACAAACGAATCTTCGTATAACTTCAAAAGGGTCATCTGAATATACAGACATCTCATTATACTTACCACCTCTTCTCAAATATTCAGTACCCCCGTCTACCACTGATAAACGTACTTCTCTTTCACTATGCGGACTAATATCGCTTTCAGCTCTGTCTTCAGTCTCGTGTGATCGGTAATCGTGTCTGTGAAAAGAAGGTAGCATAGTACCATCTGGACACATTATCCAATTTGCTAATAATATAGGCTTCTCCATTATATTCTAATTTGTTAGTTTACTCTCTAACTCGTCTACCCTACTTTGAAGGTCAGTGTTTTGCTCCTCTAAGTCACTTATCTCTCCTTCTAGGTCGGATACTTTTTGTTCTAGAGTATCATTCTCTTCTTCTAATAGCTCTACGTTGTTTACTAGTTGCTCTATAACATCAGTTACTGAGGAAATAGCACTATCAGAGTTTCTTTTTAAGTGTGTGTCTTTCATAATCAGTCTAAAAATTCAAATATTAATTTCGCAATCACAGTAATTATCGTAAAGATAATAAAAGCTGGCGCCCACCAAATAAAGTAGATAAAAAGTAAGAAAAAGTTTTGATAGTAAAAAGATATTATCAAAGGAAAAAGCGTAGTCGCTAAGCTAATTATAAGTAGTATACCCATAGCTGCAAAACTAAAGAATTTTTTCATAGGAATTGTTTTTAAAGTATTAATTTTCTGCTATATAAGCTTTTTCACAATCTTTGTCACAGAAACTCTTAGTACAAGACTCTCCGCAATAGTTGCATAGCTCAATTTCTTCGTCGTTCCAAGGTGCGCTCGGATCGTTTTCTGCTCCACTGGGTATATTTTCCATAATTTATTTCCAAAGGTGTTCGTTGTCTTTCCTAACCTGTAAAAGAAACTCAGAGCAGTCCTTAGGGAGCCTAAGCTTCTCTTTTTTTATCTGCGCATTAATTTTGTCTATAGCTTCTTCCAATTCCGCTACTTTAACTGCATCATATGTAGAGGCTTCAAGGTCTTTAGGAAGACACCACGTCTCCATATCGTATGTGTAATTACCACTTAATTGAAACCTCTCTCCTTTATTGTCCGTACAAAGAAAGTTGCCGTTTGCGTGAATACCAACAACAGTTGCCGATTTAGCTCTCCCACCATAGCTCTCTTTTCCAGGAATTTTTACAATTTGAAACTCCCCAAACAAGGCATTTTCTTTTATGAAATCTTTTATGTATGTCTTACAAGAGGCATAAGTTTTCTTATTGTCCTTTTGCGTGTCATAGCCTTGTACAGAGAACAACTCATCATCGTTGTCGAAAAATATTTCGAACCCTTTAAATTCCCCTACTTTTGTTTTACTACTTTTCATTATTCGTAGTAGTTTGTTCTTAAAACAATACGTCCCCAAAGTAGTTTAGTTATTCCGTAAGATTTCTTTTTGAGAGGTTCTAAAGCCTCTTTTGTAATGGCTTCGACAACTACTGGCTCAGGTGCTTCATAAACTGGCTGAGGTGCTCTATAAACTGGCCGAGATACAACAGGCTTAGAGTTGGTAACAGCTAAAGGATTCTCTCTTGTTTCTGCAAAAGGATCTTTTCCTGCGATAATAGCATCAAATTGCTTCTGCCCATTATCATAGCTTCCGCTTAAAAGAGTGTCTCTTAAATTTTTGCCTTGTTTAACTAAGGCTTTTTTTCTGTTTTTAGACCTAACCTCTTTCCCTTTTTTTACCTGAAGCAGCAATAGTTCAGCTACTTCCCTTGAGGCTACAACCTCGCCCGTCCACTTCCAAGCGACTCCTCGTCCTTTTCCATTTGAAGATATTACTCCCTCAGATACGAGGTGGTCTAAAATCACTACTGGAATGTTATGTAAAGACCTTAAAGTAGTCATAGAGGTTCTACTCTCTTTTTTCAAAACAGTACTAACTAATATTAAAAAGCTGTGCAAATCTTCTGTCGTAGTTTTCATAATTTTCATATTATTTATTAGGATTAAATTCTTTTAAAAGCTCAGCAAAATAATCAGCTGATTCACTAACAGTGGCCAATGCTTGTTCTGCTTCGTCTACAGCATATTGACAAGTTACAATGTTTTTTATAAACTTAGCCGTATCTCCGATAAGCTCAGTTGGGTACTTCGCATTACCTAAAGCATCTTGTGCTTTTTCTAACACTATTTCAGCGTTTACTAATTTAGCAGATAAGCTTGCAATTTGACCGTTTACGGCTGAGTTGGCAATTCTGTAGTTTCTTTGAGCAGTCTCTTCATCTTTGTCTCCTCTGATTCTTGCCAATACTTGGTCTACATACGATAATACAATTTCTTTTGATCCCATTTTGTTGTTTTTTTAAATTTGTTATTAATATTGAGTACAAATGTACAAATGTTTTTGATATATAAAATTTTATTTAACTAATAATTAACTTTTACGATAGTTCTTTGAAAGCCAACTTGCATACTTACCCCAATGAAACTTATCAGTGGGACAATCCTCACTGAATTTTTTCAAATCACATTTAGCAATTAAATCTAGCGCATCTTTAAGGGCTCTTTCATAAGAAGTAAAACATCCTGACAGCTCGCAGTCCCCTTCGTACTCCGACCAACCTAAACCAGTTCCGCTATCAACTTTCATAATATCCCACAAGAATCCTGAAGCGTTTGTATATACACTAATTAGTATATCTTTCTCCACCATCAATTTTTTATGTCTCAAAACTAAGTCAACTAGATCTAACGAATCCTTAGGCTTTTCGATAAACGCATTCCAAGCATCTGCAAATTGTTTTGCAATAGCGACTGCATCTTTCTCGTCTAACCCGTTTCCTCCTGAGTGCTGAACAATTGCAGTCTCAGTAGACCCGACTTGAAGGATTACCTTACTACTAGACCAACTCTGCTTTGCTTCTTTTAATAACATTTCTGTTCTCATAATTCTATTAAGTTATAATTATTTATTAATTTTTTCTCCACTCCCCCGCTTCTATTTTAATTTGCATAGACCTTAGCCAAGAAACCACTTTAAAATCAGGGCAACTAACTCTAGATTTAACAACTTTTATCTTACCGAAGTAATACCAAGCTTTTTTCTCATAAGTGATTGTAAAATCCACTGAATTTGAGTTCGTGTCTAAAAGAGTGTTTGTTTGCTTCACTGCTATTAATTTAAATTCTGCCATAATAAAGTTTTATTAAGTTATAATTATTTTTCTTTTTTTATCTACTTTCTTAATAATCATAGGCTCTTGTAAAGAGTACTCGTCTTTTTCTTCTCCTACGAATTTATAATTGCTTTCATCGATACGGGCTAAAGTGCAGTCCCCTGTGTTACCTAACAAAATCTCACCTACAGAAGATGCTCTATCATCATAAACTCCTGATCGGTAAACACAAGTAACTAAGTCACCTAAAGATACCGTTACATCGGGGAAGTATATAGACTCCAAAAAATCGTTTTCTACTTTAGTATAAGAACTACTACCTTCTATTTTCCAAATAGCACTAACGTTCCAAGCAACACCTGCTGCACCACACTCTGACCTATTAATTTTCCCAAACTGGTCATTAAGCGCCCCCAAAACTCTCTTAGATGGAGCTAAGCACCACCCGTTAAGCGGTATTTTTTCGGTGGGTAAATCACTTTTAATCGTAAGGTTAGGAACTGAGCGCTCAATTAATCTTTCAGGAAGTATTACCTTAGAGTAAAGACCATCAATCGTAGTTAGTCGGTATTCTAATTCCCTGCCCCCTAATATTTCAGTAACAATAAAATGCTCCTCAGGAATGTATTTTTTATCGCGATAGTTATAAGTACCAAACTCGACTCCCTGAAGTAAGCCTGACTTCACTACAACTACTTCGTTTACTTTATATTTATGCATATCTATCAGTATTTAGAGTACAAATATAGGCAATAAAAAAGCCCCTTAAATTAATAAGAGGCTTTTTAACATAAGTTTAACAGTTTTTAGTCTGCGCAAGTAGGGCAATCATCCCATTTTTTACCGTCTTTCTCTAGGGCAGCGTGTGCGCTAGGATACCCGTAATAGAAGGTTTTTATTCCTTTATTAAAACCGTACCTGTGAATATCGTATATGTCTTTAAGAGTATAGTTCGGTCTAAAAATTAAATTCAGACTCTGACCCATATCTATAAACTCTTGTCTATCTGCTGCAAGGTCTATGATATCTTTAGGGCTAACCTCTGAAAACGTCTTAAACACATCCTTTTCGTGATCCGTTAAGAAGTCTAGGTGGTCTACAGAACCGTTATTATCTTCTATAGAAATCCAAGTATCTCTTAAATTACAATCTTTTGTTTTTAAGAGAGCATCAAGATGTTTATTTTTACTTACGTACTGAATCTTAGCCAGACTTTTTAAGTGTATATTACTCATACGAATCTCAACTCCACCAGTAGTGTCCGCTGCTATAAATGAAGTAGATTTGTTTGGAGCTACCATCATCAAAGATGCATTTCTCCTAATCATACCCGCTAGCCTACAAATTTCTGGAACTCCTACGTCAATTCCCATTTGTTTTGTAGCTTCTTCTCCTATGGCTCTCATTGTAGAGAAAATCTCTTTGTTCAGTTTTCTGCTATACATATCTCCGAAAGCATAGTTTTTCTTCTGAAGTAATTCGTGGAAACCTAGAACACCTAATCCGATGTCTCTTTTATCTCTTGCAGCCTTATGAGCTCTTTCCATAAAAGGAACTCCCTTAGTAAGAGTAACATACTCCTCGTTCATTATATCTAGGAAATAAAAAGCCGCTTTAATCATTAAAGGGTTTTCCTTAATAATATCCCAGTGAACAGCGTTAATAGCCGCAATAACACAAACAGAAGTCATATCATCAAAAAGAGGTTGTATAAACTCCGTACAAATGTTAGTAGCTTCTACTTCTAATCCTAGAGCCTTATACACAGGGGAAGAGTTCTTATTACAGTTCTCCACATCTAATAGATAAAGCTTTCCAGTTTTTTGTTTTTGCTTTAAAACATCTAGAATCCTTTTCTGATAGTCTTTGTTACCCGCATCTACCTCTTTCCAGAATCCTCTCGGGATAATTATACCAACTGTATTACTAACTAGCGGGTCTCTTTTATCTGGGTTATTCTTGTCAATACGTTTTAAAAGGTCATACAACTCTTTATCTAGTATCGATATAAAAGGTGTAACATAACCTCTTCTCTTAGCTCCCTGACTCACTTTTTGAGCTGCAGAAACGTCGTCTTCTATCCAATCTAATTTAGAATTAGAGTAGAACCCCTCAGACAATCTCGTACCTTTTTCAGAGACTCTAGTGTAATTTGTTCCAGCCGCTGCGCCTAGCTTAGATAGCATTTTAGCCTCTGCATTTGAATAGGCAATGTTGTAAATAGAGTCCCCAACTGTAATAATATTACAAGATGCAGGTAAAGGCACACTACTGGCGCCCGCCTTCTTTTTTCTACCAAAGTTGGAAAATCCTGGGGTAGAGAGACTAAGATAGTTCTTATCTATCATCTCCGCAACTAGGTCTGCTAGACCTTCCCATTTATACATACCCTCGTATGTTCTAACTCTCTCTACTATCTCTGTAACCCTGTCTAACGGGGTCTCGCCCTCTTCTATGTAGAGCCCTTCTTTTAGAAACTCTAGCTGAGCTTCTCCTATAAATTCTAATTTCATTTTTTCTATTTCTTAATTAAAAACACTATCTACATCTACTTCCTCGTCGTCTGAGGCATAACCACTAACTGCTGAGTCAAAGAAATCAGGTTCTGTAGTCATAAAAACCTTGTGCTTGAACCAAGCATTCTTCTCTTCAAATAACTCTTCGTCCACTTTATATTTTATACCTAATCCTAAATCTTTAGAAACTTGATTAAAATTGTAGTTTAAAAAGTTAACAACTTCTTCTTTAGTTAGGTGCTCTGGAACTCCTTCTTCAAAGAACCAGTCTATAAGTTTAAGTTCTGACTTATAAGCATCCTTTATGTTCTTTTCTATTAAGTCTATTAAATACTCAGACCACAAATGAGGCTTCTCTTCCTTAACCGTGTTAATTATTTCAAGACCGAAGTGATAGTGAACATCTTCTTCAATAGCTGTGGACTCTTGAAGGGCAGAGATAGTCTTAAGACCTCTGTTTCTTTTAGCGTAAGACATTAAAATATAGAACTGAGTAAATAGGCTGCATCTCTCAACTAAAGCGCTAAATAGAACTATTTTTTTTAATTTTCTCTTCTCTCCGATAACTTTAGGGTCTAGCTCTAAGTGCTTACTTAAGTATTTAACTCTACCTTGTAAAACTGGGTAGTTTGCAATATCATTTACGCTCAATCCTAGCTGATCTGCTAGCGAGAAATAGCTTCTCCTGTGAGTAACTTCACTCTGGCCAAATAAACCCCCTACGTCACCTATAATAGTCTGTGGGAAGTCATTGTAAATGGTCGGCCAATACAATTTGACTTTATCTTCTACTAGTATAACTGCTAAAATACAGTGCTTTATACAAGAAGAATCTGTTAAATTCATTCTATTTTCGATGTATGGTACATCTACCTCTCTGATTTGCTTTTCATATTTTGCAGGAGTCCATAGACCTCTGTACATTATGGATACAAACCTCTCAAATTTATCGTAGCGAGGGTCTACGTGCAAGTTGTTTTCGAATATTGACATTTAGTTATTAGTGGTTAAAAAAGACCCCGAAGGGTCTTAAAGTTTATGAAAGAAAAACCTACGCTTAGAATACCTCCTAGATTCCGCGTAGGTTTTGTTTTTAGATTAAAAAATAGAATTAAAGTTAAAAGCTCACAGCTAACGTAGAAATATTGCCTCTTAATTCTATGGTACAAATATACAAAAGTTAAAGCGATAAAACCAAAAATATTAACCGAAAATACATTAATATTTTAGCTATTATTTAAAGTGTTATAGATAACTCCTTAAGTTTATCGTGCGTAGTCTTCAAAGAAGCTATCCTTCTTGCAGAATCGTCCATAGAAGCGAGTACTTTTTTAGCTCTCTCAGCAGAATACGGTGTCGGTATTGTCTTAATCTCACCTGATAAATACAATCTAGTCGGGTTAGTGTCTGACATAGGGTTTCCCTTTCTATCCAATAGAGTGACAAAACTATCAGAAATCGCTAAACCTTTCCTAACTTCAGCATAACAATATAAAGTAGTTTGCCCGTAATTCTCAGAAGCATAGTGCGCAGATTTCTTCTCAATACTGCCTGTTTTAAAATCCTCTACTTGACAAGCCCCTTCTACAGTTGGAGTCCATCTATCCTCAAAACCTAAGATAAAGTAGTTCCCTCTGTCAATCCAAACTTCTCTCTCGTACTCTGAAGTCGCAGGAAAATCCTTCATAAGCTTATCTAAGATAACACAGTCGGCATCAGATAACAAATCACCTCTAGTTTTACCTTTTGTTTCGATATACTCCCCGCAATGTCCCCCATAGGTGGCAAATAACTGGAATCTACTCTCCATTTTTATACCAAAGATATACTGTAAAATCATTTGGTAGTAAAACTCTTCGCTTGTCTCGTTGAAGCTTGAGTGTTGGGAATAGCTAATATAAGGCTTCCCATCTTTGCTCTTAGGCAAATTTAAATATTCTACTTTTTTTGTCATAATTATTCTATTCTATTAATTTATACTACTTCATTCTCGAGCCAAAAGTTCTTATTCTTTCCGTGCTCGTAATCTATCATTTCGTTCCGTACAAAGGTAAGGAATTCTTTTGATACATCACCTACTTCTACGACTGTAATTTCGTAAAAATAATCATCTCCCTCTATTTCTCTATCCCCTTCGTCAATAATTGACTCTACTGCCACCCCTTTAAAGTGATCCTCAAACTTAGCCGCAGCGAAGTCTTCTCCTGTTACAAATACTAGTTTCATACTTATTTAGTCCAATGGTTATTAAATTTTTCCCAACTAAATGTTAGGTCTTGGGTTTTATCATCGTAAAACTCCCCAACAAAATCGCTTTTAAAAACACTATGTACATTTTCAAACAAAGTCAGTGTCTTTACTTTTACTCCCGAGTAGTTTAAGGCTAGCCAATCTGTGAGGAAATTGTAGTTACCTCCCCTTATTACCCCTGCCTCTACTAATAGTAGAGTTTTATTTTTAAACATATCAGGCTGCATAGCTACAGTAACCTCGAGAGCATATAAAAAATCTGAATTCCACTCTTGATCTGGGTAAGGCACATCTACTGAAAACCCCTCTGCAATCTCACCATTGAAGGATAAATTGTGCCGCATAATCTGGCCTACAATACTGGAGTAGTCCCCAGAAACCGTAACTACAACAGTGTTTTCTGCGTTAAAACCCGCTTTTGAAACTTCTACAGATAGCTTACCTATTAAAGATAGCTCTTTTTCTATTGATATAAGATGCTCTGTTCTCATACTGTTTGTTTTGATATTTTAATTAATTCCCTGATACATTCAATCTCTTTTTTGTGGACTCCCATATTACAGCCACCTGAAAACAAAGAAAGATAGTCCTCATTGTAACTAATTGTCCATTTGTTACTTAAGCTTTTATCTTTATTTAATAAAGTCAATAAGAACCTAAATGCTTGTTGATATAGCGGCCTTAGTAGTTCGTCTGTCTGCTCATTAATAGTGTAAGGTCTGTACATTGGATACGGCAGTTTATTACTAGTTAAGTAAACTGAAATACACTTTTGGTCAAAACCCAACTCTTTCAAAGCCAGTGCTTCGTCGTAAGGTACAAATTCATTTTCCATCTTTTTTCTCTTTTACTATTTCAATTAACTTTTTAAGACATTCCAATTCTGCTTTTTCGTACTGTTTATTATTAAAGGTATCAACACCATCTATACAATTGGGATAGTATGATTTGGTAACAAAGCAATTAGTTTCGTCTAATTGCTTAATTGTAATTTTTAATAGATATGGTTCTTTATATGAATCTAAATCAATTTCACTATAAAGATTATGCTTCTCCCTAAACCAGTTAAACGATTGTCTGTAAATAGGTGCTAACACCCCACCTGCGTATCCCTTGTTTACAGAGTACTGAGAACCTCTTTCCTCTATTAAAAACTGGGGCTCCCCATTAACTGCATTAAAGTAGAAAAGCCCTAAACAAGGCTCGTCAAAACCTAATTCTTTTAAAGCTAGTGATTGCTCGTAAGGTACAAATTCTTTTTCCATTATTTTTTAATTATATAAACGTTCTCGATTTTCTCGTACTCTGGGCATTTTTTATCAATGTCTTTCCGCAATTTATTATTTGCAGATAACACTATCATTGTTATAAGTAAACTTATACCTGTAATTAAAAGCATCCCAGATAAATGTAATATTACATTAGGATAGTCTTTTTTATTTAAACTGGTAGCTACTGATAAAAAAAGATAGCCACTAAAAAATAACAATATTATTATTATTATAAACTGTATAAACTCTACCATAATTACTATTTTTTTAAAGAAGATTTAAGAACTAAGTCGTATTCTTCTGGCATCTGAACTAACTTACTTTCCTGAGATAAAGTAGCTAAAAATAATTGAAGTAATCTACTTTGCTCTAAAGATAGTCCAATTTGTAATATTCTACCCTCCTCTGTTTGTTGTATTAAAGCTACTGTTCCGAAAGCAACTGTTTGAAATTCTGCCATATCTAGTTATTTTTAAGTTTATTAAACACTCTATCACAAACAATTAATGCAATTAACCAAATAATTGTAACTAATGTAAACATCTTCCAATCAAATATAGGCTGATTGCATACACTTAAAATTATAACTAAGCCAAAAGGTAAGTAAAAAAAGCAAGTCCATATAAAAAACCCCTTTAACACGTAAAAAATACCTTTAATCATCTTACTTTGTTTTTAATTTGTCAATAATAGACTCAAACCGCTCATTGTTCTCTCTCTGATCACTTACTTCACCAAGCCCCCATAGACCACAGGACTTGTCGTACATACCCCGCATATCTTCTTTGCTGTATACAGTCTCTAACTCAGTCTCAAGTTTAGAGATATACTTCAGTACACTGATAGGAACTTGCAAATAATCTTCTTCAGCATTCTCTTTCCAAAACTGTAAGTCCTTTACTTGCTCTACTTCTGTAACTTGCCCACTCTGATTTTTTGTTAATTTGAATTTCATAACTATCTCTTTTTAAATTGTTCAAATAATTGTAATAAAGATACATTGACTGATCTACTTTCAAATTCATCAGTTTGACAAAATTTAGAAAATTCAATCATATCCGATTCACTATAACTTCTTTCTTGTTGCCATTTAGCACCTTCAATAAAAACTTCTTGTTGGTAATTTGGATATATTCTTTCAGCAGCTTCTTCAAGTGTTTCTTGTTTAGCTTTAAAAGTAATTGTAGTTGATGAAGGAAATACAATCTCATCACCACCTTTTATCACTATAGGTTTTTCTTTTGGAATTATTATTTTGTAATAATTTACATCATACCCATAAGCATCTTGGTCATCAACATATTCTTTAATAATATGTTTGGTTTCAACTTCCTCACAACTCGGATTCTTAACGAACCATTCTAAAAACTCATCATCAATAGCTTGTACACCATCTTTGATTAGGTCTTGGTTTGTTGTGAGAATGATTTTTTTAGAGTATTCTAACCAACAAACTTTACCTTCATTATCTGTAATCTCTTTTGAATTTACAGATTTACACTTAAGTAATCTTGTTGTTCCGTAAGAAGAATGGATAAACCAACCCCCTTTTTTAATTTCTTCATCAGAAGTGATGTAGATATTTTGGTTTACATTGATTTTACTTCCATTTTTAGGGCTAAAAAGTGAATAAGAATGCATTAACTCTTTCGTCTTAGTTCTAATTGTAAGATTACTTGGTTTATCTGTTTGTAATATGTGTATATTCTTCATAAATATTTTACTTTAGTTACGGGGGCAGGGATCGAACCTGCATACGATAACGTACATTAAATTTCTTCGACTAACGCATCTAGAATATGTTGCCTAGTGCCAAATAACTTAAGTTATCTCCAATCACAGAAAGGTAATTACTTCCAACTGCTACCCCGCAATATTAAAAACTGCGCATCCCCAAGATAGGTATAAAAATCAGAGTGCTTCATAGCCCCTCAAAGCATAGTTTCCCAGTAGTACTCCTACAGGATTCGAACCTGTTTCACTTCTCCTATTTTAAATTACTCCGTAAACGTATCGCTCTTGTAACGATGTAGCGCACTCTTTTTAATATCCGATGCTTATTCTGCCCTGAAGAGTGATTACTAAGGCGGGGCTCTGTCGAATTAAGTTTTACAACACTACTTGTTTACTTTTCTATGCGCAGTATACTTTAAATAAAATCTTGTAAGCTTCGGGTCTATTCTTTTTGCACCACCGCACACCGTAAGGATAGCCGAGGTGTAGAATCAGGTTTCCTGCTCATCTGGGGGCGCAACCTTACCTTATTCCAGATTAATTCCACGCAGCTTCACTACTTACAAGAAATTTATGTTAGTCTTTAAGTAACGCTACTAACTCTTCTTCAGATAGATTTTTCAAATTACCTTCTTGCTTCTCAGCAATAAGCCCTAAGATTTTTTCGTTGTGAGCTTTCTTAGTCTTAGCATCTCTAGCAGAAACGTTCTCCGCTTGCTTAGCTAAGTAAATTTCTTTAGCTACCGTGAATCTTAACTCAACTACTTTATCTACGGGAGTAGACTTTTCGTCTAGAAAAGCTAAATCATCATCATTGTCTTTAGTAGTCAATGCTTTCAAATTTCTAACCACAGTGGCTAAATGCAATAATGGAAGAGTCCACAATTGTTCTGTACTTAAGGCTCCTTTAGATGTTTCGAATCTAAGACCTATTCTTGATGCTTCTTTAAAATTACTCATTTCTATTTAAATTTAGTTATTAATTTGTACGGGAAGCAGGATTTGAACCTGCGACTTCAGCCATATGGATGACCCGATCGGACTCGAACCGACAACCTCAACGCTATCAACGAAGCGCTCTACCAATTGAGCTACGGGTCTGGGTGCTGCGCTCTGACCAAACTGAGCTATTCCCGAATATTAGTATCGATAAAGGGACTCGAACCCCTGACACTCGGCATAATGGAAGCCGATGCTCTACCAACTGAGCTATATCGAAATATTAAAAAGTAAGAGCGACTCCTCACAATCCTTTACTCTTGGAGTCGTTCTGCTTGCGGCCGAACCTTACGACTAACTGCGACAGGAATTTGGCATCCAGTTAATTTGTACCTCTCGAGCTCTTACTCTTTTCTTTTACAAAGATAAACATTTAGTTTAATACTTATCCTTAATATTATGTTAAATTTTCTCTCCTTTAAACTTTTCACAGATAAAATCTATTTCCTTATTTGTAAGTAACCTATGGAACCTTTCGTCCTTACTTTTTTCTGAGTAGTGGTTGAACCTAAAAGCGAACTCTTCCCAAGTTTTAAAGTCCCCGTGATCGTACCATAAACCTGTCATCCTTAGACCTGTAACAAGAGATAGTCTTTTTTCACTCACAAAACTCCAGTTACTCTCTGTAATTTCATAATCAGGGTTATTCGCATTGACTTGTAATATCCATTTACCGCTTAGGGCTCTCACGTCTTTTTCAGACAATAATATGATTTTCATAACAGTTTTTATTTTAATTTTTCGAATAAATCTCTTAGCTTTTTTCTACAATTTTCCTCCTCTTCGTAGTCTAAAGGTGACGGGTAAGGGAACTCATCGCTGAGTATAGCTGATATTACCTCTTCGATAGTAAAAGACTTCTTCTTAAATAGTATTTTGAACAACGGATCAGCCATAGTATGTTTTTATAAGTTAAATAATAATTGTTAAAGGAGCGGGACTCGAACCCGCGCTAGACACCTAATTTCTTAGGAGGACAAACCAACCCGCCATTATACTCTCCCTTAATCTTCTCGTCTTTCCGAGGTGTCTGTCTTATGATGAATTGAGATGTATGAAATACATATAACTTAAGAATCATCTCTTTGACTCACGCTTCATCACGGCCTACATTCCCGACAAGGAAGGATTTCCATAAACACTTAAGCTATTATAATTTGTGGGGGGCAAAGGAATCGAACCTAACTAGCCTCGTTACTTACTTATTTGCAAATTCGCAAGTAATCTTTAGCGGCAACAATGATACTAATTAACATTTATACGTATTCAACATTAACCTTTTCATTGTCCTGAGTTTCCAAATACAGAAAACCCCCCTATACCCCTCGTGTGAGGGAACTTGTCATTTCGGTAGCGTAGCTCTTGTCCAACGACAGAGCCTCGAATCTTCAATGTTGTTCAGTTCTTTACTGAATGTCAGCAAGCTTTTCGTAAGCACCTAAAAACATTTTAAAGTCATCATTTCCCAGATAAGGTAATTCTTTACTGCCCCATTTTATTTTAGCAAAACCGTTACTACTAGCTATATCGTTGTAAGAGTTAATACTTCCTTGCCTAAGAAAATCTATAGCAGTTTCAAACTCAGCTAAGAAAATACACGCTCCATCTAAATCCTCGTATATCTTTCCGTTCCCTAGATGCTCTTCTATTGTATAAGATCGGTTTTTAATACTTTTAGGAGTGAATTTAACTTTTGTCAAGTTACAGATAGTATTAGTGGCTGCACACCCTATGCATACTTCCTTAGTTACTAACCCAAATAAACTCTTAATAGGTAAGCTATCTCCATAAGTTTCCATTCTCACTTTAACTGCAGGGTTTCTCAACCCATTTACCATACTCATAACTATTTCCTTAGCAGATAATTTCTGCACTTGCTCTTTAAATGTCATATTACTTTTTTTTAATTATCTCTTTTTAATGGTACAAATATAGTACTTAACTACTAAGTATTTGTTAATACCGTGTTAAATTTCATAACCTTATCTCTTATTACCGTATCAATCTCATTCCGAGCCTGTTGTTTTTACCTTTAATAAGAGTAGGGATACGTAGTTACTACTGTTTTTTACAAGGTTCCACCTTTGCAACTACTTTTTTATTTTTCAGTATTGTAATAACAAAGGTAGTAATACATTTGTTTCTCTTCGTCCCAACCTTTTTCTAAGAACTTGTCGGCTGTCTCTGGATTGATTAGATCTAATTTTATAGTAATATTAGTATCCAATTCAATAACACCTCTAATCTTTTTCCTAGCTTCGGTAACAGCAGAGTTGGATATTGGGAAAGAGCTTACATCTTCTATGCTGTACTTCTCTCCTTTGTCTACTTTGAAATTTCTAAACTCAGCTTGTAAGTCTGGGTTATCAATTACTTTATTTATAAAATCATTCTCTTCAAAATCATCGTTCTTAGCAAAATGATCGACCGCTCTGTTCAGAAATACAATCTCTTCTTTTTTGTCCTCTACCGCCAGAACAACTTCCTTACCAAAAGCTTGACAAAAACCTAAGTATTTTTTAGTAAAGAAATTCTCATCTTGAAATACCTCCAGACCTAAGAAGTGCTCTATCCAATACCTAGCATCGTAACGATTACTATCTACAGTAAGTATTTTATAACCCTCTTCTTTGTTACAGTTAAAGATTAAAACACCTTTATCTAGTTTCTCTAAAGCAATCCCCTGACTAAGCACCATATCTAAATGACTTTCTTCCTCTTTCATCTCTATAAAATCTGACTTAATCTCAGATTTAAAGATTCCGATTGCATCCATCTCTACATTATTAAGAGATGCTCTTTTAAAGTGCACAACATACACTTCTCCGCTTTTAATGTGGGGGTGATTTGACTGTTCAAATAAATGTTCCGCTATATTTCTTGAAATAGCGTGCGCCCTATGCGGAGCTTCAAACATAGCCGAAGCGTAGTTGTACATTTCGTTGTACTCCATATCTACTTCGTGAGCAAATTGGAAATAAACTTCTTCTTTCTCTCTGAAAGGCTTTAAGAAAAACTCCTTGATTAAAGGAGTTATCTCATCACTTAACTTAAAAGGCTCATCAGATAGAAAAATAGGTTCGTTTCTGCTTATGTTCCCTACTTTATGTAGACTAATACTTTCTATTTGGGCATTAAATAAGTTTGTCATAGTTTTTTATAAAAATTAATATTTTGCGTTTTTAATCCAACTCAATAGTTTCGGGTCGGTAATGTGCTTGTCTTCGTTAAAATCAGCGAAGGACATAGATATAATATTTTCTATAGCTTGCTTCTCCTCTGGGGAATCAGCTTCTTGCCATTCCTTGTAATACTTAATAGCTTCTTGAGTTTTGCCTTTTGTAAAACTATTAGACTCTTGGTAGACTGTTCTCTCAGCATTTTTTTGCGCTTTCCCTACAGTCTCTGTGTAATTAACTTTAATCCATCCTAATCCATAGGCTGAACCAAGTAGTATTCCGACAACTAATATAAAAATTGCTAATACTTTTCCGATTTCTTTCATTCTAATGTAATTTAATTGGTGAAACAATGATTAATGGTTCTATGTAAACAGGGTGTGGATTGCCTTTTTCATCCAACAACATATACCAAGTTGCACTTGTCTGTGTAGGCATAAACAGTCCGTTTGGGTCTGCTTGAGGCAATACTGCTGCATCATTTGCTTGGTAACTATCTATTCCGTAATCAGTAACATCTACTAGTTTTTCAGGGCTTGTAAATTGAGTAGCTGCAGGTATACCATATCCGATACCTTTGCCTAGGAACTGACCTATTTTACCTTCTCTTTCATTCATTAAGTAACAGTAGGTTATCAATTTCTCCTGATCCCTAAGCTCGAGAATCTGCTTGAATAACTTACGTTCTTGAAAATTAACAATAGCGGGCATTCCAATTTGCTTGTTAGCTTCACCGAGACTTTGTTCTGTCTCCTTAGCTTGCGCTTTGTCCGCTGAAGGTACTGCGGGTTCTGAGTCAATACAACTCACTAAGGACACTAGCACCATAAGTAAAATAACTAATTTTTTCATCTGATTTCTTATTTTTAATTGCCTACTCTTTAAGGTTTTCGGCTTCCCCTTTTTATTAAAATTTAATCTTTACAGTTCTTTTAAAACTACCTTCAAGTTTAACAATAACTTCATCTCTAACTGTAGCATTGAACCCTAGACCTGATAGTTGTTTACCTTTTGAGTCTATCATTTTGGTACTTCCAAGCACTTCAATTACTTTTTTGTGAGCTAACAAGTCAGCCGCTAAGTTCTCATTATGAAAACCTCTTACACTGTTCTCGGCAGTACACCCGTCTAGCATAAAGAAGTAGTGTTTGTTACCTACTTTATTTGTATCCCAGTGATTAGGGGAAAGACACATAAGATTTACTTTGTGAAACTGATTAGTTTCTAGGCCATAAACCTCTCTCTTTACTCCTTCTCCGTCTGTTGCGGGTAGGACGTGAGCTATTGTAAACTCTCTGTTAGATAAACTAACTTTCGCCACTTCCACTGCAGACTTACTAAGGAGTCCGATATTATACTCATAACTGAAAATTTGCCCGTCAAACTCTATTTCTGCTTTGAAACCTCTGGAATTTCTGCTAGAGAATTGGTGAACGCTGAACACGTAAGTCCCGTCTTCCATTCTATCTAATGAAGGGTAAGTAATGTTCTCAACAACAGCTCTACCTGTTTGTCTCTTATGACCTTGAGGGTCAGTGATATCTATATCTAAGTTACCACCTGTTCGGGGGCTATTCTTACTGCCGTAGTATATTTTGTTGCGGCTAGGTTCAAAACAGTGTGCATCTAAATCAGAAGCATCCATCGCATCCTCAGCCCACATAATAGAGAATCTTAAAACTCCATCAACTTTACCACCTTGACTTTTAACCTCTTCTTTAATCTGGCTCTTACCCGCTAAATTACCATTGAAAGACCAAGAGTAGTTGTTACCCCATTTAAAAATTGGCTTACTTTCCTTTACGTTTGCAGTTGTAAGGGTGGCCATATTCTTGTCGTGGTTATTTTTTAGATAAAGTGAAACAGAAGTACAGCTTGGCAATATCTCAGACATAAACTTATCTACAGAAACCTCCTCTATGTTATCAAATTGATTTCTTTTGTGCTGAGTCTTCGTTGCTTTCACGTCTCCGAACAAAGTTACAGAAGGTATCTTATCTGCCCCGATATTCATATGCTGTATCTCAGAAGCGCTGATATCGTCTATAGTGGCCAAACGTCTGTCGAAAGACTCTACATATCCATTATCCACCATAAACTGCTCTGCTGCCTTTATTTGGCTTGCAGTGATAGGTGCAGTCGCTTTCATATAGTTAGCAGGGTCTACGCGTTTGTTCCAAGAAGCACAAGCTTTGTTAAGGTCTTCTCCTTGAGATAACTCTGTACATAATACCCCGATTAATTCGTTTTTGAACTTAGCAAAAGGAAGTTTATTACTTTTAGCCCAACACCAAGCGTCTTTGAATTCATCTTTTACGTGGTCGTACTCCGCTTTTAAAGTTACAATTTGATCTATTTTAAATAGATGTGTTTCTCCATCCAACAAAGAACCTTGTACTATTAAGTCTTTCACGAGCACTAAAGTATCGAAAGAGATTTCTTCCATACCTCTTTGAAATACCTCTTTAGCACTTCTGTAATCAGACATAATATACTCTATAGATTTCTTACTGTGGTCTACAAAATGGCTATCTAAATTTAAATGAAAGTGGTTGAAGGTCTTAACCTCATCTTTCTCCACTACTCCATACAAATTAGCTTCCGCTTCAGTGTACCTCTTGTGATTCTTGTCAATACCTAATCTAAAAACATCCGCACTCTTTTTGCACACCTCGTAAGGTAAGGAATTCAACTCTTCAAAAGTCTCAAAGAAAACATTAGCTATTTTTGAGGTAACTATGTAGTTATTCATTAAGTCCATTGAGTTTTGATACTCTTCCGTAGTCTCTACGTGGAAAATAGACATCAGTTTTAAATCTGCATCTAATGCTACTATATTCCCGTACCTTCTTATGAAGTTGTTACAATTGTTACAGTTATGTTCAGAACTAGCGGGGTCTCTAAATACTGGGTCGTTTCCGAACCCTTTTAAGTAGATATCCCAAATATCTGAACCCGATAACTCTACTCTGTAAAGTGTACCTGTTTTGCTCATTTTATCGAACTGAGCTTGAATTTTTTTGTTTAAATCTTTCATCTTTATCTGTTTTATTACCTTACAAATGTACTATATGTTTTGAGATTAATGTGTTAAAGCTATGTTAAATTTTCTTTTAAAAACAAAAGAGCGTTTTTAGCAGTAACCTGACTGATTTTACCGTACTCAGTTAAGTACTTCTCAGTTAATTCAATTACTTCTGCTTTGACATCATCTGCTGCGTTACCGTACAGTTTTATTAGGGCAGTTACTTGAAGCTTAGCTAAGTTACCTTTATCTACAACTACTTTAATCAAACTGTAATCTGTATCCAGACCTAAAGCCGATTTAAGTTCTGAGTAGTCCTCTTCATTGACCTTTTGATAGTCCTTGCTCTTAGATAAAGCTGTCTTGATAAGTATAAGAACATTTTTTCTATCTAAGTCGTGCTCTTCAACGTAAGCAACTATAGCTGCAATTACTGAAGAAGTAAGCTGTCCAGAGGCCAATACGTGCTCTAATACATTTATAGTTCTTTTAGCCCCCGCTCCCTCTTGAAAGATATACTCTACTTCATCAAATTGAAATATAGGCTCTTTCTTGAACTTTCTGAAGCAATTGAAAGTGCTTATTACATCTTTACTACAGTAAGTAGCTATCCTAAGCAACTCTCCTCCGTAGTAAGCTTCTCCGACCTCATCTCCAACTAAGTCTACCTTACTAGTAGGTACATTTAAAACGCAACACAAGGCTTGTAATGAGCTGCCCGCACCTGTTCCAAACGATCTCCACAATTCATTAGTATCCATATTCTTCATCTCCCAGGGCTTGCAATTAGACTCATCCATTACACTAGGGATATTCAATCCGTTTACGATATATCTTTTGCAAAGAAATGGGTAATCGAAAAACTTAGAAGCGTGTCCTAGCAAACGATAGCTTCTATTATGTGTCAGAAACAAAGCTAAGTCACTATAAAGACTACTCAATATCTCTACTTCATCCTCTCCAAAATAAGTTTTTACTTTTAGTCCACCCTCTTTTGTCAAATAAGACATAGATACGGCACAAACTTTAGCAAACTCAGCATAAAGAGGTGCTTTTATCCTCCAAAACTCTGACAATTCGATAAAATCAGGAATCTTTCCTTCGTGCTTATTCTTGTTCTCCCAAGCAGATTGCATCTCTAGGGGTGCATCCTTTAATTCTTCGTAAAGACGTACAGTCTCTATATCTATCGTTAAGATATCTTGTGAAGCTACTTTTTCAATTACTTTCATTTTAATTTTTTTTAGATTTAATACTTTGCAAATATAAAACTATTATAGTGTATGTCTGTTAAAATTTTGTTAAAGTTTCGGATTAAAGGAATACTTTTATATCGCATATCGACGAGTTATAAGGCATTAATCCCAATAGCCGTTGAATTGCATCCATTTAGTTAATTTATGACAATCACTTGCTGTAATGATTAAATGCTCTGCATCTGTAAGCATATCTTTCATATCATTAGCTTTAATATCTTCGTCTTTTTCTAAAGACTTTGGAAACATAATATCATATATCTCGTTTAATTTTTGTTTTGTAATTTCCATTTTAAATAATTTTAACGCCTTATAGCACACGTTTTGCGTTAGTGGGGCAGTTGGTTTAATTCATAATTGTTTTGTACTTGTTTAATCTGTGCTTCCTGAGTGATTAGGCTTTTTAATCCCCACCATCGCAAAGCGTGGGAGACGTTAGGTGTAATTCTCAGCTTCATAAATACCTTTATCATCAGCATTAAAATACAACCTATAAATAGGAAGTCCTAAAAAATAAATCCAACGGTCAGTAAACTCCCATAAATGCGCATCTCCAGAAGTAAACCATCTCCCACTTTCTGTACTTTCAAATTCATAATGAACATTTACCCATTTACTCTCTTTTATTCCTGTCAAAAAGAAAGAACTACACCTAACAACGTGTATAAGAAATGGCTTTATTCGGCTTAATTTAAACATATTTTTGTACTTTTAAGATTAGTAATAATTCAATAATTCGGGTGTGTTTTTACGCCAATTCCCATACACGCAAACGTTAGTTTGCCGAACTGCATCTATTGTTAGGGCATTGTGAACCGCCCGTTGTATGTACTTTTATGCTACCACAAGAGCAAACTAACTGTTCGCTCTGCCCTACAGCGGTTTGCATCAATTGAATAGAATGGTAATTTTCAGTAAAGATTATTAACATTTCTACTTTTTCATTGCCACTTATATCGTTTCTCGAAACAATTTGTCTTAACTTTTCAATTTCAGTATCTTTCATTTGTCTATTTTTGTTTTAATTTAGTTCTCCTGTCTCCACTCTGGAGGGTAAGCGGGGTCTGAATTCATCCACAGACCTAATTTATTTATTCTTGCTTTGTACTCTAATATTTTAAGTTTATATGAATTAGAATACTTTTTATACTGCCAACCCATTCCCTTCCTTATTATCTCAGCAGAAAGGTATTTTCCTTTATGATATACCTTCGCTATAGAGCGGCCGTAGTGGTCTTTACCTATAACTATATATTTAACTGACTTTAAGTAGACTTGTTTGACTGTAAAGTTCCTTGCACTGACTCCGAAAGGTTGTCTTATCTCAGGACAATCTACTTCGGCCAATCTTAACACTGTTCTGTTCTTATTACTGTCCTCTACTTCTACAGTGTCTCCGTCTCTTACTTTAACTACCTTCCCGCTTCTAAATGCCTGATTTGCAGATATAATAAAAAACACGCACAATAATACTACAATTACTTTAATTATTTTCATCTTACTCTATTTTAATTTTTCTGGTTTATCACTGAATATATAGTTAGCCTGCAAACAGAATAGCACAACGCACATTGTAAAGTAAATCCAATGTCTGAAACCCCAATGAATGTGCTCAGTATAAGATATGCTGTAACCGTCGTGGCATCTACCTATCACTCCACAAGGAAAGTCCCCTAAGAACAAGCTGAGCAAATCCCCTACAAACGAAGATAGTATGGCTATTGTAAACAGTGCGATTACCTTCAAAGATATTATTTGTGTTTTTTTCATCTTATTTTTTATTAACGGATAGTATCTCCTACTTTAATGTTTTTACCGTCGAAGTTTAACACTGTAACCCAAAAAATACTGTCCTTGTTCTTTAACAGAAGGTTAAACTCGTCATCTATAGTGATACTTACTCTTGCTACTACAAACCTAGAGCCCCCGTGTTTCTCAATTGGGGTAATACGTTCTTGCCTACAACTTGTGATTAAAGTTATCAGGAATATTGCTAATAGTATTTTTTTCATAATAATTTACTTTGTTTAAATATTAGACTTGTTTCTAAACTTCCCAACTGCCTTGCTTTTAATAGGCTTAGAGCTGTTATATTTGTTGTCGGGTCTACTCTTAGTCTGTTTTAATTTTGACTTGTTAGACGTCCTCTTTTGCTTGTTGGCCGAAGTAGTTTTAAGCTCCATACTTCTGTAAGACTTCTCATTAATTCTGAGTAGTGATAAAATCCTTCTTATTTCGTGCATAATAACTTTAATTAGTTTCGAATACAAATTCATTGTTTAGTAATTTTATTGGCTCTCCTACTCCCATTACCCAAATTCCTCTAGTGTCAGCTCTTTGGCCTACTGGCGGGTCTACGATATCGTGAACAGATCCTGATGTCATATTTTCAAAAACCTTTCCTGCCGCTGTACAACGTGTTACTCTTACTCGCTTAGCTTCTACTATTACTTCCTTTGCTTTAGGGCAAAGATTTACGTTCTGTTGTTTGTAATTCTCGCTCACCTCTACACTCTCAAAACCGTAGCGCTTACCTTTCATCTTACAAAGACTACACTCCATTTGGTCGTAGTGTCTCCCACCTCTGCCGCTGATAGTCACTAAATTAGTCTTTTGCCAATCGTGCTGCGACTCTTTTATGTTTGAATTATACATATTACTTTGTTTTTAATTGCTACTTTTAAAGTCTATAAACATATTACTTAGTGCCACTGCTACTAAGTCTAAATGCAAGCTTACTTTCCAAGGCGCTTTGTTGTACAAACCTTCAGTCTGAAAAGGTACTCCAAATAATTTACTACTCTCTGTTTCAAACCCCCCTTCCTCTATCGCCCAGATAGCTCCTTTAGAGCAGGATACTGTGTGTACCTCATCAGAACTCATCTTAACAGTAGAACTTACGGGTAAAATGTACTCCTTTATACTTACATTACTTTCTTTAACGTAAGTTAACCCTTGCCCCCCGTTAAAAGGATTTTTGTAATCAAATTCAGATAGTTGTACTGTGTGTGCATCCATAGAACCTTTTCTAATAGCTACAAAGTGCCTAACATCTCCTTTAATAACAGTTAGTTTTATGGGGTATCTGTGTGAATGTAGTTGTACCGAATAAGGTTTCATTTTCTTACCCGCAATAAACACTCTCGTTAGTTTACCAAACTCGGTTCCAGCTATAACCAAAGAGAATAACCCCTTGTGATGTACATCATCCATAGATAAAGATAAACTCTCAAGATTTGGGTTTCTAACTAAACTGTAGAGCTGCTTAATGTAATTTTGTTTTTTCATCTTACTTTGTTTTTTTCAAATTGTTTTTCCTTAGAAAATCCTCTAACTCTTTCTCACTGCGCATAATTATTGTAGTGCCATCTTTGTTTATTCCAAGGTACTTTCCGTTCGCTTGCATATAACTTGCCTTACCCTCCATCCTATTCCTTTCTAATTTGATCAAAAAAGTCTCCTACTGTGAATACATTTTCAAAAGCGTATGCTATATCAAAATCTTCGTGGCAAAAGTCTATCATATCCCCGTCTGATATACTCGGATCTAAATCTATCTCTTTTAGGATTCTTTCTGTCTCGTCTCTCTCCATACTAACATAATTCAAAGCTCTGTCAATCATCGCTTCTGTAACTCTTTCTTCACTTTCTTCCTCTTCTCTGTCAATTTCAATAATACGATTTGCAAATGTGTAAAGAACTTCAATATACTCTTCGTAGCACCTTTGCCAGATATCTTGTGCTTCCTCACACATTGTTTTTTCTTTTCCAACCGTAACATAGAAACCCTCTCTTAGCTCTCCGTACTCTACTAGAGCATCCTTTGTTGCTAAATCATCCGCTAACTCCATAATTCTAGAGTGAATATTATCAGCTTTAACATCTCCTGTACAAACTAAATCTTCGTTATATTTTTTCATTTTACTTTGTTTTATTTGTTTTATTTGTTAAATACTCAAAAATACTATCTCCTATAAAAGAAAGAAGTGCGAGTAAACAACCTACTATTAAAAATATTATTACTAAAGCCAAAAGGATAAAATTAATAGGCGTTATTCCAATAATAAAACATATTCCCGCAGCAGTCCAATAATCTTTGTTTTTTTCTTTTATAGCCCCGTACACCCAAAAAATAGCGAGTAGTAACCAAGGAATTATAGCATAAAAAAATAAGTTCATACTATCCGCTTCTGTCCCGTCTTTAAAAACTTGCATAGTTTTAAGTTTAAATTAGTATATCCAAGTTTCTAAAATACGTATCTCGTAGTTAGCCCCGTTAGCTTCTATTCCAAAACTTGTATTAGGCTCTCCGTGAAAAACATCAGGAATAGAGTCGTGATTAAAATCTTCCAAGTCAAAATGCTCTCCCACTGCAACTAAAACTCTTTTTATAAAAGATAACTCCCCTTTTTTGTCTTCTGTGACGTTGTTGATAGTTCCAATCATAGGGGAATCAGCTTCAGACCCTACTTCTAATAATGTAAAATGTTTCATAGTTTATCTTTATTGTGCAAATGTATAGTATTCTGTAATACTTTTGCGTTAAGGGTATGTTAAATTAATCCTTTCTTAGTCAGTTCTCTCTTGTAAGCTCTATGTTCTTTCATAGCTAAATTATGCTTTTCCCTCTCATAATATTGTCTACTGCCCCCACGTTCCGCCCTTCTCTTCTTGTTCTCCTCTAG
>TARA_R110000868_G_scaffold304437_7_pt1 | contig 50980 bp, 39 predicted proteins | sample TARA_R110000868 | Tara Oceans TARA_R110000868 (sample SAMEA4397489) | marine metagenome | biome: Polar Biome; feature: [SRF] surface water layer (ENVO:00010504); material: water (ENVO:00002006), including particulate matter (ENVO:01000060) such as... | depth 5 m | reverse complement strand
TACAATTACTTTTGCGTGCTTAATTACTTTATTTCCAATTTTGTACCCGCCTTCCAGAACTTGAAGTACAGTATCACTTTTAGTTTTCTTATCTGGAGCAGGTTGCCTTAGCATAGCATCGTGAAGGTTTACATCAAAGGGTACACCTGTCTCATTAATAGCTTCAACGCCATATTTTGTTAAAACCTCTTCGAACTTATTTGCAACAAGTTTCACACCTTCTAAAAAACTTTTTTCAATATTATTACCTTCAGAAGCTACCAATGCTCGTTTCATATCTTCTGTAATTGGAAGAAAATCTTCTAAAGCTGCTATTTTAGCGTCTTCAAAAAGTGCTACTCTTTCTCTTTGTACTCGTTTCCTTACATTTTCGAGTTCAGCTGCTTTCCGTAATACTGAATCTTTTGCTTCCGAAAGCTCTTTTTCTAATTTTTCAATTAACACTTCTTTTTCATCTCTTTTTTCTTCGGCAGGAACTTCCTCTACTTCAGATTCGTCAATTTTCTCAGTTAATTCTTCATCAAGAATTTCTTCCTGCTCGTCGTTTTCAGCTTCTTTAATATTATCAGCGCTCATCTTTTTGAATAAATTGATTTGATTTTTGTTCTTACTAAGCAAATATAATGCCAGTCGATCAATAAATTTTATGGCTGACAAAGTTACTCCTTTTGTATTGGAATAACTTGCGGACATAAAAAAAGCCCTGTATAAATACAGGGCTTTTAAGGAATTTATTTGATCAATTATCTGAATAACTGATCAAATACAATTGAGATGTAGTAAATACCACCGATATTTGGACCACCACCATTTAGGGTATAGGTTTGATTCGTGATATTAGAACCACCAACCTTAACAGTTGCATTATAATCAGGTAGTAAGTAGCTGATTTGAGCATCTATTGTTGAAACAGCCTCTAAATCAACTTCAGCAAACGAACTTTCCCAACGGAAAGCATCTTGCCATCTATAAGTTACATTGAAGCCTAGATTGTCTACAACTTTTCGGTTTCCTAAACTTAGATTTACTTTATGTTCTGGTGTATTGAAGTCGTTTTGGAATTCACTACTTAAACCCTCTATTAATTTATTGAAGTTATAGTTCATACCAAGTTTGTAACCTTCTGGTAAACTATACTCAAGTCCAAGTACTGCACCATGTGCTGTTACACTTTCATCGTTATTGGTATAAATTTGGAACGTATTATTGAAATCACCTGATAGTAGAGATGCAACAACAAGCTGGTCGTTCGCTGTGCCTGTAAAAGGACCAGAAGCTTTTCTAACTCTCACTTGTGAAATGAAATCATCGTAGATGTTATAGTAATAAGCAGCATCTAAGAATAGATTATCTCCAAGTAGCCCTTTATATCCAACTTCAAAAGCTTTGATTTGTTCTGGCTTTACAGGAGCGTGAGTTGTATATGGAACTAATACAGTTGGATTAGGTGCACCGGAAAGAACAGAATTAATCAATTCATTTACAGATGCAATGGTATATGTATTTTCAGTTACACCATACTTTTCAGCAAAACGAGGTAAACCTCCTAACAAACGTGCAGTGATAACATTCAAGTCAATATATTGACCTTGAGTTGTTGGGTTTCTGAAACCAGTTTGAAATGATACTCTAACATTTTGGTTGTCAGCTACTCCAATTACAGCAGAAACACGTGGACTAATTTGACCGTCAAAATTTTCATTTTTATCAAATCTGACAGACCCACTTAGTTTAAGTTTGTCTTCTAACAATGATTTTGAAGCTTGCAAGTATCCACCAAATTCATTGATATCAACTCCACCTGCATCGTCAAAGATTGTACCATTAGATCGAAGTTGGAACTGACGGAAACTAACACCCGCAATTAAATCCATAAAATCGATTTCATTTTTGAAGTTGTATTGCCCTTCAGTGTGGTAAAATTTCGATTCATCATTAAATAGAGCCCCTGCCGGAATAGTTGCTCCTAATGATGCTGTTTTTGCAGCTTCAAATTCTGCAGTACCTGGTTGTAATCTTCCTCCGTCAGCAGTTGCACGAGCAGCTGCATGGAACTGAGAAACTAAGGAAGGATCTGATAAAATTGCCTGTACAGTTGCTGAATTATATGCTGGATTTCCACCTTGTGCTGTGGCTGCGGCTTGCAATATCCCTCCTGCAAATACGGTTCCATAAGTTCCAAACCAAGTTGGACTTGGAGAATACGCCTCATTTATTGAGTAGCCTACAAAATCAGCGATGTATGAATCCCCTGAATTTTCAAAGGTACCATATGCTTTAATCATAAAATTGTCGCCTTCAAGTTGCACTTTATGCTGCGCAATACTGAAATCTACAAGGCTGTATCTTTGCGCTCCTGTATAAATTGAAGTTCCAAAACCATAGTTGAATGAATAACTAATTTCTGCATTATCAGTTAACCGGTAATGAAGCGATGTATTTACTTTCATATTTTCAGCGCCGTAATCAACTAAAAAATGCTCATCGTAACCGGTTCTATTTACTGGTTGTGCAGGTAATGAAGCAACATATTGCTCAGTTTGAGATTGTGGAACACCAGTTTGTGCTGAGAGAGCGGCAGCTAATTGACCTCTAACAGCCGGGTTAGCAGCTAGTAAAGCTATATTAAAAGATCCATCATCTCCATATTTGTGAATACCATCATAAGATGGATTGGCAGCCAAATTACCTTGTTGAGCGGCATTTTTATCTGTGTAGTTTCCACCTCTCCAGTCTTCTGCACTCATGTAATCTAAGTTAACTTTGAAGGCAAACTTATTATCAAAAGCTTTCGCATATCTCACTGCAAAATTGTACATAGGTTGAGCACTTTCAGGCTCTCCCACGGATGCATCTCCATCTAAATGGTTAACACCAGATTTTACTTTTACGCTAAGTCCTTGATATCTGAATGGGCTTTTACTATTTACTAAAAGAATACCATTAAAAGCATTTGGTCCGTACAATGCTGAAGATGCTCCAGGGATAAATTCTACACTTTCTACATCAAGTTCAGAAGGACCATTTAAATTGCCAATAGGAAAGTTTAACGCAGGTGCTTGAGTATCCATACCATCTGTAAGTTGTACCATCCGAGTATTTCCAGTAGAGTTAAAACCTCTGGAATTTATTATCTGGAAATTGATACTACTTGAGGTAATATCTACCCCTTTTAAATTACTTATTGATGAATAATAATCATCAGAAGCAGTATTTTTGATAGAAATAATATCCATCTTTTCAATTGTAACAGGGGCATCAATAATACTCTCTTCCACCCTAGAAGCAGAAACTACAACGTCAGTTCCATAAATAGTTTGCTCAATCATAGTGATTGAAATATTTGTAGAATTGCTCTCATTAACGAAAAGTTCTTGGGTTTGAAAACCTACAGCGGAAAATTGAAGTGTAAGTGGAAGGTCTTGTCGAACTGTAAGTACAAATCTACCATCTGTATCAGTAGGTGTACCTACTATTGTACCTTTAACAACTACATTTACTCCTGGTAAAGGTTCTCCCTCCGAGTCAATTATTTGCCCTGATAAGGTAGCATTTGAAGGAGTATCTATTGTAAACGCCTGAATTGGCGAAATACTTGTAAATAAAATTGTACAACACACTATTAGTGCGAGCCGTATCTGTTTACTCATATTCTGATCCTGTTTGAGATTGATATTATTTTAAACATGCTTTATTGTGATAACCGTTATAGACTCATTTTAAACTATAACTTTAGTATTACCTAAGAAAAGTTTGTTTTAGGGATTATGCAAGCGCTTCCATAGGTTTTTTTCATAACGCCAAACTTAAAAAATTTCATAGTTCTGAATGAATTATATTTTCCATTAAAATTGCAGATAAACTCTACTTAAATTTTAAATTAACTTACCGTGACTTCACTAAGAATTATACTTTTCAACCTGCTTTTCTTTGTTTTATTAAGCCAATGTTCCTCTTCGCCTCAAATAAGTAATAAACAGGAAGACGAAGTATCCTATTCATCCCCAATAAAGTACCTTGCTTTGGGAGATTCTTATACTATTGGTGAGTCTGTAAAAGAGCAGCTAAGATGGCCTGTTCAATTGGTAGATTCATTGAAAGAAAATGGGGTTGAGACCTCTGAATTAAAAATTATTGCTCGTACAGGTTGGACTACTTCTGAATTACAAAGTGGAATAATAAGTGATAGCCCAAACTCACCTTATGATTTAGTTTCACTTCTAATTGGGGTTAATAATCAGTACCGAGGTTACGATATTGAAATATACCGTACTGAGTTTAGAGAATTGCTTGAACTAGCGATAGAATTTACTGGTAATGATTCAACAAAAGTGTTTGTAGTTTCAATTCCAAACTATGGGGTTACTCCTTTTGGACAAACCAAAGGTGAAGATAAAATCCGACAAGAATTACTTGAATATGATGCAATTGCATCCCATATAGCATTAGAGTATGGAATTCCATTTGTTAATATCACTCCTATTTCGGAGAAAGCTAAACAAGTTACATCGCTAATTGCTTCTGATGAATTACATCCATCTGGAAAAATGTACTCTGAATGGGTTCATGAAATATTACCTACCGTACTATCATTACTTGAACAATAGATTTATTAAATAGTAGTTTTAACTACTGTTCACTTTTAATATTAGAAAGGATTCATGAAACGACTGTTCACTTTATCACTACTTATATTTGGAATGGGTTGTGCTACTCAAGCTCAACAAATAGTAACCAATCAAGAAAAAATTTCTATAAATATGACTGCCTCTGAGTCCATTGAAGCAGATGTAATCATTTTTAATATCAATATAAATGCTGAGGGTGATACACCTAGAAATGCCTTCAGTCTTCATAAAGAAAGAGAATCTGTGTTGGCAGATTTATTCAAGAAGTTTGATATCAACGAAGAAGATATCAATTTCCAGCCTATTCGTATTAATAAACGATACACCAATAATGGTAAATCTCAACTTTCAGCTACTAGTCAGCAAGTCTCCGTTACATTTACTGATTTCGAAATTTATGAAGACATTCAATTAACACTGATTGAAAACAACTTTGATAGTTTTAGTGGAAATTTTTCTAGCACTAAAATGGAAAATGGTAAAGAAAAGGCGTTGCTTTCAGCAATTGAAGCCGCTAAACAAAAAGCGCAACTTATTGCAAAAGCTTCGGGAGTTACGCTTGGTGATGTTATAAATATATCCTATTCAGACTATGTGGTATCTAGACCTAAGAGTTATGCAAGAACCGAAATGATGACAATGGATGCTTCTTCATCAATGATGGATTTTGCTCAAACAGTGTCTGTGACAGCAAACATTTCTATCGAATTCGCAATTTCGAACTAGTCGGGCTGAGCGGCATAAAAACTTTAAAAAATTGACGGGTTTTATCTAATCCGTTAGTTCCATTCAAATTCATTGATCCTTTTAACCCAAATAGTACAAAATTAGGCAAGTTCAAACCTAAGGTGACATTCTTCCTAAACTTGAAATTAAGTGTTATTTCAACATTGGTTTTAATGCTTCCCAAACTGTTTCAGCGACAAGTTTATGTCCAGCCACATTAGGGTGAATTTGATCAGGTTGATTGAGCTCTCTGATTCCCCCTACTTTTTCTAAAATAAATGGAATCAAAGCTAAATCGTTTTCTTTTGCCAATGTTGGATACAATTCTCGAAATTCTTTTGAATATTCTACTCCTAAATTTGGGGGTACTTGCATCCCGGCTACTATAATCTCCATATCTGAATACTTAGCTAGCGCTTTATCAACTATTTCTTGTAAGTTCTCTTTAGTCGATGAAAGATCTATTCCACGAAGCCCATCATTACCTCCAAGCTCTAAAATCATTATGTCAACTTTTCGCTGTAACACCCAGTTAATTCTTCTTAAACCGCCCGCTGAGGTCTCTCCACTTAAACCTCCATTTATCACCTCATAATCCAATCCTAAAGAATCGATTCTATTTTGAATTAATGCAGGAAAAGCTTGACTAGGTTCAACTCCATATCCGGCTGTAATACTATCTCCAAAAATAAGAATCGTTTTCTTTTCCTGAGCGAAGATCGAAGTTGTAGTTAGTAAAAAAAGTAAAAGTATTAGTTTCATTTTCAATTTTTTGATTGTAACCATGTATGTTGTTTAAGGATTCCATTATCATCCCAACAAATAAGATTAAAAAGACGTAGTTAACTTCATTTCTTGGAATTAATTACACTAAACTAGTGGTTAACGTACCAAGTTTAACAAATTACTATACAACGTGTCGAATATTCTCCAAGTCAATAATTTAACCCGCGAGTTTAAAAGCGGGACCAAACTTTTAACAGTGGTAAATAACATCAACTTTGGTATTGAAGATGGTACAACATGTGCTATTGTAGGACCTTCTGGAAGTGGAAAAACCACACTCTTGGGGTTATGTGCTGGACTTGATCGCCCTACATCTGGAGAAGTAATTCTTCGAGAAGTTAATTTAAATCCTCTTTCTGAAGATGAACGAGCTTCGGTTCGGAATAAACATGTTGGTTTTGTATTCCAAACTTTTCAATTGGTACCAACACTTACAGCCATCGAAAATGTAATGGTTCCTCTGGAATTACGAGGCGAAGCTACTAAACAAGTTCGAGAAAGAGCTAAAGAATTATTAAGTGAAGTTGGGTTAGCAGACCGAACACATCATTATCCAACTCAGCTTTCTGGAGGAGAACAACAACGTGTGGCAATTGCGAGGGCATTTATAAATGATCCTAAGATTTTATTTGCTGACGAACCAACTGGAAACTTAGATACCGAAACCGGAGAATATATTGAGAACCTGATTTTTAATCTAAACAAAAAACAACAAACCACTTTAGTTTTAGTTACTCATGATTTAGAACTAGCTGATAAATGTGATCGGATTATAAAAATCAAAAATGGAAAAGTAGACGCAGATATTCTCAAAAACCAACCAGAGGTAATTTCTTAATGAGTTGGTCTTGGGTTTTAAAAATGGCTTGGCGGGATTCACGTTCAAACCGAAGAAAACTTTTTCTTTATATGGCAGCAATTATTGTGGGTGTGGCTGCACAGGTTGCAATAACATCATTTCGAGTAAATTTAAACTCTAGCATTAATGATCAAGCTAAAGAATTACTTGGTGCAGATCTTGAAGTAGAACGTAATGCGGAATTTCAGCCTGAGCTACAAGCATACTTAGATTCAGTAAGTGCTGAGCACTCTAAAATGCTTTCTTTTACTTCTATGGCATTGTTCCCAGAAACAGGAACAACACGACTATCTCAGATTTCTGCAATGGATGGGGGGTTTCCATATTATGGTTCTATAGAAACTGAACCTACTACAGCAGTTGACACTTATCTTGAGGAATATGGTGCTCTAGTTGATAAAACTATTCTTAATCAACTAGAACTTGTACCCGGTGATTCCATAAAAGTTGGACTCATAACTTACAAAATTTCAGGAGCTATCATTGAAGTACCCGGACAATCTATGGCAAGTACTTTTTTTGGGCCAAGAGTTATTATTCCTTTAGATGGAGTTGAGAATACAGGCTTACTTGAACGTGGTAGCAGATTAGAACATAAAACCTATTTAAAGTATCCAGCGGGAACTGATCCTAAAGTAGTTGAAGAGCGCCTTGATAAAATGAATGACATCTTAGACTTCCGTTTCGATGATGTTGCCGAACGCCAAGAAGAAGTAGGTGAAGCTATCTCCCAACTATCTAATTTCTTAAATCTGATAGGATTCATCGCTTTACTATTAGGTGGAATTGGAGTAGCGAGTTCTATATTTGTATATGTTAGACAGAAAATTAGCACTGTGGCTGTGTTAAGATGTGTAGGAGCTTCTTCTAACCAAACAATGGCTATTTACCTGATTCAAGCTTCTTCAATGGGTTTTGTAGGGGCATTTATAGGTGCACTACTGGGAACTTTAATTCAATTATATCTTCCAATACTAGTTCAAGATTTCATTCCCGTAGATATCGAACTTTTTATTTCTTGGGGCTCAGTTTTTACTGGGGTGTTAACAGGAGTTGCCATATCTATCATATTTGCACTTTTTCCACTTATAGCTGTTCGAAAAATTTCTCCTCTATTTACTCTTCGATCAGCAGAAGTAAATCTATCCAAATTATTAAGTATTCCAACAAGAGTGATTTTATATGGAGTAATTGGTATTTCAATTACCGGCTATGCTTGGTTTATGTTAAATGACTTGGTAGCTGCTTTATTTTTCACTTTAGGATTTGCTGTTTGTCTTCTTCTTTTAGCTGGATTTGCTGTTTTAGTGATGAAAGCATCAAGAAAATTTATGCCCACTGGATGGAGCTACGAATGGCGACAAGGGTTAGCAAATTTGTATCGCCCAAATAACCAAACAAGTACACTTCTGTTAACTTTTGGATTAGGAGTTACACTGATTAGTTCACTTTATCTTACACAAGATATGTTATTGGGCACCATTAACTTTGAAGGAGAAGATCAACTCCCTAACTTGGCTTTATTTGATATTCAATACGATCAAAACTCAGGTGTAAATGATATAATTGAAGAAAATGGTCTTCAGGTAATGCAGAATGTCCCAATTGTAACTATGCGTCTACAATCGGTTAAAAACATTCCTCTTGAAGAAGTTCTTGCTGATACTAGCAGGAATGCAAGACGATGGGCGCTAACAAGAGAGTATCGATCTACTTATCGTGATTCTCTTGTTGATACCGAGACATTAGAATCAGGTGAGTTTATAGCGTCTGTTACTGATATGAGTTCTCCTGTGCCTATTTCGGTTTCTTCAGATTTGATGGAAGATTTAGATATTGCATTGGGAGATTCTATAGTTTGGGATGTTCAAGGAATTCCAATTGAAAGCTATGTTGCAAGTACACGTACCATAAATTGGCAAACACCTCAACCTAATTTCTTTGTGGTTTTCCCTGCAGGTGTTCTTGAACCAGCTCCACAATTTTTCGCTACTACGGTTAGAACTTCAAGCCCTGAAGCTTCCTTAGCAGTTCAACAACAAATTGTACAAACCTATCCTAATGTCTCAGCTATTGATGTGGGGCAGGTAATAAGTACTATTCGTGAGTTTTTAGATAAAGTGACTTTTGTTATTCAGTTTATTGGCTTGTTTAGCATTGTAACAGGACTAATTGTTCTTGCTGGCTCAGCTGCTACCAGTCGATTTCAACGTATTAGAGAAGCTGTTTTATTACGAACTCTTGGTGCAAAGCAAAATCAAGTTATAAAAATTCAAGTGATTGAATATGTCATTCTCGGAATAATGGCTGCCTTAATTGGATTAATTTTATCACTTGGTGCAAGCGCTCTGTTAGGATATTTCTACTTTGATATCAAATTTATTCCAAATTTTGCCATTCTAGGAACTGAGGTAGTTATTCTAGTTATACTTGTTGTAACTATCGGACTGTTAAATACTAGAGGTGTTCATACTAAACCTCCTCTTGAAATACTTAGAGCTGAAGGATTATAAGACCAAAGAAATCTCTGAAAAATAAGCCAATTATAATTTTCATTTTTAAGCCTGCACATGTTTTATGTACGGGGCTTTTTTTTGCTTACTTTCTAATAATTCTAAAACTAAGTTCATGAGTATCAGAAAAAAACTTATCCCAAAAAGAATAAAATCTGTTTTCGAAAAAAAGAAAGTTGGGAGTGCTCCTGGCACACTCGCCCATATTGGTGCTAAGAAAATTGAAGAAGTCACTATTGATGTCCATGATTATGGAATTGATCACCTTTTACACAAAAGAATAGAAACCATAAAAGAATGTGAACCTTTTGTTGATACACCAAACCCAACTTGGGTTCAAGTGCGGGGACTTCACGACATTGAAAAGCTTAAAGAACTTTGGGATAGATTTGAGTTTCACCCACTTATTCAAGAAGATATTTTAAATACTCATCAACGGCCTAAAATTGAAGATTATGGTCAACAAATATTTGTTGTTCTAAAGATGATGTACTTCGAAGATAATCAGTTGCAGCAAGAACAAGTTAGTTTTGTATTCAACGATAAATTTATTTTTTCATTTCAAGAGTCTGAAAGAAAAATCTTCTTCCCTATTAAAGAGCGATTAGAGGTAGAAAATACTCGAATGAGGAAATCTGGACCAGACTACATGGCCTATGCGTTAATGGATATTATTATTGATTATTATTTTGAAGTTCTAGAAACAATAAATACTAGAATTGAAGATACTGAAGATCTACTTTGGTCGAATAGTGACGAAGACACTCTTTCGGATATTCATGATATTCGACGTCAACTAATTCATTTCCGTAAAAATGCTTGGCCTTTGCGAGATAATATGAATTCAATGCTTAGAGACGAATCTCCTTTTATTACTCACGAAACCAAACTTTTTTTAAGGGATGTGTACGACCATACTGTTCAAATTATAGACAATCTTGATAACAACCGAGAATTAGTATCCGGTCTTCATGACATGTATATGACTAACATCAGTAATAAAATGAATGAAGTGATGAAGGTTCTTACCATAATCGCTACCATTTTTATTCCACTTACTTTTATTGCTGGTATTTATGGAATGAACTTCGATTATATGCCAGAACTACATTGGGAATGGAGTTATCCAATAGTTTGGTCTGTTATGATTATTGCAACTATAGGCATGATTTTCTATTTCCGAAAGAAAAAATGGTTATAAAAAAAGAGAAGGACTCGATCAAAAGGCCTTCTCTTAAAACTAACTACGGAGGTTTTGGGGTATAATCAATAATTCTAAAACCTATATTTAATACCAACTGTCACATTAATGTGAGTAATTGTTTCATCGATACTCTCAAATCTCTCTTGACCAGTTTGAGAGTCGATGTATCCATATAAGATAGAACGATCATTCCAACCTGTATATTGCGTTGTAATATCCATATACAGTTCTCTAGACAAAGGAATCCCAAAACCTCCAGAAAGGACAATCTTATCCGCACTATATTTAGTACTCTTTCCAGGTAAGAAGCCTAAACCACCACGGAGTTCGAACCCTGTTTTTGATTTGAATTTTAAACCTGCTTTTAGGTTGTTAACAAGCTTATAATCTGAAGATATCAAGCTATCAAATACTGCTTCTTGCTCTCTTAAGAATGCAACATCTCTAAAACTTAATTCAGAATCTCTGGTTAAATCTATACTGGTATTTCTGTAATCTATAATTTCGGAAGAAACTGAAACTGTAAAACCTCCAATATTTTCTATAGCGGCTCCAAGATTTAACTGACCTGGATTCTGAACTGAATAGCTATAATCACCATCAAATTCATCAAAAAATGAAGGAGCTTCATTATCAAGTGAGGTACTAATAGAAGAATTGTACTCTTCAGTAATCATCATTTTTGATGGGATTTTGATACTAGCTCCTAGGTTAAAATTAGAATGGATTTTATAAAGAATACCAGCATTAATATTAGCCCCAACAATTTCTGAGTTGTATCTATCCTCTACGAGTATATCATAAATATCTGTATCTCCATCCACTGTAGGTATAAACTCTCCATTATAGCTTTCCTCACTATCCCATTCTAAGAAATTACGTTCATAACTATATGTTCCATATACTAACCCAAGAGATGCTCCTACAAATAAATTTCGTTGAATTTCCATCGCTGCAAAAATGGAATATTCTCCTAAGGAACCTCTCTGTTTGATCTCAGCATTTTGCTGAATGCCTAAATATTCTCCAGGAGCAAATCCTATTCTAAAAATAGATTCAAGTGAAGTTTCCTCTACATCTTCATAATCTATCGCATATGTTTCAAAAGCAATATTGTAATAGTCGCTATTTTCATTTTTAAAAGCGTCAGTGATAGAACTCCTCGTATTAAATACACCTAATGTATTCGTTCTATTAATTTGATTATTCAAGGTATACCCACCACCAACAACTAAACTTCCTTGGTTAGTTGGTACTGCATAAATCAACCCAATATTTCCGAATTTGGTATTCAAATTATCGTAAGATGAACTACTTCCTAAATAACTATTATTTTGTTCTGTAAGATTGGTAAGTAACCCAGTATTAAAATAACTCATATTTATAAGTCCCATACTTGCTGGGTTATCTAAATAACTACCAAATCCATTTTGTGTAGCTACGGAAGGCAATATATTGGCGTTAGCATCACCATTTACATTAAAACCAATAAACTGTTGAGCAAGGCTTGAATATAGCATAGAGTTTTGTCCGTCCTGAGCTAAAACCATCGCAGGAGCAAATATTCCACCCATTAAGAGAGCTATTATTATCCTCTTCATTGTATCCAATTATGTAGATTAGTGATTAGTTTTTTCTCTTTGATCTGTCGCTAGAGCTAGATGATCTAGTTCCTGAACTAGAGCGAGAAGTACTATTACTACGAACGGATCTAGTAGACGAAGAACTACTGCGAGGAGGCGAACTACTTCTTACCGCTGAACTTCTTGAGCCTGAATTAGTTGATCTTGTCCGAATAATAGGTAGAGAATTTGAACGAGGTGGAGTTACAGTTCTTCTAATTGAGCTACTACCTGAATTGTTAGATCGAATTGAATTGCCAATTGATCTAATAGTAGATGTCCCACTACTTCTGGTTCTTGTACTTCTAACTACTCCAGTTGGACTACTTGATCTTATTCGATCAGTATTTCTTATAGTTGAAGAGCTACCATTTGAAGTCCGTGTTCTTCTTACACTAGAACCAGAATCATTCGTTCTTGTTCTTCGAACTGTTGAGGTACCAGTAGATCGAGTAGTATTTGTACCACTAGTTCTACCAGTATATCTAGATCCTGTAGAATTGGATCCAGTTCTGGTTACTCCTGTAGAAGAATCTACCCCTAATCTCTTTGTAATTGCTGTGCTATTTCCCCCTGTTCGAGTTATAGAGGAATTCCCATTATTTCCATTACGTGTTCTATCACCACTGGTTGAATTGATTCCATTTCCTTTGGAATATAACCCCGTACTTCTTGGTCGTGTATTACTTCTATTATTTGTCCTATTGTAATCATTGTACACGATTAAAGTTGGATTGTAATATCCCCAACCATATCCATAATAATTATAGTCATAATAACCCCACCCTCTGTTATAGCCCCAATATCTACTATATCTTGGATAACCATAATGCCCTGTATAATAAGGGGTGCCGTGGTAGTAATAAAAATAGTCCCATCCACTCATGTAGCCAAAATAAAACCTAGAATTTATATGTCTTCTATTCCAACTACTTCTTCCTGAATAGTAAATATCATCTTCAGCATCTCTATAACCATCATCATAACCTTCCCAGTATAAATTATCTGCATAGTTATCTTCGTACCATCGTTCTGTTTCATAATCTTTATAGTATAGATTGGCCTCTTCTAAATCTTCTTCATAAACAGGGCTTTCGTCAATATACTCTTCTTCATATGCTTGATTAGCAGAAACTGTCGAATAAGGTTTGTCTGTTTGTTGTTCATTACTCCAATTATAACCAGCCTCAGCTTGTTCATTATCATCTCCCCAAGAATAATAAGTTTCAGAATCTTCTTGACTAGTTCTTGTAAACCCTTCGGTGCTTTGCAATTGAGTATAGCAACCAGTGAAAAATAGTGACAATGATGCTATTGTGAGACTGAGAATATTCTTAGAGGCTTTCATGCTGGCTCCTTTAGTGTATTTCTTATTACAATTTTAATATCACAAATAGATTCTTTCATTTATATAACATGATAATGTTACACATGTCATATTTCTCCTCTTAATGACTTTGCAATTACCTCAGCTTTTGAGTTAACATGAAGCTTCTTATAAATATTGCGTATATGCGCCCTTACAGTATCGATAGAAATATCGAATCGATCTGCTATCATTTTATAGCTCAAGCCATCAACAAGGCCATTTACAATGTCTTGTTCTCTTGAAGTAAGCATACTGTTTTCGTTTTTCTTTGGTGCTTGATCATTAAAGTGAGTGATTACCTTTCGTGCAATTTGAGGAGACATTGGAGCACCACCTTTCAGTAAATCTTCTACAGCTTCTTTAATTTCAGGAAGTGAAGTATGTTTTAATAAATAACCAGATGCACCAGCTTTAAGTGAATCAAAAATCTTGTGCGAATCATGATAGATTGTGAGCATAATAATATCGATTTCAGGGTATTTCGATTTTATAATCTCCATCCCTTTAATCCCAGACATCCCTGGAAGTTGGATATCCATAAGCAACACATCAGGGTGTTGATGATCTTCAAGAAACTCAAGCATTTCTTCAACAGTATCAGTTGCAACAGGGCATTCTAAGCCTTCCTGCATATCTAAGTAACGTTGTATTAAATCTCTAATTTTTTTGTTGTCTTCTACAATCCCAACTATCGCCATTGTTTCTCCTTTTTAATTCAGTTTTCCCTTTAAGGTTACTGTAAATCCTTCATTATCATCGAAATTGAACAATCCGCCAATTCGTTGCGCTCGCATTTCCATGTTACGCAATCCGTGCCCAGTTTTCTTTGTTCCTTTTCCTGTAGTTCCATTATCGTAAATTTTGAACAGATACTCTCCATTTTTTGAATGCATCTCAACAATCACTTCCTCTCCATTAGAGTACTTTGCAATATTATTTACTGCTTCTTTAAAAATTAAGTAAAGATTCTCTTTTACCGAAACAGGAAGCTTATTCTCCATTTTCAGCTCGTCAAATTTGTAGACTACCTTAAAATTCTTTGGCTCAAGAACATTTATTATGTAATCCTGCATTCTATCTGTTAAATCTCCAAGCGTATCATTTCGAGCATCAATAGACCAGACTATATCATCTAAACTAGTAACTACATGCCTACATTGTTTACCTATTTGATTTAAGGATTTCTTGAATTCAGGCTCAACATGACTTGCTTGTAAGAAATCGGACTGCAAAGCAATTTCTGTTAAACTTGCGCCTACATCGTCATGAAGGTCACTTGCAATACGAACACGCATACGTTCAATATCTACCATTTTCATGTATTGGTAGTTCCGATAGAATAAATAAATGATCCCAACTATGGTTCCTATAATAATCATGAAAAACCACCAGCTCAACCAAAAAGGTGGGGTAACTATAAACCGAACCAAAGCTATTTCTTCGCTCCATATTCCATTTGAATTTTTAGCATGTACCCTAAAAAAGTACTCCCCTGGTGGAAGTGATGGATATCTAGCAGTTCTTGAAGTTGTTTGTTGCCAATCAGGATCAATCCCACTTAGCAAATATTCATAAGTAACTTGGTTTGGGGCTGTAAAGTTTAAACCAACAAAATCAATTTCAACAAAATTATTGTTATTAGGGAGCTGTATCCCAGAAGTCTCATACTCTTTACCTGAAGCAATGAACTTTGAAATATGGATTCTAGGAGGTGTTTGATTTCCACTGTATGCAATGGGATCGAAATGACTAACCCCCTCCACACTTCCGAACCAAAAATGGCCTTCTGAATCTTCATAAACTGCTCCAAGATTCATCTCATTTGAAACTAAACCCTGCTCTCTTGTTAAGGTTTGAATAGCTCTTTCTTTTTCAGATGGATTATCGCTATAAAATAATTTTATATCCAAGCGAGCAACTCCAGCATTGGTTCCAACCCAAAAATTTTCATTAACATCTTGTGTTATAAAATAACCCACTCTTCCAGGAAGTCCATCTTCATCTGTAATATCTACGAACCTAACTCCATCAAACCAAGCAATTCCTCCAAAAGTAGAAATCCATATTGTCCCATTATTATCTACCATTATTGACATTACTCCATTATTAGGCACCCCTTGTTGAATTGAAAAATTCTCTATCGTTTCTCCAGCTATTTTGGAAACACCCCCATAAGTAGCGACCCAAATATTTCCATCCACATCTTCTACACTTCTTCTTGTACTGTTATTTGCGAGTCCCTTTTCTTGAGTTATTTCTTCGTATCCCGATCCATAAAATCTAATTAGCCCTTCATCTTCAGTACTTACCCATAAATCTCCATTTGATGCTTCCATAACATGCCGAATTTTTCTAAAAGGAAATTCTTCGTCTGTTAGCGTTGTAATTTTACCATCTTTCATAAATGATAAACCATCTCTCATCCCAATCCATATTCGGTTTTTCGAATCTCGGCTTAAGTGATAAATACGATTGTCTGGAAGTCCATCTTCAACTGTTAAGTACTCAAAGCCAGAATCTCTTCGAGCCATCATTCCTCCCCCATAGGTACTAATCCAAAGCTTCCCATTTTCGTCTTCTACCATTGAGGTAACTAAATCGTTACTTAACCCAGATTCTGTATTAAAATTCTCGAAGTAATCCCCCAGAAAAAGGCTTACTCCTCCGCCAAAGGTGCCAATCCAAATATTCCCTTCACGATCTACAATTGTAGAATAAATAATATTATTTGCAAGCCCTTCATTAGTTGTATAATTTTTAAAATTCCCATCTTTGAATTGGCTCACTCCACCTTCAGTACCCACCCAGATCGAGCCATCATTTGCGAGTGCCAAAGTTTGAACCTTAGGATCTATTATTCCTAATTCTGAGCCAAAATTAGTAAACGAATTTCCATCAAATTTAGAAATACCATCCCGTGTTGCTATCCATAAAAAACCATTTTCATCAACTTTTACGTCTCTCGTTCTATTTTCGGGTAGTCCGTCTGAAGTTGTATAATTTCTTAAGTTTCCATTAGACAATCTTGTTAACCCACCTCTAGTTGCAAACCAAATATCTCCATCTTTTGTTTCTGCAATGGAACGAACTTGATTACTTAGCAAACCTTGAGAAGTGGAGTAAAGAACAACCTGATCTTGAGAAACATTATGCCAAACACCATCTCCATCTGTACCAAACCACATATGACCTTCAATATCTTCATGAATACTTATTATTTCACTACTATTTAATCCAATAAGTGATTTGGGAGTATAGATACTATCATCGACCAATACATTTACACCTTGTGCAGTTCCAATCCAAATTTTACCATCCCTAGCCTGATAAAGTGATAAAACTTTGCTATGGGAAAGTCCACTTTCTTCGAAAAAACTCTCGAAATTCTCCCCATCGAATCGATTTAGTCCATATCCAGTTGCGAACCATAAATATCCATCATTATCCTGTAGAATAGCATTAACTACCGACTCACTTAATCCATCTTGAATAGAATAAGTTCTAAATGGGTAAGTTTGGGAGAACACTAAAGGAAATACCCCAAATATAAAAATTATTACTATGAACAATGATTTCTTCATACAACAAATGTAACGCAAAATGGGAGAGAATAGTAGAAATCAAATTAAGGTTTTAAGGAATTCTTGAAAATCTTTTTATTTGTATATTTTTTATTAGCTACCACAAGATAATTTAACAAAACGAAATTGGATGTCGGTTAAAAAAAATGAGAATAATTCTTCTCCGCTTACAGTAACAACTCATCCTGGTACGTCGCCTGAAATAGTTTCATTGTTAGAGAGAACTGTATTCGGTACGAAAGGCAAAGTTCGATACCGCCAAAAAAATATAGCAAAAGGAATGTCTTCTAAGTCCAACTTAGAGTTCATTCAAATTAAAAAAAGAGATCAGATTTTAGGAACTACAGGTATTGTAACACGATCCACAACGGGTCTTAAAGATAATTTTAAAAGTCTTTATGTTAGATATCTCTCAATAAGTAATCCTTTTCGCAAACAAAAAAAAATAAGTTTAAACCAAGCTCATTCGAAAAAGAAAAGAGTTTCTAATCAACTAAAAAAAATGATAGGAAACCAAATTACAGATCATTTTGAGATTCCTATTATCACAGCTGATGAAAAAGCTTCTTTTTATGCTTTTGTAGAGTCCGAGAATTTTAACTCAAAGGAGCTATGCATAAACTTAGGATTTTATCCAACTCGTAAAATTTCTACAATACTGTTTAGCAGATTTTATCCTCAAGAACTTTCATCTATTTCTAGAATTTGTGACGTAGAAAAAGAAGAAGTAAAGGCTCAATTAGCTTCATTCTATAAAAATCATTCCTTTTATTTTGAAGATCAACTCTTCGAATCCGGAATCACTTTCGTTTTAAGGAAAGACAACAAAATTGTAGCAGGAATTAGATGTAAACCCGTACACTGGGAAATTGTTGAACTTCCAGGAATGAGTGGTTTTTTTATGCAAAACGTACTCCCATACTTACCCGTCACAAAAAAGCTCTTTAACCCTGAAAATCTTACTTTTTTGGCATTCGATTATGCTTGGACTTCAAATAATAATATAGAATATATTCTAGAATTAATGAGTCATGCTTGTGCTCAATTTGAAATACACTTTGGAATGTATTGGGGAGATAAAGAGTCAAAACTAATTTCAGAGTTAAAGGAATCTAAGAAATTGGGGTTTATCAACACATTGAATGGTGACATAACTGCTGACGTAATGTTGAGGTTCATTAATATGAATGAACATGAACAAGCTGAACTAATTAGTAAGCCTGTATTCGTTTCAGCTTTAGACAATACCTGAAATCTTAATAATTTTTCAAATAGATTAGTTCAAATTTGTCATATTTAGAATCTACACATTGAATATTATCCACTTTGATTATGAAGAGACAATTTTCTAGAAAAGACTTTATCAAAAAAGCCGGAATAACTTTAGCCGGTGCTCCACTCCTTTCTTATGCGGGTTTTCCAAATATCATTCTTCCAACTAAAAAAGAGAAACTCGGTGTCGCACTAGTTGGCTTAGGCTATTACAGTGGTAGCTTGTTAGCTCCTGCACTTCAACTTACTGAACATTGTGAACTAAAAGGAATTGTAACGGGATCGCCTGATAAAATTCCTATTTGGCAAAACCGATATGGGATAAAGGATAGCAATGTTTACAACTATGAAACGATGAGTGAAATTGCCAATAATGATGAAATCGATATTATTTATATCGTAACCCCGAGTGGATTGCATGGTGTACATGCAATTAAAGCTGCAAATACTGGAAAAAATGTTTGGTGTGAAAAACCAATGGAAACTAATGTTCAGCGTTGTCAAGAAATCATACAAGCAGCAGAACGAAATAAAGTTCAACTAACTATTGGATATCGCATGCAACATGAACCCAATACCCAAACGGTTATGGGATTTGCAAAAGAAAAGCCATATGGAAATATTACTGAGTTACAATCAGAAGCAGGGTTTAGAGCCAATCACAGACAAGGTAACTGGCGAACTATTAAAAAAATGGGTGGCGGTGCTCTATTTGATATGGGAGTATACTGTATTAACGCTGCTCGATACTCCACAGGAGAAGAACCTATTGCAGTTTCGGCAACTAAAATTACAACAAGACCAAATATCTATTCCGAAGTTGACGAAACAATGATGTTCGAACTAGAATTTCGAAATGGAGTTACTGCAAAATGTAGTACTAGTTTTTCTAAAGGCTTAAATTCGTTACAGGTTAATTGTGAAAATGGATGGTATAACCTGAGACCTTTTCAGAGTTATAATGGGGTTAATGGAGTTACAAGTGATGGAGTAAAGTTGAACAAACCCATTAATAACCAACAAGCTCAGCAAATGGACAATGATGCCCTAGCCATTAAAGAAAATAAACCGCCTTTAGTACCAGGTGAAGAAGGTTTACTTGACGTTCGAGTTTGTGAAGCAATATTCGAATCTGCCGATAAAGATGGGTTGAGGATACAGATATAAAAAAAAAGCTCTGATCATTCCTGAACTGAGCTTTTAAATTTCATGGAGAAAATCTCAATTTATCCGAGATAAACTCTTAAGGCTGCACTTCGATTATGATGACGAAGTTTTCTTAGTGCCTTTTCTTTTATCTGACGTACACGTTCGCGTGTAAGATCGAAGCGTTCACCTATTTCTTCTAAAGTAAGTGAATGTTCACGTCCAATACCGAAATAGAGACGGATAACTTCCGCTTCTCTTTTAGTTAATTTAGATAAAGCTCTTTCAATCTCTACCTTTAGAGATTCGCCCATTAATTCGAAATCCGGATTTGGAATCTCTTCATTTTCGAGGACATCAAGAAGTCTATTATCTTCACCTTGAGCAAATGGTGCATCCATTGAAAGGTGTCGACCTGAAATCTTTAACGTATCAGCAACTTCACCTACCGTCATTTCTAAACTTTCTGCAAGTTCATGGGCAGATGGTAGTCGTTCATATTCCTGTTCTAGTTTAGAAAGCTCTTTACCAATTTTGTTAAGTGCTCCTACTCTGTTTAACGGAAGACGAACAATTCTACTTTGTTCCGCTAACGCCTGAAGAATAGATTGGCGAATCCACCATACAGCGTATGATATAAATTTGAAACCACGAGTTTCATCAAAACGCTTAGCTGCTTTAATCAAACCAAGGTTTCCCTCGTTTATCAAATCACCTAGCGAAAGTCCTTGGTTTTGGTACTGCTTTGCAACCGATACCACAAAACGAAGGTTTGCTTTGGTAAGATCTTCAAGTGCGCGCTGACTTCCTTTTTGAATCTCTTTTGCCAGACGAACTTCATCATCTGGAGTAATTAATTTCTCTTTACCAATCTCGTGTAAATAACGATCTAACGATTCCGACTCACGAGTCGATATTCCTGAACTTTTTGCCACAATAAGCTTATTTAGTGAAAATTATGTGCAGTATTCTGGAGTGTAGGTATTAATTGGTAAGCTGAACGGTTGCAACCTATATTCGAAGCTTCTTTCACGTCTACACTCTATTGAATCAACAAGCTTTTAATATACGAAATAATAGATTCAATATTTTGAATTTCCTGAGATGTAATATTAAAAACTTTTTATGAGTAACGATTATTTTATTAGTCCTCTTTTCGCCTCTTTAATTTTTTCCAAGCATAAACTCCACCTGCTGCTGCAAGGATTCCAAGTCCACCATCTATTGGGGCTTGAGAGGGAGCAGTTGGAAGACCGGGTTGGGCTAAGGTAACAGAGGTTACTGATATTAGGATGGGTATTGTGAGAAAGATACGAAGTAGATATTTCATGAGGGTGTTTTAAAAAATAAAGATTCAAAATTAAAAATGGGGCTCGCTATATTTATTTAGCCCACAATTTTTAATCTTTAATTTTTCATTTTGAATTGCCGAAAACGCAATTACTTGATGAGCGTTAATTTCTTAGTGAAAATTTGGCTTCCTGATTGCAAACGGTACAAATAAACACCCGAAGCAAGATTCTGTGCATCAAACTTTATTTGATAAAATCCGGCTTCTTTTCTTCCATCAACCAGAGTAGCAACTCTTCTTCCCAACAAATCAAATACTTGAAGAGATACCCTACCTGCTTTAGGAATTTGATAATTTATAACCGTACTCGGATTAAATGGATTAGGATAGTTTTGTTCTAGCTTAAATTCTGTTGGATCATCTAAGTAATTATTTTCATTGGATACAATAAACACGGTATTGGTTTCACTAGGGGTACCCGTAGTTAGAGAAGCTCTCCAATTTTCGGGTCGACTATTATCTAACCATGGATTCATTAATTCTAAAGTAGACCCGTTTCCATCTGCTGCCCCTGGCCAAGGATTAGAATCCGTAAAAATGAGCGAATCGACCAAATAACCATCGTTTCTGTATAAATAAAGAGATTCTCCATTTCCACTCAATCCTGTATTCATGGTGTCTGTCTCTACACTTACATTTGGATATAATGCTTTAAATTTATCTACATTTCTAGCAACTACGATAAAACTATTGGCAGAGAGTACAGTACCTGAATTGAAAACGAAGGTTTGTTTTCGAGACCCATCAATAAAAGTCCAACCTGAAATATCAAGCGCTCTTTTTGAAGCATTAAAAAACTCTACCCAATCTTCGCTATCAAAACTATCACTTGAGTTATAATTGATCTCATTAATTACCAATTCAGAATCTGAAACACCTTTTATACCAAAAGCTCCAATGTTTATTGGCATTCCTCCACCGTCTATTGGTGTAGAAGGATCTCCAGCTCCTAGTACCCGAGCATTAATTTGTGGATAAAAATTGCCCTCATCTGGATTGATCAATTCTGCATCACCATAAAGATTTCCAGTACCAGGCAATACATCTGTATCACTAATGGAGTAATCTACAGTAAACGATGAAAATTCATCGGCAGTAATTGAAGCGATTTGTGAGTTACCAAAAATAGAATTCTTGATATTGGCGGATCCTCCTCCTCTGTTCAACACTTTTTCATAGATTGCAACTCCCACATTATTATTATAAAAAGTGTTGTTTACAATTTCCGCAAATGAACCTTCGTCTTTTATTCCAACTCCTAAATTACATCTAGAGAATACATTAAAAGCAATATAAGCCTCAGATCCCTGACCGATTGAAACGGATTTATCACCACAATTTATAACTCGATTATTGGTGATTACAACTCCTATTGATTCATCACCCACATCAATCCCATCGGTATTATCGCCAACAAAATTTCTAAATATATTACCATCAATCACGGTTGTTCCTTCCATAAAACCAATGTCGATGGCGTCCATATCTTCAATATTATTACCTTCAAAAATTGAATTTAAAACCCACAGATTTCCGCCATTTACATTCAGATAATCCCCAATCATTGTAACATTTGAAATGGTACTATTTTCAATTCTCATACTACTAAATTGAGAAGAAATAGGTAGCCAAACATGTTCAATATCTACATCAAATAAGTTAACAGTAGAATTTAATGCTGAAACTGAAGCGAAAAAATTTTCGTCATTTTCCCTCCCTTTTGCTTGCCTAATTGAAACATGATTCAAAGTTGAAATCTCTGAAGCATTTTCAAAAAACAACCCTGCCCATTCTTGTTCTGGATAATAAGATTTCAGTACAATAGGCTGTTCCTCAGATCCTTCGAGGTTTAGCCCTCCATTAACTAGAATAGATTTATTATCATTGAATAGAATCTCTACACCTTCTTCAACAGTCAAAACAGCAGTAGCTCCAATTGCAACGGTTTCATTTACGAAATAAGGCGAGTTGATTTTACCTAGAGTTGTTGATTGAGTTATTGAAGATGGAATAAAACTATTACTTACCTCTTCAAATTGGATGCTAAGTTCAGTATCTCCTGAAAGCGTGATACTAATTTCTTCGTCTAGAGAATAGATGGTTGGATTTTGATTGGTCTCATTCAAAGTTGCGGATAAACCTAAATCAAAGCTTACATCACTACTAGATGGATCTGATTGATGGACTTCGACCGCTACTATATTTTCACCTCGAACGATATTTTCTAATGCAATGCTAAAATCGAAATAAGTGTCTTCATCAGAGCCACCAACTGAAGAACTTGCCTCTGTGGAATTTGAAACTGTACCGTCTGGCATATTAGAGCGAACTACTTCAACTCCATTTAAATATACAACAGCTCCATCATCCCTAAGTAGTTTAATAGATAGATCATTTATTTTTGATAGATCATCTATTTGAAAGGATTTCCTGTAGTATGAGGTGATATATTTATCTTCAGTATTTCCACCATATTCGATTTCAGTAGTCTGGGAATCACCATAGCCGAAAACACCTTGTCCATTTGACCATCCAGAATCGTTGTAATCTATCGATTTCCAACTTGCTAAAGGCTCTCCACTTCCATCAAAATAACGCCAATTACTTCCAGTTGATATAATATTGAAATTATTCGAGTTGCTATTTATCATACTCCAAGATTTAAACGCATAACCGGGAGGTGCAAAAGCTTTTAATGTAATCGGAACTCCTTCAAAATAGCTTCCAGAAGCTTCAATATTCTTAATAAAACTATTTAGTTTTACTTTCCCTTTGTTAGACAGATTTGAAGAAATGTTAAGCTGAACACGTTCTCCCAAATCGAATTGATTCGCAAGGTGTTGAATAGCATTAGTTTGACGTTGTTTGGCAAATGTTCTGAATGTTTCAATTTCGCTCTTCCAAAAATCTATGGATGTAATCCCAGAAGATGTTCCTAATCCAGAAATAGTTAATGAATCAACTACTTTGCCCCATTGCTCAATATGGCGTGGCATTTCTGGTTCAATTTGTACCTGAAGACTATCAATTATTGAAATAATTCTATCGGATGAAAACGTAGTATTTAATCGTTCTGAATAGCGTTGAACAAACTCATTTAAAAAGACTGTGTTATCCGTTAAATATCTAAATAGCTCAAAATCGGTATACATATCATCAATTTGATTACTCGAAATCCGACTATCATTAAAGCCGCGATCCATATCAACTAATACCCATTTCCATTTATTATCGTTACCTCGATCTCTCCATACTTCACGATTATGACTCCAACTACTGTTTGCTAGATAAGTTTGAGTAATTACGAAATCCATTAAGTTATGGACATCAATTTGTGAAGCAACAGTTGCATAATTCTCAGAGTTACTCAAATCATTATTAGAGGCAAAATCCAATAAAGCTATGTAATCGGAATTATCTCCTTCAATAACCGTATTGTTTGATTCCAGGTGATCTAAATCAACTTCAGCTGTACTGTAGTGAAGTGAAAAGTACTGCTTATCCAATTTCTCCCTAAGATTATAAATACCCCAATAATCTCCATTTAAATATAGAACTGTTGGTCGATATGCTTGAGTTGAGTTAGAAATCTCACCTCTTAGAATGCTGGATATCAATCCATCTCGAATCATAGTGTATGGCCAATCATCTCCACTATTTCTTAGATATAATCTTTTATAAGCCTGATATGGAAGATGATCGAATACTTGATATTCAATTTGAGACTCACCGTAATCCCCATTTGCATAAATATTAAGTGGCTTTTGAGCAAAACGGAAAATATTCTCTCCACCTATTCTCATCCCTACCCGTTGTGAAAAACCTCTTTCGCTTTCTAATGGAAAAAACTCCAGATTGATTGGAATCTCACGCTCTTTCAACGTATTTCTGTATATGCCTTGCTCTCTTCCCATTAGATAATTGTATTCTGTTATAATAGAAAAAGCAGGCAGTGTTCGATTTTCCCCAATAAAATATGTGCCTGAAAAAATCTCGCCTGGAAGTTTGCCGTCTTCAAAAACTCTAGCTGATAGCATTGTATTTGACGTAACCGAAATAGGGTTTGAATAAGCAGGAGAATTACTCTTAGGCTCGGAACCATCCAATGTGTATCGAACTGTACCATTTCCATTTGAAGAGCTTAATTCTACTGAAATTGGTCCACTATAAAAACCTCCTTCTTGTGAGAAAAGAACACCTTTTGCAAATTCTGTAGTTGTTAAGCCTATAGTTGAGTTGGTAGCTTGAGGAGTTGGTTCTCCAAAGAAATACCAATTTTGAGATCCATTCGGTTTTCTTCCATACGAAACATCTTCGATTTGTGAACCATAGACTATCGAATCTATGAGCAAACCAGAGGCACTAAATAATCCTACTTCTTCTCCTTCTTTTGCCAATTTAAAATTAGTGTGGGACCATTGTGTTGTATACGGGATATTTCTAGGCCACCAACTACGGATATATTCTTGTCCAGGAATGTCATCGAAATCGTCTGCCCAGAGTAAATAAAACCCTTTTGAAGGAATAATTGTACCTGAAGGAATCTGCCATTTTATGGGGTTAGCTAAGTCGTCGGTAATATAGAACCCACTTATATCGACAGGCACATTTTCGTTGTTGTAGAGTTCAACCCAATCGGAGAAGTCTCCAAAATCAACCATGTCAGCATTGGTACCGACATTGGATGTCAAAATCTCATTGATATAAATAGCTGGCTGTTGGCCAAAAATACTACACGAAATTCCAAGCAGGAACAGTAGTAAGAAAGCGATTCTCATACTTTAAATGTGATCACGTTTATTATCGAGACTAAATATAAACTAAAAATTAGATAATTTATTCTTTATCAGAAGGTTAGCTAATTAATAAATGATTTCCCTTTAAACTCACCATTTCTGCCGAAAAATTTTGCGATAGAAACAGCCACATCCGCAAAAGTTCCTCTGGTTCCTAAGTCCCATTCACTAGCAGTGTGAAGTGATCCCGTATTACCAGAATCATTTCCATGAGATTGCTTCGGCTTCCGCATATCGTCGGAATCCTCGCAAAAGGTGGCTTCTTTCGGGTAAACCAACAATGGAACAAACTCTCTTGAATGATCGGTGGAGGTAGAGCAGGGATCATTTCCATGATCTCCTGTAATAATCAATAGATCATCTTTTTTAACTTTTGAAAGAATTTGAGGCAATACTTTGTCAAACTCTTCTAAACTTCCTGCATAGCCTTTAGGATCTAATCTATGCCCAAATAATTGATCGGTATCAATTAAATTTACAAAAACGAAGGTTTCTTTAACCTCATCCATAACTCGAAGCAATGTCTGTATACCTTCTGAATTGTTCTTAGTCTTTTCGTACTTCGAAAACCCAATTCCAGCAAATAAATCTACGATTTTGCCAATAGAATAAGTTTGGACCCCCTCATCAAAAAGCAACTGAACTATATTATTGATTGGAGGAATTGCTGAGAAATCATGCCGATGATCGGATAGTCTTTCAAAAGGATGTAAACCAGTAAATGGTCGAGCTATTACCCTTCCAACTTCATGATCGTTTACACAGATTTCATTTCGTGCAAAATCACACCATTCATACAATTTCTCAACAGAAGTAACCTTATCATGAGTTGCTACTTGGAACACAGAATCAGCTGACGTATATACAATCGGTTTTCCAGTTTTGAGATGTTCTTCTCCAAAATCACGAATTACATCTGTTCCTGAATATGGCAGGTTACACAATACTCCTTCTACACCAATCCCTTCACAAAATGAATCTATTACTTCCTTTGGAAAGCCTTTAGGATAGGTAGGGAATGGTTTTTCTAGTTGGATACCCGCTATTTCCCAATGACCTGTTGTTGAATCTTTACCTCCAGAAACTTCCCGCATTTTACCAAAGGCAGCGATAGGGTTCTCTTCTTTAGGAACAGAAGCTAGTGGGATAATATTCCCAATTCCCATTTTGGCAAGATTTGGAAGTTTTACATTAGTTTCCTCAGAAACATGCCCGAGGGTATTCATTCCAACATCACCATACAAATCTGCATCTTCTTGGGCTCCAACTCCGAGTCCATCTATAATAATCAGGTAACAATTGCCCATGAATTAGCTACTATCTAATATTAACTGTTAAGTCATTCCCACGAAGGTGAGAATCCAGAATTTTATTCAGTTTAATTTATTGTTCAAGCTCAAAATCCCTGCCTTTGAAGGGGGATGACATAAAGACAACCTAATTTATAACAAAACTAGATAAAATATCAGGCTTCGAACAGTTCCAGCTCTTCATTTCGAATTACTTCGCTAAGAGCTTGTTTTGCTTTTGTTAGCACTTGATATGAGTTCGAATCTTGATTTGATAACTTGGTAAAACCAGCTTTGAAGGAAATATCCAACGTATCCCCAGCAGAAAGTTTTAAACCATGTGCGAGTTTTGTTTTAATGCTTTCCATCCAATCATTAACTGCCGTTTCAGAATCACTCTGAATAATAAATCCGTAAACATAATCAGAATTATAACCTATAAAGCCCGGAATTCCATGAGCTGAAGGATTTAAGAAAGTCACAAAATCTTTTTGGATTCGCTGTAATTCTTCAAGTCGAAATTTCGTTCTTAATGCTGACAAATCATGTGGAGAAATTAAGCCAAACCAAGTATCTGATGCTTTTCCAGATCGCACTTTATGAAGCTCATTATTCAATGTTGTTTCCCAGAGTTCAGTCATAAATGCTCCAAAATTCTGGGTAAGAAGTTCTTCAGCCATCCCGGTCTTCTTAACTACCGACTGGATTGAAAGAGAAGCTATTCGTGCTAAATTCGAAAGTTTGTGCTTGGTCGATTCCTTGTAGGTTAATGGATCGGAATCATAAGTAATAACTACTGCCTGTCGGCGATCATGTACCATAATTGGAATCGCGTAGCTTGCTCCTTCAGTGCGGCGCTCTTTGCTCGAAATCAGTCTTGGACTGTTATTAAAATGCATACTAAAAATAGAAGTCCCTTTCTCAATCGCATCGTATGCAATGCTTTTATCCTCCAATTGGAGACCTATTAAAGGTGGGTTTTTAGCAAATTTTGATGACATCACCATACTCCAATTTTCCATTCCTGGGCACACTAGACAAGCGCCACCGTTAGGTAAGAACAACTGCATTTCGTCTAACATCTTAGAAAGCAATTCAACCCGATGTAACCGATAATCTAATGCATTCAAGGATTCTTCATACTCTTCCCACTCTTTTTGCTGTTCATGGAGGTCAACAATTTCTAAATAGGTATCAAGAACATTAACTAGCGCATTATTGTAGGCGTGAATTTGATCGTTGATAGCTCGAAGATTTACTTCGTTTTCGGTCTCCAATACTGTAATAGCTACCGTCTCGCCTTTATTTATGAATGGAATGAGAACCATGTTTTTGGCATTTACAAAGTCGAAATAATGGGCAAGCTTCCCTTTGGCTATATCCTCTCCAATTGTAAGCTGTGTTATTTCCTTGATTTCTTTGTAGTCATTCAAAAAGTGCTGCTCAAAAGCCACTCTATCCTGAAACATTACGTTTGGAAGGTTTGTGCTATTACTTTCCCAAACAAATTGTTGACGTTGGTGATTTACCCAACACATGTATGTCAATTCAACCCGGGCAGAAGTTCGGAGCAAATGAACCAAATCTGCCATGATCTGTTTGAATTCTCGTAATGCTTTTTCTTGTCTATCCAGACTCATTTTTTCAAAATGAAAATTTTAAATTCCAATTCATAAATTTCAAACAGCTATTAATATACAAGCTCGTAATGACTTAAGCTTGAACTTGAGCTGTTAGCTCTTCAGCTTCCTCAATCATTTTCTCGAAAGATGCCAACCCTTTATTCCAAAATTCTGGGTCTCGAATATCTAATCCCATCTTCGCAACTAAATCATGAGGCCATTCTGAACCACCAGCACTTAGCAATTCCAAATAACGATCAGCAAACCCATCGGGACGCTGAGTATATTCTTCATAAAGAGCTAAAACTAATAACTCACCAAAAGCATAGGCATACACATAACCTGGAGTGTGAAGGAAATGAGGAATATAACTCCACCAGATTCCATACTCCTCAGTTAATGTTACTGAATCGCCATATAATGCTTTTTGTTGTTCCATCCAAAGTTCTGAGAACCGTTCGGTAGTCAACTCCCCTTCTTCTCGACGAGCAGTATGCATAGCATTTTCAAAACGATTCATTGAAATCTGCCGAAATACAGTTGCAATAGTATCGTCGATTTTTCCAACAATAAGCGCTAATTTCTCTTTTGGATCATCCAGTTCTTTTAGCAATTTCTGGAACACTAACATTTCACCAAAAACAGAAGCTGTTTCAGCAGTTGTAAGCGGAGTGCCTGCTTGAAGTGGTCCTTGCTGTCGTGATAAATACTGATGAACTCCATGCCCTAACTCATGAGCTAATGTTTGTACATCACGAATTTTCCCATCAAAGTTCATAAATACATACGGGTGAGCTGAAGGGACTGTACTAGCTGAATATGCTCCACCTCTTTTTCCTGGTTTTATGGCTGCATCAATCCAGTTTTTATCAAAGAAATAGCTAGTGATTTTTCCCATTTCAGGATGGAAATTTGTGTAGGAATCCATCACCATTTCTTCAGCATCTTTCCAAGTGATGGTCGCTTCATTTTTGATAATCGGAGCATACCGATCATAATCCATCATCTCATCTAATCCCAATAAATTAGCCTTGAGCTTATAATAGCGTTGAACCAGTTCGAAGTTTGAGGTAACTGCATTCACTAAAGCGTCTACCGTTTGATCATCGGTTTCGTTTGAAAGGTTTCGAGAACTAATCCAGCTTGGGTATTTACGAAGCTTATCGTTAGTAGATTTATCAGCTAATAACGTATTAAATACAAAAGTGAGTGGATGGCCAAGTTCTTTAAATTTCTTTGTTAGTGATGCATGAGCTCGGACTCTAAGATCACGATCTGAATCATGAAGCTTACTGAGTACTTCCTGTTCAGAATATTCTTCTCCATCTAATTCAAACTTAGCTTGACCTAAGGTCTCATCAAAAAAGCGAACCCAAGCGCTTCGACCTGTTACCGATTTAGCAGAAAGAATTTGCTCTTGTTCTTCCTTTAACACATGTTCTTTGTATCGTCGAGAGGATTCTAGATAATGCTTATAGAATTCCAACTCAGGAGCATCAATCATTTTCCGTGCATCTTCTTCCGAAACTTTCAGCCATTCTACATCCAGAAATACCAGCTTCTGGCTTAGTTCAGAACCTAATTCATTCGACTCTTGTACCAATTTCCCGTAGTCAGTATTAGCCGTGTTGGTACTCCATTGTAGATATGCAAAAGACCCAATCTTTCCACCTTTATCTTGAAGTGCTTCGTATTCCCGAAGCATTTCTTTAAACTCAGAAACTGAAAGTCTTGCTATGTTTCCTTTGTATTTCGAAGCAAAAGCATCTGCTTCTTCGAGTAACGATTTTTTATCTTTGGCTAGTTGTGGATCGTTACTAGATGAATATAAATCGCTAAGATCCCAATTGATTTTCTCAGCTCCTGTCAACTTTTTGGATTCGCTCATATTCTATTTCTAAAGCTTTAAATTTTGATTGGAATATACAGGAAGTACCAAGCGATTTAAAGCAAGAGTTTAGGTTTGATACTTGTTTTTACTTACCATGATTTTTTTATTAGTACTATGAAAGAAAACTATTTAGAAAGTATCCGAAAACAGTTCGAATATTATAAAATGCTTGGCGAAAAAATTTTTGCCCAACTAAATGATGTAGATCTTTTTTGGCAATACAATTCTGAGAGTAATTCTATTGCAATCATTGTAAAACATATCTCTGGAAATATGCTTTCTCGGTGGACGGACTTCTTATCTAGCGATGGTGAAAAAGAATGGCGAAATCGGGAAGATGAATTCGAAGACACTATTAAAACAAGAGAAGAATTGATTTCTACATGGAACAAAGGCTGGGCGTGTTTATTTGAAGCTCTTGATTCTATTAATGAAGAAAACTTCGAAACCGTTATCTATATCAGAAATATGGGGCATACTGTTACAGAAGCTATAAATCGCCAACTTGCCCATTATTCTTATCATATTGGACAAATCGTGTATATCGGACGCATGATAAAAGGCTCTGAATGGAAAAGTCTTTCCATTCCAAAAGGAGGTTCTGAAGCCTTCAATGCTGATAAATTTAGCAAAGAAAAACGTCGAGCACATTTTACTGATGAGTTAACAAAGGATAAAGAAGAATAATCCAATATTAAGCTTTTGTGCTGACCTTGCATATGTAAAAAAAAAGTAACAAGTTTCATTTAACAATTAACTCAATTTTTCAACAACCAGAATACAGCTACTACTTTTTTAAAATCCAAATCTTCATAAAAGTATAGCTATGAAAAATTCAATAATTGTTCTCCTCTTTTTAGGAACAGTAATTTTATCGTGTTCCAATAGTACTTCTTCTGACGAAACTGAAAAAATAAGTCTTCCTCTTAAAATCGGAAATTCATGGACTTATAATGTTGAAGTATCTAACTATCGAAATAACCCAATTACTAAAACTCAAGAAACTGATGTTATATTCACTGTATTAAGTGATACCGTAGTTGATGGAATTCAGTGGTTCTATATCGAAAGTGACATCCAGAAATTTAATTTTTGTCTAGCAGGATATTATAGTAATCAGCAGGATGGGATTTATTTTATTCGATCTTTTGAAAGCACAGTACAAGAAAAAAAATCTAGTGAAGTTTTTACTATTGGAAACGCTCTCTTTGATACTGAACTTGCTACAAACCATGAAGTAAAAGTATCTCCATTTTTGCATAATCCAGATAACGAAGTACCTGATCGATTAATCAAGAATGAATATACAATCGCTTCGGTAACTTATAAGGGTGAAAGTATAAATGAAAATTTTAATGTCATATCGCAAGATTACGTATGGAATTATTATCAGCAATCCGTTGGGACCAAAACATACTCAATCAATCCTTTTGATTTAAATTTCTCCGTTTCCAACAATCTTGGATTCTTAACCTATGAAAGTGCCTATGTATCTCGCTTAGGAAGTACGGAAGATGATCCGAGGCTACAACTTTTATTTCTTTACCAATTCAAACTGACAGATTTTAATGAGAATTAGGTTTCAGGCTCCCATCCTCACCCAGACTTGCTCAAAGTTCGCAAGTCTGGGTGAGGTATTGCCCCTTTTTTGACTAGAATCCACCAACTGTCTCTCCTTTGGGAGAGACAGAAATCAAACCTGTTTGATTTCAGAGAGAGGACTCACGAACTCCCAGTTCGGTTATGGCATCCGAAATTAGCCACTTTATATTATCCATATTTTCGAGAACTTCCTCATCGGTAAATCTTAAAACAGTAAACCCGAAATTCTCCAATTCCTTTTGTCGCTTTAAATCGTTGAGCCGGACTTCCAGTTGATTATGAGAACTACCATCTACTTCGATTACTAGTTTTAACTCCTGACACATAAAATCGGTAATGTAATTCAAAACCGGACGCTGTCTTTTGAAAGTGTATCCCGTTTGTTTCTTTGATAAGGCATATTTCCACAAACAGGCCTCCGCTTTAGTCGCTTTCTTCCTGTTCTTAGATGCTAGTTTTTTAAGGTTTTTATTGTATCCGAAATTATTTGATTTGTGAGCTTTCATGATTTGGTCTTTTGGAAGTTAGACCGGGGTGAGGGGGATTCCTTACAAAATTTTCCCAGACCGTCCTCTCCCTGCTTCATTCGCAAGCTAATGAAGCTGTCCCTCCCGGAGGAGGGACACAATATTGCTCTTACGTTTTTTCGAAGCCTAGAACTGTCTCCCTTAGTGAAAATCATTTTACAGACTTCGATTTCTTAACTAGCCCAATTCTAGATCAACGCTTCGGCTGTCTCTCCTTGGGGAGAGACAGAAATCAAACTTGTTTGATTTCAGAGGGAGGACGGTGTGGCTACCAGTTCATACACAAATCCGACGTCATCCTGATCCGTCAGCTGACGGATCAGGATGACGTCCATGCAAAAATTACTTTTTTCGCTATCTCTTTGATTTGTCTCTGGAAGGGTGGTAGATTTTAGAATGAGAAAAAAGAGAAAAAAATTAGGACAATATATTGATGGTAATCATGAATATGAGTTTTCAGAAGAAGATTTTTTGGCTAACTACGCCTCTTTAATCGGCTTAATAGTTTTAAAATTTAACTCTTTAGAAAGTGAGTTAAACTCTAATATTTGTACTATTATAAATGGTAGAAGTGATATTGTTGGAGTAGCAATTATTCACAAAATGAATTTTTCTTCTAAAGTTGATTTATTTAAGCGTTTGATAATGATAATGGATTTATCAAACGAGATGAGTGTAGATATTGATAAATTCTTAAATCAATTAAGAGAATGTGCCATTCTTAGGAACGCAGTTGTTCATTCAGAATGGGAAAATATTTCTTCTGATAAATATGTTTATTCTACAATCAAATTTTCCAAAGATAGTATTGATCAGGAATACACTCAATTTACCCTTGAATCATTAGAAAAAATTAAAAATTTAATAAATCAAACTTATCTAGAGTTTGGATTAATTGAGGGAATATTAAATTAAACTATTGATTTAATGCGCCTCTAGCCAATTCTCCCCAATTCCAGCTTCTACTTTTAGCGGGACATCCATTTTCATGGCACTTTCCATTAACGCGGTGATTTTTGCAGGAACGGTTTCTAGCTCACTTTCGTGTATTTCGAAAATCAATTCATCATGTACCTGAAGTAGCATTCGGCTTTTTAGGTCATTGTTTTCCAGATAATCATGAATGTTAATCATTGCAAGCTTAATGATATCAGCAGCTGTCCCTTGTATGGGCATATTTATAGCTACACGTTCCGCAAAGCCTCTAGCATTCCAATTACTGGAGTTTATATCAGGAATGTACCTACGTCTGCCTAACAGCGTTTTTACATATTCATGTTCTTTAGCAAACACTTTCGTTTCATCAATATATTTTTGAATATTTGGAAAGCGGTTGAAGTATTCTTCAATCATTTCCTTCCCTTCGCTATTTTCGATTCCCAGATTTGTTGCTAACCCATAAGCACTCAATCCATAAGGAATTCCAAAATTTACTTCTTTGGCTTTGCGCCGGTGATCTTGGGTGACTTCTTCCAATGAATCTAAATGAAAAATCTCTTTAGCTGTTCTAGCATGTATATCTTCCCCATTCTTAAAGGCTTGAATCATCGCTTCATCTTTGGCAATATGCGCAATTACACGAAGCTCAACTTGAGAATAATCTGCCGACATTATTTTGAATCCATCTTCAGCAATAAACGCTTTGCGGATTTCACGTCCCCGAGCTGTTCGAATTGGGATATTTTGGATATTTGGATTCGAAGAAGCCAATCGACCTGTTGCTGCTACAGTTTGGTTGAAGTCAGTATGAACCCGATTCGTATCTGGGTTAATCATAGAAGGTAGCGCATCTACATAGGTAGATTTCAGTTTCGCGAGTGATCGATATTCTAAAATCGTACTTGGAAGTTCGTACTTAACAGCAAGCTTGGTTAATACAGATTCATTGGTCGAATATTGACCTGTTTTGGTTTTCTTACCAGATGGCAGTTCCAACTTATCAAACAATATCTTACCAAGTTGCTGGGGAGAATTGATATTAAACTCCTCTCCTGCTTTATCATAAATTTCTTTTTCTAATTCTGTGATATCGGTTTCCAAATCTTTCGAAAACCCCTCGAGCATATCAATATCTAATCGAACACCATAATATTCTATATCACCAAGAACTTCCATAAGTGGAAAATCACAGGTATTAGCAATTTCCTCAAGTTCGTCTTCTTTGAGTTGTTTGCTCAGAATTTCATACAGTTGAAGAGTTACATCGGCATCTTCACAGGCATATAAATACACTTCTTCAGGAGTTAGATCTGCCATCGTTTTTTGATTCTTACCTTTACCAATCAATGCCTGAATTGGTACAGGTTCATATCCCAAATACTTTTTTGCTAGCTCATCCATTTTAATCTTCTGACTCGCATCAACCAAATAAGCAGCCACCATCGTATCGAAGGGTTTACCTTCTATTTTAACTCCATGTCGGAATAACATGGTGTAATCGAATTTGTAGTTATGCGCTACTTTGATGGAGTTTTTATTACCAAAAATTGGTTCTAAAGCATTCAGAGCTTCTTTCTCATTCAAACCACCTTCAACATTTACAGGAATATAATATCCTGTTCCGGGTTTTATACAAAAAGAGAGTCCAACCAGGTTTGCTGAGATTGGATTTGGGGAATCGGTTTCGGTATCAAAACAGACTACTTCAGCCTTCGAAAGTTCTGAAGCAAGCTCCTTAACTCGATCAAGAGAGTTAACTAATTCGTACTCATTGTTTTCTTCATCTAATTTCTGAAGTTCTTCTTGTTCCCCAATTGAACCAAATAAATCAACTTGATCGCCTGATTTATCAGCTACTGGTCCGTCTTGTGCTAAGTATTTTTTTGTGAGAGTTCTAAATTCCATCTTTTTGAAAAAGAGTCCAAGATCCTTCCTATCAAAACCACTCCATTCGAGTTCTTCCCATTCTTTTGTATTGGGTACATCCGTTTTTATGGTAACCATAAACTTTGCATGCATCGCTTGATCTGCAAATTCCTGCAAGCTTTCCCTTTGGCGTTTTGCAGTTATGGTATTTGCTTGAGCGATACATTCTTCTAAGGTTCCAAATTGATCAATTAGTTTTGGAGCTCCTTTTTTCCCAATTCCAGGAACTCCAGGAATGTTATCCGCCGTGTCACCCAAAATGGCTAACACATCTATTACTTTCTCTGGATACACTCCAAAATAATCCATTACTCCTTCTCTATCGATAATATCAAATCCACCGTCTTTGTTATTTGGCTTCATCATTTTGATGTGGTCATGCACCAATTGCATAAAATCTTTGTCGGGTGTTACAAGTAGTACATCAACATCATCTGCATTAGCACCAGATGCTATGGTACCAATAATATCATCTGCCTCGTATCCATCCTGCTCAATATTCTGGATTCCCCAAGCGGTTAGCATTTCTTTTATGATTGGGATTCCTTGACGAAGTTCATCAGGCTGAGGAGGACGTTGAGCTTTATAAGTCTCGTCTTTTTCATGTCTAAATGTTGGAGCATGAGTATCCCACGCTACTGCAATATGAGTTGGTTTTTCTTCTTCCAACATCTTCTCTAAAGTATTTGCAAAACCTAAAATTGGTCCGGTAGAAATCCCACTACTATTTTTAAGGTTCGCGTTTATGAAAGCAAAATGGGCACGATAGGCTAGTGCCATTCCATCTAAGAGAAAAAGAAGTTTCTTCGACATTGATTGTATTTTTCGAACTAACGTTAGTCTAGGAAGCTAATGGTTTTGAAGGATAGTTGTGAAGTTTGAGTACTGATATTGATTACTTTATTTTATCATATCGAGCAAAGCGAGATATCTAAAGAGATTTAATAAATTATTTTTTAGATTTCTCAGTCACCAAACTCCTTCTAAATGACAGATAGTTTTATATAAATTGATTCTCTTTCCCAAAAACAAAACTTTTTGCCTATTATTACGAACACAGTCCCCAATCAACTAACTGAGTAAATACACTCTTGAGTTTAAAGAACGAAGCACAATCGGGTTACGGAACCAAAAAATTCTATCAGGAATATGTTTCTGGAATGAGTCGCGCTCGTATTTCGAAAGAACTTACAGCAGATACCGATCGACTTAAATTATTGTATAAAGAAGCTGTAGCTGATATAGAACGTCAACAAGGACAGCAACTTCCAGGACATGTTAAGTTCATGCGCTTGTTTGAGGATTTAACTCAACGTCTTAATCCAACTCGACGGCTTGCATTTGGAGTTGGATCTTTAAGCTTTGTTGGACACTATTTACTCAACTTTTTTGGGCTCTCAGAATTCATTTTCTTTTCAGGATTGATGATCCCTCTAGCTTTCTCTTCTATGTTTTTATTGTTGCTAGTTGAACTTTTGGAGAAATCAGATGTACAAAAAGAAATCGATCTTGCCCGTGATATTCAATTAAGTCTCCTTCCAGGTACTTCTCTTAATAAAGATAAACTTGAAGTGTATTCCTTTGCCCATACCGCTAAAGAAGTTGGTGGTGATTATTTGGATGTGATTGATACCGATAAAGGTACTTACGTTGTAATTGCCGATGTTTCGGGGAAAGGATTAAGTGCAGCTTTGTACATGGTACGTATGCAAGCGTTGGTAAATTTGTTGATTCATAAAGAACAACCGTCTCCTAAAGACCTTTTCCTCCAGCTAAACGATTTTGTGAAAAGTAATCGTAAAGATAAAACCTTTGTTACTGGGTGTGTGGCTTTCTTCCCTAATGATAAAGAAGAATTTGAATACGTTCGTGCAGGTCATAATATCCCAATTTATTACAGCCGAGAAAGAGACACTACGTTCAACTTAAAAGCAAATGGTTTTGCTTTAGGAATGACAACTACAGCTATGCTTAGTCAACATCTTGAAGTTAAAAGATTTCATTTCAAACCTGGTGATTCTGTACTCTTATATACCGATGGCTTAAGCGAAGCTCGTAACGAACGAGGGGAAGAATACGGTGAAGAGCGTATCGAATCTTTGATGGAAATTTATGGCTCTCTTCATGCTAAAACGGTAGTTCAGAAAATTCAAACCTCTTTAGAAGCTTTTATTGGTACTGTAGAACCTGCTGATGATGTAACCTTTACATGTGTTCACAGACCTGAAAAAGCTGGGACTTCAAAATTGATTAGCGAAGCCAAAGTAGTTGACTCTCGAAGTTAGTTACACTTTTTTCTTCAATTTTCCCCAATTTAAAAAAGAAGGATAATAAAGCCAATTATAGAAACAAAGTTAGTTACTGATAACTGAGGTTTTTGTAACTATTCTTTTGTGTAAAAACCCCATATTTAAATAGTAAAGAGAGGGTAAATATCAATCCTATGCAAGAAGCGTATATATCATTTATATCATAGATGTTTTCTCCTCCCAAATCATGAATTTTTAGTTCTTGAGTGATTACAAATACCGCCGAAAGAAATCCACTTATCAAATACAAAAACTCATCCTGAAATAAGTTTCTATCAAATCGCTCTCTACACCAATTCCTAAAAACAAATAAAATAGTACTTACTGAAGATAACCCTAATACAGCCTCTGCAAAGTTGGGATAGGAAAAAAGTGCCGTAGTAAAAAAACTATCTGGAATAGTTGAAATAGCCCAAGGTCTGAGTATCCCTTTTATTATTGGAAAAGTTAAAAAAACAACTAAGTAAGTATACAGAATAGGCTTGCTATATCGATATTCCGTTCTAAAACGATTGTTAAAAGAATCCTCTGTAGTAATAAAGGGACTCATCACTTTTCCTCTTCCAATTCTTTAAGTGATTCTTCGAGAGCATTCATCTGTTTCTCATATCTACTACACTGCCCTCTTTTGGATAAGAAATAGGAAAGAAGCCCTAATAAAAGGGAAGCAATCAGTGAATAAACAATAAATTTAGGATTTGTAAATGCACCAATTCCTCGTACATAAGATACTATTGTAAGTATTAGGATGGTAAAAGGAAGTACAAAGGTATCCGAAAATATTTTAGCTTTTATAGCACCGCTAAGTATTTTTATAACACTATTAATTGACGTTTTTAAATCAGATTCATATTCCTCAATTTTAATAACCTTCCTATAACTATAGAAATTAAAGATAGAAATGAAGGCGATAACTAATCCAAATATTAAATAGAAAATCCCCGTTTCTATATTTGTTATTTTATCAAATAATAATTCCTCTCGATTGAACGCAAGAATTGAAAAGCCAAGCATAAAAACTGAAATAGTTCCTGCATATAAAACCTTCTGCTTCATTTGCCTTTTTACTTTAGAAATGGCCGTATTAGATTTTTGCTTAATAAGTTCACGTATTCCCTCTTCACTTATGAAATAACCTTCTCCAAGCTCATTAGATGTTTTCTGCCATACATTTTTTAGTTGTTCTAATTCCATGCTAGGCCTCCACTATATCTTTTAGCTTATTACGTATTCTAGTCATTTTAACACGTACATTATTCTGAGTAATGCCTATTATATCAGCAATTTCTTCGTTATCACGATCTTCTAAGTATAGTATTATTATTGCTTTTTCAACTTCATTTAGTTGATTAATTGCAATTCTTAGCATTCTTTTTTCTTCACCAAATTCTTCCTCTTCATTTTCAAGAGAAAACTTATCCAGATGCTCAGGTAATACAGAATCCTCTTTCTTTTTCTTTGCCTTTCTCAAATGCTGAATCGAAATGTTAAAAGCTACCCGATACATCCATGTAGAAAATTTAGCATCGCCCTTAAAAGAGGGATATGACTTCCACAAGTGAATTAAAATTTCCTGAAATAAATCTTTACGGTCCTCACTATTATCACAGTACATATTACACACTTTATGCACTATGCCCTGTGACTTTTCAAGCCTTTCTAAAAACTCTTTTTCAAGAGAGCTACTATTCAAACCAGATATACTAAGTTAGTTAACCTTCTAGAAGGTATGTTGAAGAAAAATTCATAGAATTACAGTAACTATAAATTTTTTCAAAAAAAAAGCCATACCTAACGGCATGGCTTTTAAAATTTGTACTCATATTAATTAACTAGCTGCGTCAACCATATGAGTTGTAGTAATACCAAAGTGTTCATAAAGTTCTTCAGCAGGACCAGATTCTCCAAAAGTATCCAGACCTATTGCTTTCCCTTCCGTTCCAATATAACGTTCCCACCCAAAAGTAGAGCCCGCTTCAATTGAAACACGATTAGTTACTGATTTTGGAAGTACACTTTCTTTGTATTCTGCAGATTGCTTTTCAAATAAATCCCAGCTAGGCATACTTACTACTCTAGCATCAACACCTTTTTCTTTTAGTTCCACTTTAGCGTTAACAGCAAGATGGAGCTCTGATCCTGTTCCAATAAGAATTGTATCTGGAGTTTCCTTTTCAGAATCTGAAAAAATGTATGCACCTTTCGAAACTAAAGAAGCCGCATTTTTTTCTGATCTTTTATAAGTCGGCATTCCTTGTCTAGTAAGTACTAATACCGTAGGACTACTCGTATTCTCTATAGCTGTTTTCCAGGCGTAAGCAACTTCATTCGCATCTCCCGGTCGAAGAACTGAAACATTAGGAATTGCACGAATACTTGCTAAATGCTCAACAGGTTGGTGAGTTGGTCCATCTTCACCTAATCCAATACTATCGTGTGTCATTACAAAAATTGATGGGATTTTCATTAATGCTGCTAATCGTAAAGCTGGTCGCAGATAATCCGTAAAAACAAAAAAAGTAGCCCCAAAAGGAACTACGCCACCATGTAATGCCATCCCATTTACAGCTGCTGCCATTCCAAATTCACGCACGCCATAATGAATCGTTCTTCCTGCAGGTGTAATTGCACTATATTCGCCTTCACCATCTATATCTGTTTTTGTACTTGGAGCGAGGTCAGCTGAACCTCCAAATAAGCTCGGGACTGCACCTTTTATTGCATTAATTACTTTTCCAGAAGATGCACGAGTTGCTGGTCCATTTTCAGTTATTTCAAACTCTGGAAGAGCCGCTTCTAATTCTTCTGTAGAAATATCTCTACTTATCCATTTTGTGAATGATTTAGATTCCTCACTAAAAGCATTGGAGTATTCTTCAAAATTATTATTCCACTCCAACTCTTCTAATGCTCCTTTTTTCACTTCATTTCTAAACACTTCTAAAGCTTCGTCAGCAATATAGAAACTTTTCTCTGGATCCATTCCATATACTTCTTTAGTACGTTTAATCTCATCATCACCAAGAGGTGAACCATGTGATGATTCTTTACCTTCTTTATTTGGAGACCCAAACCCAATTTTTGTTTTACAAACAACTAAAGAGGGTTTATCCTTAATAGATTGAGCTTCTTCAATAGCCGTAGCTATTTGACTATGATTATGACCATCAATCTCAATTACATGCCATCCATAAGCCTCAAATCTTTTATTTACATTTTCAGTAAATGCGAGTTCTGTTGATCCTTCGATAGAAATCATATTCGAATCGTAGAGATATATCAATTTCCCTAATTTCATATGTCCTGCCATTGAAGCGGCTTCATGAGATACACCTTCCATCAAATCTCCATCACTTACAATAGCATATGTATAGTGATCAACAATTTCATGCCCTTCTTTATTAAATGTACCTGCAAGATGACTTTCCGCCATTGCCATTCCAACTCCTGTAGCAAAACCTTGACCCAAAGGACCAGTAGTAGTTTCTACGCCTGGTGTCATACCATATTCTGGATGTCCAGGAGTTTTACTTTTGATTTGACGAAAGTTTTTTAAATCATCCATCGAAACATCATAACCTGTAAGATGCAAGAGGCTGTAAATCAACATTGAACCGTGACCTGCAGAAAGAATAAAACGATCTCGATCAACCCAATTTGGATTTTTAGGATTATGTTTTAAATATTTAGTCCATAGAACATAAGCTACATCAGCCATTCCCATAGGCATTCCTGGGTGACCTGAATTAGCTTTTTGAACACCATCCATTGACAAGGTTCTAATTGTATTAGCACAAAGTTGATCGAGCGTTTGGTTAGGCATCATCAAATACTTATTGAAGTTATTTTTTTAGTGACTTAAATATAGAAAATTATTTTGAGCAAAATATCTCCTTTTTATTAGGAGAATATTGCGCATAAAAAAACCTTCCTAACAATAAGAAAGGTTTTTATAGAATAGATCTTAAAAACTCAATTTTAAGGATTTGCGCTTTCACACTTCAATTCAAACTCCATTTTGTGTTCTGAAGGCGCTCTAAATGAGCCATAAGAAGCACTCTTTAAAGCTGAACAAGCATTTCCTTTATCATCTTTAGCCTGATACGCAATTCCTAGTTCAAAATAGATTTTAGCTTTATCAGTGTTACCACCTTTCTCAAAACTTAGAGCTTGGTTTGCATATCTAATTGCATTATCTCTATTACCTAGCTTGTTTGATGCTTCCGCTAATCGGTAATATGAATCTGATGATTCTGAATTATATTCTAATGACAGCTTCAAAGTTTCGAGAGCAGTTGTATTTTGACCTTGCTCAATTGATTTAGATCCTCTAAATAAAAGCTCTGCATGAGCTGAACCCGTTGCTTGTCTTACTACTGCAGCATCATTTACAGTTTCACCAACGGTAATAGCTTGATTAAACCAATTTATTATGCCATCTAAATCTTCTGGATCTGTTTTCTTATGTACTAACCCTTTCTGGTAGTAGGCTTTTGCATAATTTGAATTCGTTTGAATTGCATTATTCAAAGCTGCATCAGCCCCTGCAAAATCTTCTCTTTTGAACAACATAGTTGCTTTCTGATAATACAATTGAGCGAGCACCCCTCTGGAACGTGATTGGACTTCTGTATCACCTGAGGTTGCTCCCACTTCTCTAGATTCGTCAAATTCAGCAATAGCGGCGTCAAGGTTTACAACTGTTGGGCTACCTTGAAAAGACTTATAAGCAGCAGCAGCTTTAGCGAAATATAATTTTGGTATAGCTTTTTCAGAACGGTCTTTAATATCCTGTCCTTCTGTTCCTAAACTAGTAGCAATTGAAATTGCTTCTTGATATTTAGAAATAGCCGTTACATACTCGTCTGACTGTGCAAGTCCTTGAGCTTCATTATATGCATTGATTGCATCTGTTATTGATTGTTGTGCGTTTACAGCAACAGAAGTCATCGCAATTACAAATAGTAAAAATATTCTCTTTAAATCCTTCATAGTCATTATTTTTTTAGTTCGATTAGAGCAAGTGACCAATTTAATAAAAAATGGTCTTTTAATTAAAACCTTTAACTCATTAAATTTTAAAATTATTGTTTTCTAGTCAGTTTATGCGATCTAGTGTTTATTTCTATCAAAAATGAAAATTAGGCTTAGGCTCATGCACCTTATAAAATTCACAAATATGTTTTACTCCTTCCTCACAACTATCGGTAACTATAAAAAGATCAGTATCCTTCTCTGATATAGTTCCCCATTCTTTCATTGTTCCATTAATCCAATCAGTGAGACCTTTCCAGTATTCCGATCCAAATAAGACAATGGGTATTTTTGAAATCTTTTTAGTTTGAATTAGAGTTAAACTTTCAAATAATTCATCTAATGTACCAAAGCCACCTGGAAAAACTACCAAAGCTTGAGAGTATTTTACGAACATTACCTTTCGCACAAAGAAATAATTAAAATTGATTTTGTATTTAGGATCTACATACGCATTAATTCCTTGTTCGTGAGGTAATTCAATACCAACACCTACTGATTTCCCATTACTTTCTTTAGCTCCTTTATTGGCTGCTTCCATAATTCCTGGACCGCCACCTGATATCACCCCAAAACCTTTTTTGGTTAATTGTGATGCGAATTCATCCGCTAGTTTATAATATTTATGATCCGGCTTAGTTCTTGCAGAACCAAAAATGGTAACGCAGGGGCCAATTTTAAACAATTTATCATAACCCTCTACAAACTCTCCCATAATCTTAAATACACTCCAAAGGTCACTGGAAGAGCCTTCTCTATAATTTTCTGGAATCGCACGATTACTATTATTTAGATCTTTATCCATATCTATATTTATTTTTTACTAATGAAAGAAAATGATACCGATACTGATGGAATTGCCCCAAAAGCGGGGATAGCTATCAAATCTGGCTTAACATAGGTATTCATTGATAGATCATCCGAAACATCAAATGATCTTAAATGAGCAAATACATACGCATCAATTACATTTAGCGCATACGCTAATCCAACCGTTACATAAATAAAATCTCTTCGATTCCTTAAGAAGTTTCTGTTAGACTTCAAACTACTTGTGTTTGCTCCTATTAAATAACTTGGAGTTGTACCAAACTTTAAATCAGTATTCACATCGAATGAGTTATAATATGCTGCTCTATAATCATGATATTGCTTTGTTAAATACACACTATAATAAGTCAAACCTCCTAACAATCCATAAACCAATGGTACTTTCCATGCTTGTTTATTTGTTACTTGTCCCCACCCAGGAAGAATTAAAGACCGCCTAAGTACTGCTTTAGGATTCGGAAACTCTTGTTGTTCTGCCTCAGCTTTTATCGAAATTGAAGAAGGAAGAAAAGTAGGTTGTAGAGAAAATTCTTGTGCTTGAACTTGGCACAAAATTAAGAATACTATTAAAAGAAATAATGACTTAAATAGAGTCAAAAATGGAAAGTATTCGTTCAAGGTCTTCTTCTGAGTAATATTCGATCTTAATTTCTCCACCTTTCGCTTTTGGTTTGATATTTACTTTTGTGCTAAAAGTACGTCTTAAGCGAGTAGAAATTTCATCGTAAAAAGGATTCTTTGGCTCTGGTTTTGAAGATTTCTTCTTTGAAGAATCTATATCGAGGTTTCTTACAGCATCTTCGACTTGACGAACCGACCAACCTAATTTAATGATCTTATTTAGTAGTTTTTTTTGAACTTCGTGATCCTCTATCGTAATTAAAGCCCGTGCATGACCGGTTGAAATTAAATTAGATATCAATGATGCTTGAATGAAATCTGGGAGATTTAATAAGCGCAACATATTGGTAACCGTTGTACGATTTTTTCCAACACGATTTGCAACTTCAGCTTGGGTATAATCAAACTCTTCTAAAAGCCTTTTATACCCCATTGCTACTTCCAATGGATTCAGTTCTTCACGCTGGATATTTTCGATTAAAGCAAAAGCCATACTTTGCTCATCATCAGCTTCGCGGATATAAGCTGGTATTTCGTCCATACCAGCTAATTTTGAAGCTCTAAGCCTTCTCTCACCACTAATAAGCTCGAATCTCTTTTCGCCAATATATCGAACGGTAATAGGTTGAATAAGACCGTGCTTTTTTAAAGAATCAGCTAGTTCTTCTAGTCGTTCTTCATCAAATTCTTTTCTGGGTTGATTCGGATTTGCTCGAATATGATCAACTGGAACATTTAGAATAATATTAACACGCTCTTCCGGTACAACAATATTCTTTTCTACTCCTACCGGCTTAGAGGATGAAGATTCACCTTTTTTTGCTTTTTCTTCATCAGATTCATATTCAGGAAAAAATGCTCCTAATCCTCTACCAAGTACTTTTTTACTAGCCATAATCTCCTCAGTTAGAAAGTATTGGACTATTCTTGAACATTTTTCTGTTTTTCTTGATTATCTCTCGAGCTAATGACAGATAGTTCTTAGATCCAACACTTGTTGAATCATAAAGTAAAGCAGGTTTACCAAAACTTGGGGCTTCAGCTAATCTTACATTTCGAGAAATAACCGATTTAAAAACCCTGTCATCAAAATACCGCTTAACTTCCTCTGCAACTTGATTAGAAAGACGTGTACGGGTGTCATACATTGTAAGTAGTACCCCTTCAATATCTAACTCTGGGTTAAGATGCTGCCGAACAATTTTTATGGTATTTAAAAGCTGCCCAAGACCTTCAAGAGCAAAATATTCACACTGAACAGGAATTACGATAGAATCTGAAGCCGTAAGTGCATTTATTGTAAGCAAACCTAGAGATGGAGGGCAATCAATAATCACAAAATCATAACGTTCACGGAGATCAGATATAGCTTTTTTAAGAATTCGTTCTCGTTCTTCTCTATCAATCATTTCAATTTCAGCACCAACAAGATTGATATGAGCGGGTACTAAATCCAAAAAATCGAGCTCAGTCTGTCGAATAGATTCATTTACATCTGCACTACCAATCATTACTTCGTAAATGGAATTTGTTACCGTTTTCGAATCAATCCCTAATCCACTTGTAGTATTACTTTGGGGATCGATATCAATAACAATGGTTGGGTGCTCAATGGCTGCAAGACTAGCCGCAAGATTAATTGCCGTGGTTGTTTTTCCTACACCACCTTTCTGGTTGGCAATTGCTATAACTTTACCCATCAAATATTTCCTGCTTTATGGAATGAACGATTCTTATCTAAATTTTAATATAAAGCGAGCCTTTCTCCGTTACAAAAAAACTTATTAACACATTTACCAGAAGTTATCCACATAAAAAAGGCAACCTATTGGTTGCCTTGAATTTATCGAGATGAACTTGTTAACACAATCTTACGAGTTGAAGGAGCAAATCCTGTTTCAGAATTTATGAGCTTGAGTTTCGAATAACTTTGATCAACTTCTAACTGGAGTGTCTGGGAATTATCAGACTGAATCGATGTTCCTGCGAAGTGAAGATTATTGCTTCTATCAACCCAAGGTTTTATCGTTTTTGTTATTCCAGTAGTTTCTATCGTATCTGTTTGTGTATAAGCTTGTCCGTTTGAAAAATAAATTGTTGTTGAAATTATTAAAATTGCTATTGCTGCTGCAGCTACCGACCTAGACATAAAAGAAGTCCATCGGTTTGAACGTTTTAATTGTTCTCGCCGCGCCTTTATGGCATCGCTTGCAATCTTTGTTGCAAGATCAGGTGGTGGTTCCCAAATTGGTAACTTCCCAAGTTTCTGATACGTTTTCCTTAAACTTTCGACTTCAATCAAAAGATTTTCATCGTTCATCATTTCTCGTTCAAATTCGATCTCCTCAGAGGGGTCCATTTCCCTCATCAGATATCGAATAGAAAAATCATCATTTTTTTGCATGCTTTAACTCTAATTGTCTTTCTTCTTCAAAATACTTTCGAAGGTTAATTAACGCATATCTCATACGGCCTAGTGCCGTGTTGATAGATACGTTAGTCAATTCTGCGATTTCTTTAAAGGGCATTTCGTAATAATGCCTCAAAAGTACAACTGATCTTTGTTCCTCAGGTAATTTCGAAATATGACTCATTAGACTAGACTTCATTTCTTTGTCAACCATTTGGTCATCAGCATCAACAATGCTTTCGTCTTCGAGTCGATCAAAATAATCCATTTTGGAATCTTCATCGGTGTACCACGAGTTAACGTCGCTAAATCGTTTTTGTTTTCTAATATGATCAATTGTTGCATTATGAGCAATTCGCATTACCCAAGCTATCCATTTACCTTGTTCATTGTAGGTGTCGTCCATTTTGGTAACAACCTTTGTAAATGTTTCCTGAAAAATATCGTTAGCAGTTTCAGGATTTTGAATCATACTATATATATACGAATAGATTTTAGACTGGTGACGATTCATAAGCTCATTAAAAGCAGATTCATCAGCTTTACGTCTGAATAATTTTACAAGTTCTCTATCCTTTAATGAAGAATAATTTTTTTTCCCAGTATGTCTTTTCAATAGTTCCATAATATTCACCCCTATTTGGGTTAGGCTCTTTGTTTAAGATAACAGAATCAGGAAATCAATAAATCCGACTAAACAATCTTTAACAAAGAGCAGTTTTATCAAAATTCTTTGCTTTAGTAGTTAATACGAAAAACAAGTCCTTTTGGCTTGGGTCTATGTTACAATGTGATGCTCAAGCTCCATATCACATGATGATGTGAGGCTTCACATTAGTATTACACTTAACGACGAGTTAACCCCTAAAGTAGTTGAATATTTTTTCGCCCAATTTGTTTCCTACTAACTCTACTAATCTCTCCTTGCTGACTTTCTTAATTTCTTTAACTGAACCTAATTCTGTTAGTAGTTTTTTTGATGTCTTTGCACCTACCCCTTCTATCTCAGTTAATTCAGTAACAAAAGTTCTCTTAGCTCTTTTCTGGCGATGGAATGTGATTGCAAATCTATGGGCTTCATCTCTGGCTTGCTGTAATAACTTTAGGGCAGTTGATTTCTTTGGAATCATATATGGTTCTGACCGATTGGGTACAAATACTTCTTCCAGTCTTTTTGCTAATCCTATGATTTCACATTCTCCGTAAAATCCAATTTCCTTTAAGGCTTCCACAGCAGAACTCAATTGCCCTTTTCCACCATCTACTACTATTAAATCCGGAATTTGAAGTCCATTTTTCATTACCGCAGAATATCTTCGGGTCAAGATTTCTTTCATTGAAGCGAAGTCATCTGGGCCTTCCACTGTTTTTATATGAAATCGTTTGTATTCACTTTTTCTAGGTTTCGCATCAACAAAGGAAACCATAGAAGCCACTGGATCTGTACCTTGAAAGTTGGAATTATCAAAACATTCAATTCTTCGCGGTAGGCGTTTCAGTTTAAGATGTTCCTTTAGTTCCTTAATCGCATGTGGAATTCGATCTCGTTCGGCTTTTTCTTTTTCTAATCTACGTTCGTTTAAATGTAGACGAGCATTTGAGTTTGCCATTTTAATAAGCTGAGCTTTCTCTCCAATTTGAGGAACATTAACAGGTACTTTCTTTCCCTTTTCTTGATAGAGATAATCTACTAACGGTTCGTCGTCAGTTATTGCATGACTCAAATAAACCTCATCAGGAATGGCCGCAGTATATTGACCAGTATAATAATCCTCTACGAATGACTGGAGCAAATCTCCAATTTCTAATCCATCGATATTTTTAAGAAAGCGATGGAATTTCCCAATTAACTTCCCTTCTCTAACCTTAAATAAGACTCCACAGGCTTCCCCAATATCTTCAGCTACGCTCATTCCAAAAACATCCCGATCTACTTTCTTATCGTCTACCATTTTCATTTTTTGGGAATAACGCTCTACGGCTACCAAACTATCCCTCAATTTTGCGGCTTCTTCAAAAGCAAGTGCATCTGAAGCAATATGCATCTCTTCTTTTATATCTCTAATTAATGCTTCAGAATGACCATTTAATAATCGCTCTACTTTCTTAATGGTTTCTTGATACCGTTCATCATCACCATCTCCAGAACAATTTTGAAGATAATCATCAAAACAGGAATGCCATTTAGGTACTCCCCGAGTTTTATCTATGTTTTTAATACTTACTGCACAGGTACATAAATCGAAGGCTTTACGAATGGTTTCCAACATCCGTTTCATATTTATTACGCTATCATAAGGACCGTAATATTTGCTTCCATCTTTGATAATAGTTCGTGTAGGATAAACTCTTGGCTTTTGATCTTGAGTGACACATATATAAGGATAGGATTTATCATCACGATACATAATGTTATACCGTGGTTGAAACTGCTTTATGAAATTATTTTCGAGTATTAGCGCTTCAGCCTCAGAATCGGTAACCACTACTTCTAAATCATCAATTTTGGAAACCATGGTTTTAATACGACCATCCGTTGAACGGGAATCCTGAAAGTACGAACGAACCCTATTTCGGAGTTTCTTAGCCTTCCCTACATACAAAACACTTCCACTTTTATCCCGATAAATATACACCCCAGGCGATAACGGTAAATTTGCTACTTTTTCTGAAAGTTCGATTCTTTGATCCTCTTCACTCATAACTTAAAGATAAGAAAAAACTCCCCTCTTTTGGGGGGCTCTTATACAATGAAAACCACGTAACTTTTAATTTTTAAAACCGTTTTTCAAGTCTGATTGATATTAAAATCAAAATCGATTTCCTCCTTAAGTACTTCTTATAAAAATTTGACCGAAGCCAATAGTTGCTTCATCATCGAGTAGCCATATCCAATCTCTTTTTTAGAGTAGTAGAAATAATCTTCTAGAACCTTTGGGGTAACCGAATCAATTTGATTTTCTTTTAAATACCCAAGAAATAATCCTAACCCACTTTTGTACGCCCTTATGGTATTTCCACTAAAATTTCTAAGCGTAAGATGATGATTGTACTTTGTTAATAAATCAGCTTTATTCATGATATTCTTATTATTTATAGGAATAGCAAAAATAAAACTTAAAAATGAAACTCGGATATCAACAATAGTATGCGTGATACTCTTATGTTCTATGCAATTTAACCCAAACCAACAATGTTAGGAGAAATAAAGAAAGTTCAATTACGAAAAATATGGAAAAACGAGGCTTATGATTTTACGCCTTGGCTTGCCGAAAATTTAGAACAAATTGGAGAAGCAATCGGACTTGAATTGGAATTTGATTCTAAAGAAGTTTCTGTTGGACCTTTTTCTGCCGACATTCTTGCGAAAGACACAGGAACTGACAAATTTGTAGTAATTGAAAACCAACTTGAGAAAACAAATCACGACCATTTAGGAAAGTGCATAACTTATGCTTCAGTTCTTGACGCTTCAGCAGTTATTTGGATTGCTTCAAAATTTACTGACCAACACAAAAAAGCATTGGATTGGCTGAATGACCATACTTCTGACGAAATTGGATTTTATGGAATAAAAGTGGAATTATGGCAAATTGACAATTCTCAACCTGCTGTTCGATTTAATGTTGTGAGTGAACCGAATATTGCGGTTAGACAAGCAACTAAAAGAAAAGAACAAGGGGAACTTTCCGAAACGAGAAAAACGCAATTTGAATTTTGGACAGCGTTTAGAGAAAAATTAGAGAATTCTGGAAAAATCCGCTCTTTGCAAACACCAAGACCACAATATTGGTTTGATATTGCATTAGGAAAATCTGGAATACATTTATCGAACACATTTAATACTGACCGAAATGAAATTGGCGCAAGAGTTTATATTCACAACAAAAAAGTTGATGAATGGCTACCATATTTCGAGTCTAAAAAAGACATTATCGAATCTAAAATTGGTTCTGAATTGACTTGGAATCCAAATCCGAACAATAAAGACAAGGTAATAACTTTGACTAAACATTTTGAATTGGAAAATAAAGAGAATTGGAAAGAAGCGATAAACTGGCTTGCCGAAAATTCGATTAAGTTTAAAGAGACATTTGCGAAAATAATAAAAGAAAAAACTGCATAG
>TARA_R110000868_G_C10972916_1_pt1 | contig 51033 bp, 39 predicted proteins | sample TARA_R110000868 | Tara Oceans TARA_R110000868 (sample SAMEA4397489) | marine metagenome | biome: Polar Biome; feature: [SRF] surface water layer (ENVO:00010504); material: water (ENVO:00002006), including particulate matter (ENVO:01000060) such as... | depth 5 m | reverse complement strand
TGATTAGTATATCAAGTTCTGGATGCGGTTAAGGGGGGCACGTCAGCATCGCATCAGCAAACACATGTCCGCTGGGACTGGTATTGGATAACGTTACCATGATTGTCCCACTGGCATCTACTTCGAAATACCCCAGGTCTTCCCAGTATACTCCCGCATCAGATATATCCTGTGCCACTGCTTGTTGATTGAGATAGGTCGTAATATCACCACCAGTGATGCCTGATATCGTATGCTCCACACTGTTGGACAGACCACTGATGATCGCCCAGTGGGAAGAAAGACGATAAGTCCCTGCTGCCAGACCCGTGAATGACCAAGTTGCGGTACTAGTACCAGAACCACCGTTATACAAACGATAAGACTGATTATATAACCCCTTACCGTTATATGAACTCCAACTACCGGTCTTGCTGAAGCCTGCATCTCGCTCATCAATCATCTTCACAAAGCTGTCATCATTCGTGATTGTCCCGATCGCTGATTCAGTGGCGCCACTTCCAGCAAACGTCACTCCCTGCCCTCCCTCATTCAGATCTGACAATGTAACCTGGAACGTTTCATCCAGTTCCACCTTGGTATCGCCGTATACGTCGATCGCGATGGCGGCACTGGTCTCGCCTGCAACGATGGTGAAAGTTTGCGAACTCAATGTCTCATAGTCGCCTTCCGCTGCACTGGCGGTGACGTCAGAGGTGGAAACATCAAACGTGACATTCGCTCCGACAGCAGCAGATAAATTTGCATAGAAATAGAGCGTTTGCGTACCTGAATCATCTTCCACGAGATCGACGTCTGTGATCGAAAGCGACGTTAGCATCTCGCGCGCTTCTAAAACGTCAACTGTCGTGATTTTGTTTTGCTGGATTGCCTGCCAGCGTTTTCGAATTGAGCGGCGGGTGCGAGAATTATAGCGGGGACGATGGCGAATACGGGTTACAAGAGCACTTAACCAGTTCGTTATCAGCACGGTGAACTCCTCTCAACGCTTGAAACGGTCAGATTTTTTTAGATTTAAACAATCAGAATTGCATTAGATTTGAAGATGAGGAACGGAGGTGTTTTGGAATCACATAAAACACACAGTCACGTTTGTTCAAGAGAACAAGTTCACATAGTTAACAATTTAAAACTGATTAATCTATACAAAAATTTCGTTTTTCAATTTTTTCACAAAACCACAACATGCCCATAACAACATCGCCCCAAGTGTAAACCTATAACCTTAATTGATCTTTCGATCCATGAATTCTCACAGATACAAATTTGTTGATGAGTCTGAAAATGACTGGCGCGATGAATAAAGCAGCGCAGAATTTTGAAGCAAAATGCGAGGTTTTGAGTTGTGATTATTCAAAGAGTTTCGAGTCACAAGAAAAGCAACACCACGAATTGTCCATACTCTATGATCTGGATGAACTGTTTCATCACATCCTCTGAAAGACAGTGATAGAGTGAGGGAAGATGAGATCGAGCTAACCAAATACAGCCGAGTTACAAGCAAGTCCTGAATAGTTACCCATGCGCGCTTGAGAGAACAAAGAATTCAATTCAGTAACAATGGGAAAAAACCGGTACACGACCTGTAAACCGCCCGCTTGTCCTGTCGAAGCAACTCGGGAACTCATTAGAGGGAACGGGAATATGCCGACCTGGTGAAACGTACCGCCGCGGGTGGTATATGAGCTGACCGAAGCTGGATAACCACTCTCCCCAGTCTTGACTTCACTCAAGGACTGGGAAGAGAACGATGCACTCGATCTACCGAAAACACGGACAGTTCAAACAGTTAATGAAAGATGAATCAGACTCGAAATCACACGAGCAGATTGCCTTACCCCTCTCACTCACACTGAACATACACTTCAACAAATGCGGTTTCTGACTCTCTTCAGGGAAGCTTCTGAATCAACTGACAGTTCACTTTGTTAAAATACCAGTCTGTGTGCCTGACTCGTTACAGGGGAACCAGTGGTCAAACTGTTACTTACCGATTTTACATCAAAATATCAAAAGTCTGACCGTTTTTTTGTAACCAACTCTGTTTTCGCGGTAAGTACCCCTTGGAGAGTATTCATGGAACAGACTCAAAACACCGAACATTTTGTCAAACTCCTGACCGAACATCAGAACCGACTTTATGGATACATCTATTCGTTGCTCGGAGATCGCAGCCGGTCGGCGGACGTCGTTCAGGAAACGAACCTCGTTCTTTGGCGAAAGTTCGCTGAATTCGATCCACAGCGTCCTTTTTTACCCTGGGCTTTCTCGATTGCACGGTTCCAGGTATTGGCGCATCTCCGCGATCACAAACGAGATCGCATGCTGCTGAACGAAGAACTGGTTCAGACGCTCGCCGAAGAAACAGAAAAAGAAGCCGAACGGCTCGGTTCCTTCCAGACTGCCCTTCGACAATGCCTGCAACAACTGCCCGAGTCTCACCAAAGTCTGATCGAACAACGTTACTTCAAGTCGCAACCAGTAAACTCGATTGCAGAGACATTAAACCGGTCGGCAGGAACCGTCAAAGTTTCGTTATTACGTATTCGCAGACAACTGGCTGAGTGCGTCGAAAAGCGACTGGTGGGGGGTTCAAATGGTTGATGTCAACGAGATCGACTCACTGTTGCTCGAATGGGAATGTGGTACGCTTGACGACCAGGGCATCGAACGTTTGCGCACCTTGCTCAAGACGAATTCCGCAGCCCGCAGCCGCTTTATCCAGATGCAGATGTTAACGACGGCCCTGCATCTGGAAGCTGATACCGGAGCAACAGAAATCGACACAAATCTCGCTCCGGTCGGAACTACTGTAATTCCAGCAGTCCAGCCACGTTTTCGGCAGACGCGTGCCTGGAATCAACTGGCGGTCTCCCTGCTGCTGTTCACGGTCTGCCTGTTGACGGGCTGGATTTTCTATCGGGAGACAGGCAGTCCATTAACACAATCGGTGCCCCCCTCGATGCCGAGCCAGCGTGATCCGGCTGCTGAAGCAACTTCTGAAGGTGTCGCACTTCTGACGCGACTGGTTGATGTGCGCCGGCCTGACTCACAGTCCCAGATCGAAGTGGGACAGGCACTCCCGCGCGGTTCGTTTCGGTTTGACGAGGGACACGCCCAGATCGAGTTTCTCTGTGGAGCCACCCTGATTGTAGAAGGACCGGCGCACATTGAGCTGCAATCTCCGACTCAGGCGCGTGTTCACAAAGGCAGGCTCCGAGCCCATGTTCCTCCGGCAGCGCGTGGTTTTACACTGCAGATGGATGACCTGACGGTGGTGGACCTCGGAACCGAATTCGGGCTTGCTGTTTCTGATGCCGGTACTGATGTCGAAGTCTTTGACGGCGAAGTCGAACTACACGATCCTTCCAGCAGAATACAACGCTTAACGACTGGGCAGGCACTGGTCCTGACTGACGGAGGAGAATATCGAGAGAAGAAACCGGAACCGGAGAAATTTCTCGATATCTCTTCTCTGGAAGTCAAAGACCAACAGCTTCAGTCTGCCCGCTATGCAAGGTGGCGCGCCTGGTCAAAGGCGCTGCGTAACGATTCGCGACTGATCGCTTATTACTCGTTTGCAGAACCGGGGGACTGGGAACGGCGTCTCGTCTGCAGCACACTTCCGCTTGAAAAGGATCTCGATGGTGCCATCGTCGGAGCACGTGAAGTCCCCGGCCGCTGGGATGCCAAACGGGCATTGGAATTCAAACAGCCTGCAGATCGTGTCCGCGTTCAGATTCCCGGCGAGTATGAGTCACTCACCTTTGCGGCCTGGGTTAAGATCGACAGCCTCGACCGCTGGTACAACTCCCTGTTCCTGACAGACAGCTACGACAAGGGAGAACCCCACTGGCAGATTCTGGATACCGGCCAGCTCTACTTCTCAATTCGTCCGGTCGATCGCGGCGAAAAAGGGCCGACCGATTTCAAAGCCTTATCCCCCCCGTTCTGGAACCCGTCGCTGAACGGGAAATGGATTCACCTGGCCGTAACCTGTGATCTCGCGACGAGTACGATCACTCACTATCTGAACGGCACCATTCTGAGCAGACACAAAGTACCGCCGGAACAACTACCTGAAACAACCCGCTTTGGAGCAGCCGCTATCGGGAACTGGTCATCGCCAACACTCCCCGGTCAGCGTTTCGCGATCCGCAATCTGAATGGTGCGTTGGACGAGTTAATTCTCTTCTCCAGCGCCTTATCACCGGAAGAGATTCAGGAGATCTACCAACATGGAAAGCCCTAGGCAATGCCTGCAGATGAATGCTGTGAGTCTCCCGGGAATCTCAAAATCCCTGCAGCCTTTGACCTGCCTTTTCGTTCTCCTGTCGGCAGCATATTTAACTGCTGGCGAGACTCCCGATGCAGCAGACGAACAGTTCACACTCAAGGTCCTGCCCCTGCTGCAGACCAAGTGCTTCGGTTGTCATGGAAAAGATCCCCAGGACATTCGCGGTGAATACAATATGTTATCCCGCGCAGGATTGCTGGCGGGAGGCGAATCGGGAGAGCCCTCGCTGATTCCCGGAAAACCTGAACAGAGCTCGCTGTACCAGGCTGTTCTCTGGGAAGGCCTGGAGATGCCTCCCAAGGAAAATGACCGTCTGACAGACGAAGAAACGAAACAGATCCGCCAATGGATCGCAGCCGGGGCCCCGTGGCCCAGTCTCGAGAGACAGAATCAGATTCGCAAATCTGCGGCCGCTGTCGCCGTGAACGAAGATGGACGAATCGTCTCCACCAGCGGCGGGACTTCTGCGGAATGGACCAATCGTCGTTATCAACCGGCAGACCTATGGGCTTTTGAGAAAATCAGACCCGCCTCTGATCTGCTGCCTGCGGAAGTTTCCGCGAACGCAGCCATAGATTATTTCATCCATCAGAAACTGGCTGAGGCAGATCTTTCCCCTGCAGCGGAAGCGTCACCGCGTCAGCTGATCATCCGCGCTGCTTATGACCTGACCGGCTTGCCCCCTGCTCCTTCTGAAATCGATGACTTTATCGCCGCTTACTCCCGGGATACAGAGCAGGCCTGGGAAGCACTCATCGACCGCCTGCTGGCAAGTCCGCGTTACGGAGAACATTGGGGGCGTCACTGGCTGGACGTAACCCGCTATGCTGATACGGGGGGAATGTCGAACGACTTTGAACGCTCCAACATGTGGCGTTATCGGGACTATGTCATCCGTGCCTTCAATAACGATAAACCATATCACGACTTCATTATCGAACAACTGGCCGGAGACGAACTGGCCGACAGGTCCGTGGCAAAGCGAACCGGTGGAGACCGGAAGACGGTGCATCAAGCCCAGCTCTCGGGCAAGTATACCGACCAGGAAGCCGAGTGGATTATCGCGACCGGGTTTCTGCGTCTGGGCCCCTGGGACAATGCGATGGTCGAACCGGATGCAGCCCGGCAGATGTATCTGGACGATCTTGTAAATATCACCGGACAGACATTCCTGGCACAAACCCTTCGCTGCTGTAAGTGTCACGATCACAAGTTTGATCCGATTCCCACACGCGATTATTACCGGATTTACGCCGCCTTCTCTACAACACACATGGCGGAGCGTCCCGTCCCTCTGCTCTCCTGCGAAAACCGGAACGGCTTTGATAGCGGAAAAGCGCATGTGGAGCGTATGCTGCAGTTCGCCGTCCAGGAAAAGAACCGGCTCATTCAAAAACGGGAAGACGCGGCACGTGCCTGGTTCAGGGAACATGATCTGCCCTACAAGAATGAAGCAGAACGACGTGATCTCCCCGACGACAAAAAACCGCCCCGACACGTGGGACTGGATCACGTCGAGCAGGGACAACTCAAGGTGCGCGAACAGGATGAGTGGATCTGGAACCGACGACTCGAACGGTATCAGCCCATGGCACAAAGTGTCTTTAACGCAGAGCATTATACCATGCCCTGGAACGGCGCTCGTAAGCTGCGTATCAAACGCAAGCCAGCGAAACAGAAGGTCGTCAATCATATTCTGACAGGGGGTGCTCTGGAGGCCCGCGGCGATGTCGTACAGCCGGGTGTACTCAGTGCCGTTTCTATCCCGGCCGACAGCTCCACTGCGAATTCCGGTCTGATAACCGCAGCCACCGAGGGTCGGCGGACGGAGCTCGCCCGCTGGATCGCTCACCCCGAGAACGGGTTGACGACGCGTGCCATTGTAAATCGAATCTGGCAGTATCATTTCGGAACCGGCCTGGCCCAGAATGCAAACAACTTTGGTGCCAAGGGAGCCAAACCGACTCACCCCGAACTGCTGGACTGGCTGGCTGGTGATTTTGTAACGCATGGCTGGCGCATTAAACGCCTCCATCGTCAAATCATGCTGTCCGAAGTCTATCGGCGGAGTTCCATCCCGGCTGACTCACAGCAACTGACTCAGGCAGACCCGAATAATCGACTCCTCTCCTGCTTTCCACGCCGGCGTCTGAGTGCAGAAGAACTGCGCGACGGAATCCTGAAAATCACCGGCGAACTGGTACAATCCGCGGGAGGAGTCCCCGTTATGCCGGAAATCAACATGGAGGTCGCGCTGCAGCCGCGGATGATTCAGTTCTCTCTGGCTCCCGCGTATCAGCCATCACCCACACCGGCAGAACGGAATCGACGCACAATTTACTCCTACCATGTTCGTGGCCAGGCCGATCCGTTTACGGAGCTGTTCAATCAACCGAATCCCAATGAGTCCTGCGAACTGCGTGAATCAGCGGCGGTCACTCCCCAGGTATTTACCCTGCTCAACAGTGACCAGATGATTGATCGTTCCATCGCATTCGCCTTGAGACTGCAGCAGGAACACGCGACACTTCCCGAACAGGTTAACCGGGCCTTTCGCCTGGCACTGGGACGATCTGCTTCGGAGCAGGAACGGAGTCGACTCCAGCAGTATGTCACGGACATGAGGGAATATCATGCGGATGTGGTTCCTGAACCAAACTGTTACCCCCAGACTATTACGCGTTCACTGGTCGAAGAGTTTTCAGGTCAGCCTTTCGAATACCAGGAAATCCTGCCTGTCTTCACCCACTACCAGTCAGACAAAAAGCCGGCAGATGTTTCCACAGAGACACGGGCGCTGGCAGATCTCTGCCTGTTATTGTTCAATTCTAACGAGTTCATGTACGTAGAATAGAATTCAAATTATGCACACGATACCACACCAGACACGTCGGGAAGCACTCTTCAGCCTGGGTGCCTCTCTGGGGAGCCTTGCTTTCACTTCACTGCTCGGCGCAGAACAGTCTGTAGCTGCCAGCGAGACAGGACCGTTGACTCAGAAAACGCCACAGCGCCGCCCCCGGGCCAAAAACGTGATCATGCTCTTCATGGAAGGAGGTCCCGGGCAGATGGATACATTCGATCCCAAGCCCGAACTGACCCGCCTGCACAAACAGGAATCCAAATTGACCGGCGGCCTGGAAAAAGGCTTCAAGTTTTTCGTCGGCAGCCCATTTGGGTTTCAAAAACCTGCTGACACGGGAATTGAAATTTGTGACCAATGGAAATACCTGTCCGATCCATTCGTCGCTAATGAACTCTGTAACTTCCGTGGTTGCCAGGCGGAATCGTTGAATCACCCGGAAGCCCTGTTTCACATGAATACCGGCAGTCGTCTCGGCGGTGATCCTGCTCTCGGCTCCTGGGCGACCTATGGTCTCGGGACCGAGAATCAGAACCTGCCCGGCTACGTCGTGATGACCGAACTCGCATTGCCTCAGGGAGGTCCTACCAACTGGAGTAACGGTTTTCTGCCTCCCCATTTCCAGGGAACACGTCTGCGTCCGGAAGGCTCTCCGATTCTCGACCTCGCCGCCCCGGGTTTCAAATCGCGTCAACACCAGCTACGCACACTGGAAGAACTGTCGCGACTGAACGCCGACCACCTGCAATCGCTCGGCGTACAGGATCAGAAACTAGAGGCCCGCATGCAGAGCTACGAACTTGCTTTTCGCATGCAGACAGAAGTCCCCAATGTCCTGAATCTTTCCCGTGAAACAGCCCGCACGCAGGAAATGTACGGTTTAAATGAACCGGAGACCAGTGGCTTTGGTCGCCAGTGCCTGATGGCGCGACGACTGGTCGAAAACGGGGTTCGATTCGTGCAGATCTTCAGCGGCGGCTGGGACAGCCATGACTACCTGGAACGTGGGCACTCCTCGCGAATCAAAAGCGTCGACAAACCGATGGCGGGCCTGATCCGCGACCTGAAAAGCCGCGGCATGCTGGATGACACGCTTGTCATCTGGACGGGAGAATTTGGCCGGACCCCGGACAACAATAAACGGGGCGGCGTCTATTCCCTCGGACGCGGGCACAATAATCAGGCGATGACCATGTTGCTGGCGGGCGGAGGTGTGAAGCCGGGAGTCGTCGGAGCCACCGATGAACTCGGGGCCCGCGCAGTTGAATGCGTACACCCGATTCGTGATCTCCACGTCACACTCTTGCATCTTCTCGGCCTGGATGACAATAAGCTGACCTACCTCCATGCGGGACGCTTTAAACAGCTCAGTCAGTTTGGCGGCCAGGTCATTCAGGAAATGATCGCCTGATGTCTTGATATTTCTTCATTCACTTTTGATCTCCACAATTGATTCAATACGACCTTTCACTTACCTGTAATAAGATTTGAGCCACTATGTTCTCTTCCTCCAATCTGAAATCGCGCTACTGAGAAGCCTCCTTCGGTTTATTGAATTGACGCCACTTTTTAAAATCGTTCGCTCTATAAAAGCATTTGACATATTTTCTGGACGGTATCCAGTTTAACTATAGTGTCTCCAGGGCCCGACCATAAAATAAGCCGGGCTCATTTTTGTTTACGTTGCCGATGATATTCTGCCAGTTTCTGGTGGAGTTGTTTTGCGGTTTTGACATCTCCGTTGCGGGCTGCCACGCGGGCCAGTGCGCCGATATATCGGATATTGTTTTGATTCTCAGGATAAATCCGCATCAATTTCTCGTAGGCTTCAGCGGCTTTTTTTTCAAACAGTAACAGGTCGGCTTCAATGATCCGGTTCTCCACATCTGTCGCATCCATGATGATCGCTGTCTGGATCAGTTTTGCAGCCTGATCAGTGTGACCTTGCTCGATTTCAATCTTCGCCAGTGTTTGATACACAAAACTCGTTTTGATTTCGTGTTCCAGACACCATTCGGCTTCCTTGCGTGCGAATTCATATTCACCCGCATAGTGATACGCATACAACAGGTTCAGATGCGCCTGTTGATTTTGTGGATCGAGTTCCAGAACCCGCTTGAGTTCCGGAATCATTTTTTCAGGCTGATCCAGTTCATCCTGAATCTCGGCGATCAGAAGAGGTGTCTCGATTCTTTCCGGTAACGCTTTGGAACTGCGTTGCGCGTAGAGGAGCGCCTGTTGAAAATCGCCTGTTTTGAAAAAGAGTTCCGCCAGTGAAAGCTGAACGAGCGGATCATCGGAAACACGGTTGTTTAATTCCAGAAGTCTGGATTTCGCTTCCTGATATTGCCCCGACTGATAATAGATTTGCGCCGCATGTTTTAAAGCGTCCTCGTAGCGAGGCGTCCCAACGGGGATTCGGTTAAAAATTTCCAGTGCCTGTTGCAGATTCCGGGACTGCAGTGAAACAGCGGTTTGATAAAGCGTTTCCTGCTGATCTACCGTTGAGGGGCTGCTTTTAGTATGCGACGATGCGGTTCCGAGATTGTTTTGATTTGATGAACCCGAGTCTAATTTCATTGCCAGGTATACAAAGCAGGATAATATTAATGGAACGAGAATCCAGCCTGCCCATGACAGATGTGTTTTGGGAGAAGGTTCAGACTGGCCTGTCATTCTGCTGCTCCCGTTGATCCTGGCGGTATATTGCGACCTGTGCCTTGGAGCAGGGTTAAGCGGGTCGCATTTTGATCGGGGTACCAGGCTTCAGAGGTTCCTCCCGGCCAATGGACAACGATTTCTTCCATTTTTGATCCCGCCACCAGCCCCTGATAGATCTCAGCCGCATCTGAGGAGAGATAGCTGGAACTTCCCATTTTCGTTTTCAGAAATCGTCGCTGATCGGTCCTGATTTCAACGCGGGCGCCAATTCCACTCCGATTACTTTCAGTGCCAATCAGCCGCATGCTGAGCAGCCGGTTTGCCGTTTGCGTATTATTTTTCAGAATTACCAGTGGAGCATTCAACTGCTGAACGGCAAGATCAGCGAATCCGTCATGATTAAAATCGGAAACCGCAGAGCCACGACCAAGGTGTGTCTCACTGAAATAGGTTCCGGCTGTTTCGGAAACATCCTGGAATCGTTTGCCGTTTCTGTTTTTAAATAACTGCGACTTCTGCTGAAACGGTTCCCGTTCATTTGCGGAGGGAAACAGATCCTTGATATGACCATTCGCAACAAACAGATCCAGCCAGCCATCATTGTCGGCGTCGAACAGGTTCGTGCCGAAGCCCAATTTGAACTGACTGGGAGCAGCGAGCCCGAATTCATTTGTCACATCAAGAAAAAAAAGAGCCCCTTCATTTCGATACAGGGTGTTCGTCTCTTTATAAAAGTTGGTGACAAACAGATCGATAGTCAAGTCGCCGTCGATATCACCGGCGGCGACACCCATGCCGGCTTCCCACTGTCCTCCCCGATTGACGGCAGTGCCTGAGATGAGTGACTGATCTGTAAACCCGCCTTTGCCGTCATTAATCCACAACTGGTTGGGAACTTCGTCATTGGCCAGATAAAAATCCATCCAGCCATCCCGATTAAAATCGACAGCCACGATTCCCAGTCCCTGTCGTGCCGGCTCTGTGCGCAATCCCACTTTCTGCGAAACATCAATAAAAGTGCCGTCAGACTGATTTTCATACAGGATGTCATATTCCGCCGGGAGATAGCGGGGATGACAGCCGACCGCGACTTTTTGCGAGCCACTTCCTGTATCACAGACGGGATAGTTTTTCAGATCAAGCTTGAGATAGTTCACCACAAATAAGTCGAGATCTCCATCGTTGTCATAATCGGCCCAGGTACAGCCTGAACCAAAACCCCCCGCGTTCACCCCGGCTGCCGTTCCGACTTCAGAGAATGTTCCATCCCCCAGATTCCAGAACAGTCGATTCACTCCAAAATTATTCACATAAATATCCGGAAATCCGTCGTTATCAAAATCACCGATCGCAACTCCCATACTGTATCCGAACTCCTTCATGCCGGCGTCTGCTGTCGCATTCGAAAACCGAAGACCACTCTGATTTCGATACAAGGCGTTAGTCTGTTTCAGATCCCGCGTTCCGCCGGGGTTCAGCATCGACTCCCAACTTGCCCCCTGGCAGCAGTATAAGTCATCCCAACCATCGAGATCATAATCCAGCCAACCGAGGCCGGAACCAAGAAAGCCGTGCAGATGACGTTCTGCAGTGAGCGGGGAATGATGTTGAAAATCAACGCCCAGCGATAAAGCGATCTCGGAAAAATGAATGGGTTTCTCTTGTGCTGATAAAAGTGCATGATTCCATAGTAACGATGACAGTACAACAATAATGTTCAGGGGAATACGTTCGTAACTAAAGCGGGACATCAATGGATACACCTTATGCAGATTCGGAAACGAATCCCAAAGCAAAAATTTTGTCATTCTTTTAAATCAGCGTTTCAGCAGGTCAATTCAGTACAGGAAACTCAAATTCTCTACGGGCTGTTCAATGCAACCGTAATCAACTCCGCAGTTCAACTATATAATCAGCTGGAATCCGCGTCATTATTGATTCTGAAGTATCTCTCAGTTCTTCTCATTTTTAATTTACTGACAGCGGCACATGACTGTACAAGGCATATCGAAAATTGAGGGCGGCTGCGCAGCTATCTACTGTTGATCATTTTCTTGAGTTTTGCGAATGTTCTGACTGGTGAAGCACATCGAATCGTTTTCCAAACCTATTCCCTGCATTGCTGCAGACGAATATTTTTCGCGCGATGAAACTTGATACTGCCGCCTTGAGAGTACTGCATCCCCTGCTGCATCATGACCATTCTCCGGAAGTGATCTATGAATTTCAGCTCTACCAGAAAGAACGGGTGTATCAGGAAATACTTGAAATCGATGCCTCCTGCGAATTCTAATTGCTGGCATATTACCTGACAAACAGCGTAGCTTATTTACCACTCAATCAATCAGGACTGACAACCGGTTCAAACAGAAGTGAGTCCGCCGAACGATCAACGGGATTCCAGAACCCAATTCAGAATTATGCATGCGGTGAATCTCCACGAAAACCCGTCCTTCACAGATCACTGGAATCTCATTCACTGGTTCGACAATAAACACTTTCCTCCCGTTAAATAAAAGCCTCTCCACCGCAATCATTGACAGTTCATCACAAACCATCACGCACTTTATATTCGCTAATTTGGTTATTGAAATGCATAGGATTTTGGCCAGGAGATTCGGTCAATAAACCAAATTTGTTCTATAGTTTTGCACTTTAGTTTACTAAATAATGTTTCTAATTTCTATATAACCCGTTTACAGAAAGATCACTACCGCAGTCTGCTCTGAATGATTAACATAACGTTTCTAGATCTATGTTATACGATCCAAATGGCCTTGGAGGCGTTACAGTAAAACTGGACGCATTCTAGTGCATTTATTATTTAAGAAACCGATTTAGGGTGTCGTTAAATCTCTCATCTATATTATTTTTTTCTTAATTATAGGAGTCCGAGAATGTCATTAACAAAATTTCTGAAGCGAAAGGCGTTTACCTTAATTGAACTGCTGGTTGTCATCGCCATCATAGCGATTCTGATCGCATTATTGCTTCCGGCAGTCCAGCAAGCCCGTGAAGCAGCCCGTCGGTCTCAATGTAAAAACAACATGAAACAGATTGGACTGGCGCTGCACAACTATCATGAAACGCACCGAATCTTCCCCAGTATTCGCATGCTTGATCTCAATTCCTTTGCCGGAGGTTGCACCGATGGCTGGCAAAAACCGGGCGGGTTTTCCTGGAGAGTGATGCTACTCCCTTTTCTGGATCAGGCACCTATTTATAATCAGATCAACTGGAACGATCACCTGATCGGCACAAGCTGTGGTGGCACCAACTCCTTTGCTCTGGCAGACAAAACCGTTTTGCCAGTATTTTTATGTCCCAGTGACCCAACACCATCTGTGATCAGCGGGAAGGCGGGAACCAATTATGCAGCAATGGCGGGAACCACTAACAATCATACAAGTACGGCTAAGACCTCGTTGCCCATTATGTCAACAACACGACCAGGCCGCATTCGAGATGTTTTGGACGGTTTGACGAACTCCATCGCTGTCATTGAAGTCTGGCGAGGTAAACCTTTTGAACGCCTGGGAGGTGGGCCAGTTTCTATTGACCGATGCTCAAGGTGGTTAGGTGCTGGAAGTTGTGAAGCAAGCTCATTTCGGGCTCCAAATGATCCCGTCGTCGATCAGGTAGACTGGAATAATGACTATTTGAACCTGAGTTATGGAGGAAATGGACGTCCCTCATCCAGTAAACACGTTGGGGGAGTACACGCCATGATGGGTGATGGATCGGTCCATTTCATCTCAGAAAATGTTGATCTTAATGTACTTCGCAATACAACAACCCGTGACGGAGGCGAAGTTAACACGGTCGAGTTCTAATGCTTCCGTGATTTCCCTGTTATTTAAGTGACTGGTTTGCAGGATCGAAACACATGTTTTCGATCCTGCAACCATTTTTTTAATTCACGTTTTTATGGGCCTTCAATGAAATTACAATTTATCCGTAGATTCTGTTTCTCATTTTCTCTCTTTGTATTGTTCATTACCGGATGCAGTGATCCTGCTGCAAAAATGAGAATAGATCAGGAATATCCTCAATGGGATGAATTCGTCAAGCTCACTTCTACCGAAGTTTTAATGCCCATTGATACCACTTTTGCACAGGAAGACTGGAAAGGGTTTAACAAAGCGCTCAACAATCCTGAGTTTAAGGCGGCATTAGACGCCTTTGAAAAATCAGAGTTGCCATCTCATTTTGCAACAGACGAAAGAGCAAAAGCCAAAGCTGATGCGGTCGCTGATTATCGAGAGTGCATTAAGCTGGCCGGATCGAATGGCAACACCAAGCAGATTAAGGAAGCCTACGAATCAGCTAGACAAAACTTGAATAAGGTAGCCGCACCAATTAAGAACTGAAATTATCCGCGATCACATTTTGTCAGGAATTTGACTTGCGCCCACGAAGGACATCAGTCACAAGGCTCAGTATTCTGTTGTCGTCCTTGCCTCCTTTTCTCACCAAATCAATTTCTACCATAAAACGACACGAAATTCTGGCGGACGGTTCATCAGACAGTGTTGACTGGTTCGTGTAGAGTTTTCTTCATCTGTTCTGCTTCCAGTAGAGGCTGTTTGAATTTTTTCCAGTTGGCCATATGCTTTACCCTCCATTCAGTGATCGCGTGCCAGGTTTCTTTTTTAGAGTCGTCAATGTTTGTCGAATACTGAATGCGCGATACTTTTTTCGTCGTTGCAATACCAGCTATACTGTCGACCAAACTCGGCTTTATGCATCTCCTGTTTGGTTTTCAGCTAATCATAAATCAGCTTGTTTTCATTCAGGTCGGACCGCGCTAGAGTAATTTCAACATGTGCTTCTGATTTTCCGAAGCTTAGTAGAAAAGAACAACCGCTGACACCCGATCCGGCACTGATCATTTTTACGACCGTCTCTAAACGAATTTTGGCCAGTTACAAGTTCAGTGCTGGCCCATTTTGATGTTCTCAATACTCGGTGTCCTGTGATCCACCGCGCTGGTAGGGATCGCTTCATACTGCACGTTCAATCTGCTGGAATCAATTGCACTCAAATCATGTTTCGAATATTTGATGCGGATGTGGGAAATGCAAACAGGACCGATTTGAGATCTTTTGCCGTCAGGCGGAACTTCATGCCCAGCGCAAACAGATTGATGGTTTCTGCAGCATCAGGGGCGAGCAGATGCGCTCCCAGAACCTGATCCGTCTGCCTGTCAATGAGAATCTTATATGCAGCACAGGTGACTCCCACTTTACGGAGCGAACCCCAGCTGCTCATGTCATCAGTCTGGACTTTGAAATCGTATCCCGCTTCACTGGCCTGCGCTTCATCCATCCCTACCGACGCCAGTTGAGGCACACTAAACAATACGCGAGGCACCACTCCGTAATCGGGCGTCGCATGATTCCCCTCAATTAAATTTTTCACAACGGTATAGGCCTGCTGATTGGCCACGGGGGTCAGTTTGGGTTGATCAGTGTCAGCAACGTCTCCGGCGGCATAGACATGCGCGTTGGAAATGCTCTGCATAAATTGATTGACTTTGATTCCCTTTTCATCATATTCAACCGCAGCCCGTTCCAGATCAAGCCCCTCGGTCGCCGGGACGCGACCGGCACCATGCACGACCATGTCTGCAAAATACTCTTTCTGTATCCCCTTTTGTATTGCCGACAGTTGCAGTTTCCTGTCTTTATTTTTGATTAAGGACTGCGCCTTCGATGACAGAACGATTTCGATTCCCAGGGTACGCGAATAGTCTTCTAGCCGCTTGACTAAAGAGGGTTCAAAACCAGTGAGAGGTCGCTCATTTCGCTCCAACAGTGTGACTGCGGAACCAGCACGCTGCGCCACGTGAGCAAATTCAAATGAAATATAACCACCTCCAATAAAAATCAGCTCCGCTGGTAAACGGCTGCTTTGCAGGAACTGATCGCTGTGAGTGATTAAATCCTCCCCGGTAATCTTCAGCGGCGCTGGTCTGGCCCCCGTGCAGATCACAATTTTTTCCCCTTCGAGTTCAGCACCATCGACTTCAATGGTTTTTAATCCCGTGAATCGGGCATCTCCCTGGAAAATGCTGATGTTTTTCTGTTTAAACTTTTTTGTCTTTTGAGGTGTCACCGGATTTGTGAACGTCTCTTTGAATGCGATCAATTGTGACCAGTCAATGCTGGCGCGGCTGTGATTATCAATCAGTTGCCCTTTCGACCGTCGCGTCCTGTCGACTAATTCTGCAGCGTGAACCAGAACTTTTTTGGGATTGCAGCCGTGTAACGCACAGGTCCCGCCAATCTCCTGCGAATCGATAACCGCGACCTGATATTTCTCCGCGCACTGTTCAGCAATACGGGTGGCCGCAGGCCCCGATCCCAAAATCAAGATGTCGAATTGCATTGTCATAACCAATCCTTCACACCAGGTCTGATCCGAACACGAAAAGGGTTTTCGTATTTCGGATTGATTGACGCCTCCGGGAACGCATGAAAGCACGGGCAGTATCGGGAAAATCGATCATCAGAATTGGGATAAGTCAGAGTACTGAGGAGGGTGAAAAGCAAAACCACGGTCACGCAGGCCACAATCAATACAGAGATTACTCTCCAGACGCTGTTGTACTTCGGATTCGGTATAACCCAGCTGGTTTTCCACCCATTCTGGCGAAAAGATCGTATCCAGGTAACGAGTGCCTGAATCATGTAGAATGACCGCACAGATTTTGTCGTGCAGTTCATGTTTCATCGCGCGAACCGTTTCCAGAACTCCCCCTGCCGAACCACCGACGAGCATCGCTTCTTTCTGAACCATGCGCCAGCATCCTGCCACACAATCCAGATCTGAAACGCGACGTACGGCATCGAACTGCTGACCTTCTGCCAGTTCGGGAACATTTCCAGCGCCCAGACCGGGGATGCGTCTCGCGCCTGCGGTACCACCAAACAAGACACTGCCCATGGCATCCACGGCAACGATCTTTGTTTTTCGACCACGCTTCCTCAGATAATCCCGACAACCTCGAATGGTCCCCGTACTGCTTGTCGCCACAAACAGATAATCGAGTTCACCATTGAGCGCTTCGTCGATTTCTTTGATCGTACCGTTTTCATGTGCCCCGGGGTTGTGCCTGTTACCATACTGATTAGGCCAGAACGAATCGGGAATCGTTTCCAGCAGGGACTTCACTTTCGCCAGTCTAGCTTTCAGAAAGTCGCCTTCCAGCGGCTCCGTCACCATCTCGATTTCCGCACCCAGGGCTTTCATAATTGCGATATTTTGAGGTTGAGCCCGCACATCCACCACGCAGATAAAGGGGAGTCCGTAATACCGACAGACCTGCGCCAGACCGATTCCCATATTGCCTGAAGAAGACTCAATGATCGTGGTATTGGAATTAATCTCGCCGGTATTAAATGCTTCTTCAATCATGGCACGCGAAGGACGATCTTTCGCACTGCCTCCCGGATTATAACATTCCATTTTTGCAAACAGGGCCACGTCGGAACTGCCCAGATAGCGGCGCAGGCGGATCAAAGGAGTTGATCCAATGGTTTCCAGCACCCCTTCTTGCGCCTGGACCTTCAGTACTGTCGTTTTTCGGTTGTCAATCATCGGCTGCGACCTCTGGTTACACTCTGTGACAGGGTTGGTAGACTTAAAACAGGAATATCAGTTGAATAGCTAAAAATGTGCCAAACTTTCAGGCTTTATTTGGAGCAGATTCCCCTGTTTGAACACTGAAAACACATGTAAATAGAAGTGTCCGGCAGAAATGCGCGAGTGTCAGACAGCCAGTCTGGTCGGTCAGAATACAGCGTATTCCGGAGAGAGTTCAGAACTCCTTGTAGAAAACCAGTGTGATACAACCTGCTTCTGGAATGCATTCTGAATCCCTATTGGCTTAAAAAACATGAATCTTGATCGGCTGAGAACCGTCATTCACTCACTTTCACGATCGCTTTTCCCATTTTGCTGCCGTGAAATAAATCGATAAATGCCTGGGGAGTCTTTTCCAGTCCTGTCGTTACTGTCTCTTCCCAATGCATCTTTCCCGCCTGGATCCATTCGGTCATTCTGATTTGAAACTCTTCCCGGATGTCATCATGATCGCGGACAATAAAACCTTGCATTCGCAATCGTCTGGAGATGATTTTAAACAGGTTGTCCGGTCCCGGCTGAGGTGACTTATCGTTATAAGTCGAGATCATTCCACATGAGACGATGCGGCCGAAATCATTCAGGTTATCGAGTGCTGCCTGCAGATGGTCTCCTCCCACATTGTCGAAATAAAGATCAATGCCTTCTGGAGCCAGTTCTTTCAACCGTGCCGACACGTCATCCACTTCCTTATAATTAAAAGCGGCATCAATATCGGCTTTCTCTTTCAGCCAGTCAATCTTCTGTTTTGAGCCGGCACTCCCCACCACAAAACAACCATGAATTTTTGCAATCTGACAGACAATCGACCCGACGGCACCACTAGCCGCTGATACAAAGACGCGGTCTCCCTCTTTCAATTCGCCGATTTTCAGCAGTCCGACATACGCGGTCATACCGGTCATCCCCAGAATACTCAGATATGCCTGCAGGGGAACCGCTTCAGGATCGACTATCATCACCCCAGTTCCCTCAGACAGCCATGCGTCCCGCCAGCCCTGGTTTCCAAGAACATAATCCCCTTCGGAATACTGCGGATGCCGCGATTCGACTACTTTGCCGACACAGGCACCTTCCATCGACTTACCAATCTGAAACGGCTTTACATAACTCTCACCTTCACGCATCCGCCCCCGCATATAAGGATCGACGGACAGCCATTCATTTTGAACCAGAAATTCATTTTCACCGGGAGACTGGAGTTCTGTTTCCACCAGTTCAAAATTATCCAGAGTCGGTAGTCCCTCGGGATAACTTGTGAGCTGAAAATGTCTCGATTGCATAGCGTCTTTACCTTTCGTCTCTGATGTGATTATTGATTCTTTGCTGAAGCTCCTCGCCTCGACGGTCTCTCAGGATTTCATCGCATGAATCAGTTTTTTATTGACAAATTCCAGAATTCCGAGATGGGATAACTCACGACCGTAGCCGGAATGTTTTATTCCGCCAAAGGGTAATTCTGCCTGTGAATTTGTCGGCTGATTAATGAACATCATGCCCGTATCGACCTGTTCCGCTACGTGACGGGCCCGATCAATATCTTTCGTGTAGACAGAACCTCCCAGTCCATAAGACGAATCGTTGGCGACCTGAATCGCTTCTTTTTCATCTTTCACGACATACACACTGGCGACAGGACCGAATAATTCCTGATCATAAGTCGGCATATCGCGTGTAATGTCTGTCAGAATAGTCGGATTGTAGAAGGCGCCTTCACGGTCGGGCCGTCCTCCTCCCAGTACCACTGTTGCTCCGGCATTGATGGTTTTCTGCACCATTTCATCCAGGTTGACCGCGGCCTCCTCGGTTGACAGAGGTGCCACATCGGTTTCCGGATCCAGTGGATCACCCAGCTTGAGCCTGGACATTTCCTCTTTAAAAGCGGACAGGAATTCATCAGCAACTTTCTGGACGATAATAAAACGTTTTGACGCTGCACAGGATTGCCCTGTGTTGGTCATTCTCCCCTGGACCGCCATTTTAATCACATGTTTCATATCCGCATCTTCCAGCACGATAAACGGATCGTTGCCGCCCAGTTCCAGCACCGAACGTTTGAGTTTTTGCCCTGCTTCTCCCGCGACAATGGCACCCGCCTTATCACTTCCCGTGAGCGAAACTCCCTGGATGCAGTCGTCTTCAATGACCGATTTGATGAATTCCTTGGGAATAAAAAGATTCGTGAACACACCCTCGGGTGCGCCGCAGTCGCTGAACAGATCGTGAATCGCCTGTGCACACTGGGGGACATTACTGGCATGTTTTACCAGGACGGTATTCCCCGCCATGATATTGGGAGCAGCAAAGCGAGTGACCTGATAAAAAGGAAAGTTCCAGGGCATAATTCCTAACAGAACGCCAATCGGCGCATATTGAACATACGCGTCAGCATCGTCGACATCCATCGGCTGGTCCGCCAGAAACTTTTCGGCACCATTGGCGTAGAACTCGGCAATTTCGGCACAGAAATTAATTTCTTCACGACTTTCGGAGATACGTTTCCCCATCTCCAGTGTAATCAGTCTGGAATATTCATCGATCCGCTCTCGCAGTTTTGAAGCATATTGCAACATCAGGTTTTTGCGTTCGTCAAAGGAAGTATGCCGCCAGCAATCGAAAGCCTCGCCAGCCTGCTCAATCGCATCGACTGTCTGTTCGCGTGTGAGTGGATCATATTCTTTAAGGGTCTCGTTCGTGAAAGGATTGATACTGGTATAAGTCATGAATAAATCTCCTGTTTATGTTTGATATGGATAAACCACATTAATATAGAATCCCGTCTTTATCGTTAACTCGGATTCGGTACGATTTCATTGGGGCGCACTCCCGGATCGACTGAACTTTTAAATCCGGACGCGCTGGGACCGAGAGAGTGACGTCGTAACGCTTTCGATAGCCTGAACAGAGGAAACGACGAATTGGTCCCGCGGTAAAGCCGGCATTTGAGAAAAGTCGATCTCCAGTTTCCGATCTCGCACTTTGTAGCGAATTGCTTGTGTCAGAAACCGGGAAGTCAGCTTCATCAGACTGACCGTGATCCACTCCCCCGGACACCGATGATTGGCAGCATATTCTCCACCTCCCTGCGGAATGAAATCATAAGGAGTCGGCTCCCGTTGTAAAAAACGATCGGGTTGAAACAGATCCGGTTCTTTCCAGATCCGGCTGTCGTGATTTGTACCATACAAATCCAGCAGCACACGCTTTCCACGAGGAAACTCATAGCCGTTCCATTCAAAATAAGTCTGCACAATCGCGGCTGTAAAAGGAAAAAAAGGATAGTAGCGTCGCACTTCCTGAACGAAAGCGGTTTCATATTCATCGGAACCTGATTTCAGCTTTTCCCGATATCCAGGATGAAAATGCAATGCATGCGCAATGAGCGTCATATAAACGGATATCGCGACGACCGGTCTTAAAAGATTCAACAATTCTACGGCAGCAACCTGTGGCTCCAGCAGTTCATTTTTCAGATTTCGATGCCAGGCGATCTTTAATGCCGGGCTATGTTCGGGGAGCGAAACCTGCTTGTCTCGAATCTGCTGAATCAAGTCCGTTATCCAGGCATTCGTCTGTCGCCGCGCCAGGCGTGCACGAATATGTCCCATTCCGATTTTCGCCGCATCATTGAATAGAGACGTCAACTGCTTAGTTCGTAACCGCACTTCAGAATCTGCCAGGGGCACGCCTGCCCATTCACAGACAGCCATGGTTAATACCCGCTGAAACTCTTCGTACAGCGGCACCTCAGGCATATCTTTCCAATGGGGTACCTCAGCCGTCAACTGGCGTTCTGTCAGAACTTTTAACTGTTCGATCTGCTCTGTCGTCATGATCGACAAAAACATCTGCTTGCGATGCCTGTGTGCATCCTCATCCAGACTCTGTACGCCTCCCTCTCCGAACAATGTTTTCATGACGGCTTTCGGTGCCGCCCCCTTGCGACAAAACAGATCGGGATCATAAAACACCTGAGCGGCTTCCTGTCCTCGCATACAATACGTTTTCTGCAACAGCAGCCTTGCCTCAAACAAATCTGACTGTTCGTTCTGACAGTTTCTGGAAATGAATCGATAAGGATCTCTCAACAAATCAAGGGTGCTGTCCCATTTCTGTAATCGTGGAATCGGAGTCATAATTTCATTCCGGTCAATCTGAGCCAAGTTGCTGAGTTGACAACTGATATTAATTACAGTTGAGCCGTTTGACTGTCGTGAAGCGACATCAGTTGATTTTTTTGCATTCGGGAAGTGGAGAAACTTTACATTATCGGCTAGAGCTTTTACCCCGCGAAAAAGATTTTCTTTCCACGTCGATTACATTACTTGCAAATGATGAGCCAACGGGAACCAGAAGCAGACAAACATTGATGTATAGCGAGATAAATCACTCTCAGGTCTTTATTTTCTGCAACCCTTCCCCGGAAACGCTGATCGCCCATGGCGCGAAGTGCGCGCTGAAAGACCAGAACCAACAAAAACCACGCTAGCCTTGTCAAGCCCTGACAAGGCTCAAAAAACAGGATATTCCACACGTTGCCTGTGATATCACTTCCAAGGGACTGCCGTCGTAGACCGGTTTCGCGCCGCCAGAGCTTTGTGGCCCGCGATTTGCTCGATTACGAAGAAGATTTGCGATAGAGCCATGTCATATTGACATCATCGAATTGGGATATTGACTTCAGATCAGGAGAGCGATTCTAAACTGATTGAGAGAGAGTGTGTCAAATGTCACTCGCTTGCTACTGATATCGCTTTAGATAAAACAGGGAGGAAAAATGAAAACGGGATTATTTAACTCGACTTGTGCTTCAGGTACATCGAAAGAACAGTGTTCGCTTTCTCAGAACGTTGCCAACAGTGAGCGTGTGCTTTCGTTAGTGGGAGGGGGAAGTCTTCTTTTGATGGGACTGAAGCGGGGGTCCGTCGCAGGTTTACTGGGAATCGCCGCGGGAGCCTCACTGCTATACCGCGGGTGGACGGGACATTGTCACCTGTACGAAGGACTGGGAATCAACACGGCAGACCCGCATCGCGGCCGCCCTGGCGTCCCGGCACAGCAGGGTAGCCGTGTGAACTGCGCCTTGCACGTCAATCGCGACCGTCAGGAATTATACGATTTCTGGCGTCATCTGGAAAACCTTCCCCAAATCATGCAGCATCTGCAGTCTGTGACTGTCATTGACGACAAACGTTCTACATGGATCGCCCGCGCTCCTTTTGATAAAACACTGGAGTGGGAAGCCGAGATAATCACCGACAAACCCGGAGAAGTGATTGCCTGGCAATCATTGCCCGGCTCTCAGGTGGAGACCGCCGGTTCCGTTCATTTTAAAGACTCGTCTACCGGTGACGGCACTGAACTCGCTATTTCGATCAAATATAATCCCCCCGGCGGTCGTATCGTCACCCAGATCGCACACCTGCTGGGTCAGGATCTTCAGGCAGAATTGAATCAGGATCTGAGAGAGTTTAAACAACTCCTGGAGGCGGGCGAGATTGCGACGAATGCCATTGCCCCGGAAGCAGGTCAGACCCACAAGCCTGATATGACCAGTCTCAAGGTTGAAAAAACATAATAGCCGCTCTCCCTGCTGGAGTTTGAAAAAGGAACAATCACTCACCCACCGAAAACTATTTAAAAGAAGCGAGACGATTATGAGAGCTGTTTCCTGGCATGGTAAAGAAGACATTCGTGTAGAAACCTTTCCCGATCCCCAGATTGTCAATCCCCGTGACGCGATTGTGAAAGTAAGCCTCACCGCCATTTGCGGATCTGATCTGCATCTTTATACAGGACGAATCCCCACCATGCAGGCCGGAGATATTCTCGGTCATGAGTTTATGGGAGAAGTCGTCGCCGTGGGTCACGAAGTGACGAATCTAAAGATCGGTGATCGTGTGGTGGTTCCATTCACCATTGCCTGTGGTGGCTGCTATTTTTGCAAACACGATCTCTGGTCTCTCTGCGACAATTCAAATCCCAATGCGTGGATGGTGGAAAAGCTATACGGTCATTCCCCCTCCGGACTGTTCGGGTACTCGCATATGCTGGGAGGCTATGCCGGCGGACAGGCGGAATATGTGCGCGTGCCCTTCGCCGACGTCGGGCCGATAACTGTTCCTGAAGGACTCTCCGATGAACAGGTTCTGTTCCTCTCCGATATTTTTCCTACCGGGTATATGGCCGCTGAAAACTGTCAGATCAGAGAAGGTGACACCGTCGCAGTCTGGGGTTGTGGTCCTGTGGGACTGTTTGCCATCTGGAGCGCCTATAAATTAGGGGCCGGAAAGGTGATTGCCATTGATCGCTTCCCCGAACGCTTGAAACTGGCCCGGGAATATTGCAAAGCCAAAACACTCAATTACGAAGAAGTAGACGTGTTTACCATGCTCCAGGAATTAACGGGAGGACGCGGACCGGATTCCTGTATTGACGCAGTTGGCAGTGAAGCACACGGCACCACTCTTGATGCATGGTATGATCTGGCTGCCGAGAAACTGATGCTGGAAACAGATCGCGGGCATGTCTTGCGACAGGTTATTCATAGCTGTCGCAAAGGAGGCACCATTTCTATCCCCGGCGTTTATGGAGGCTTTCTGGACAAAGTTCCCATTGGTGCCGCGTTTGGAAAAGGACTGCAGCTGCGGATGGGTCAGACACACGTGCATCGTTATTTACCACGATTGCTGGAATTTATTCGTGAAGGCGAACTCGACCCTTCGTTTCTGATTACACACCGCAGTTCCCTCGAACAGGCTGCAGACATGTATCGGATTTTTGAACAGAAGCAGGACGAGTGTATTAAGGTAGTATTACAGACATGAATTCGAATATTAAGCAACCACTTGTATTAGCAACAGCCGGGCTTGGACTGGCTCTGGCAGGCCGGGCTTTGTATCGACGCATGACCCGCCTCAACCTGGCTGGCCGCACCGTATTGATCACGGGGGGCTCCCGCGGACTGGGACTCGTACTGGCACGTCAGTTTGCTGCAGAAGGGGCCAATTTGATTTTATGTGGTCGCAACAAAGACAAACTTCTGCAGGCAGGAAAAGAACTATTTGAAAAAGGCGCGAACGTCAGTTGTGTCACCTGTGATGTCACTCAACCAGAACAGGTTCAAGACATGGTCACACAGATTGAACAACATTTCAGCAGTATTGATGTCGTTGTGAATAACGCCGGCATCATCCAGGTCGGTCCCATGGAATCCATGGAAAGACAAGACTACCAGGAAACGATGCAAACCCATTTTTATGGACCGCTGCATGTGATTGAAGCAGTTCTACCCGGAATGCGGAAACGAGGTGCAGGACGCATAGTCAATATCTCCTCAGTCGGTGGTCGCATCAGTGTGCCTCACATGCTGCCTTACAGTGCCAGCAAATTCGCGCTGGTCGGCTATTCACTGGGACTGCGGAGTGAACTGGCAAAAGAAGGAATCGGCGTGGTAACTGTCTGTCCGGGCATGATGCGAACGGGCAGTCCCCAAAACGCCTACTTTAAAGGTCAACATGAAGCGGAATATGCATTGTTTAAAATCAGTGATTCCCTGCCTCTGATCTCCATGAGTTCTGAAAGAGCAGCCAGGCAGATTCTCAAGGCCTGTCAATACAATGACGGATTTCTTGTTCTGGGCCTGCATATCAAGCTGGCAGAAAAACTGTACGCACTCTGTCCCGGCCTGATGGCTGATGCGCTGGGCGTAGTCAATCGACTCCTGCCTGCAGCGGGTCCCGCTGGCTCTATCAAAAAACAGGGATCAGAAAGTCAGTCGAGATGGTCTGAGTCCTGGTTAACGGAATTAACTCAGAAAGCGGCTGAACGTAACAACGAACTCTGAAGGCTTCAAAACAATACATCATTATTACGTTACAGCATTACGTTACAGCCCGGTTAGACTGTGTCCAGTCTCACTATAGCGTCGACAGGTTCATTTAGACCGGTTATCTCAGATTGACAGACGCTACAGTTAAATGCGGTGCGATCCAGAATAAACAATATCGAAACAGATATTCTCAGTGATTTCTGAGAGCATAAATCAATTCTTTTTTGTCCATTTTTGAACGCCCCTCAATACCCACTTCTTTTGCTTTATCATAAAGCTCTTCTTTCGTCCAGTCTTCGTATTTGCCTGCTTTACCTCCGCGTTTTCCTGTTGTCTGACGGTCAGAATTCGCAATGCGTGCCGCCTTTTCCTTACTCATCCCTTTTTCACGCAGTGTCTGATATTGGGCATCATCTTTGATAGTGGGACCATGACTTTTAACCATGATAATCTCCTTTAGATTGACTTTGAAATACTGTCCGGTAAAAACAACTCTCTGTTAAGCTTTCAACTAATTCAGCCGGCCCGTGTCGCTCCTCCCAGGATGGTCAGAACTTCCCCGGTGACATAGCTGGAATCCGCATTGGAAGCGAAATACACATAAGCTGGCGCAATTTCTTCCGGCTGCGCGGGCCGCCCATAAGGCGTACCACTACCGAAGTCCTTTACCTCATCCTCGGAACGTTCCGCGGGGTTCAGAGGCGTCCAGACCGGACCCGGGGCAACACAATTCACTCGAATTTTCCGGTCCACCAGGTTCTGGGCCAGGGACTTGGTAAAAGCATGAATGGCCCCTTTGGTTGCTGAATAATCCAGCAGGCGACCACTGCCCTCGAGGCCGGTAATCGAACCGGTATTGATAATATTCGCCCCCTCTTTCATATGTTTCAAGGCAGCCTGCACCATGTGAAAGTATCCATAAATATTCGTCTTGAAAGTATGGTCCCACTGTTCTTCACTGATGTCATCTATCCCATCCTGGTGCTGCTGATAGGCGGCATTATTCACAAGGATATCCAGGTGACCATACTCAGTAACCGTTTGCTCCACCGCAGACTCGCAGAAGGAGGCATCAGTGACATCGCCGCAAATCAGCAGAACCTGATCGCTGCCGACAGTCTTTTGAATATAGTTGCGAATGGCTTCCGCGTCCTGCTGCTCCTCTTCCAGACAGACCAGCGCTAGACTGGCGCCTTCGCGGGCAAACAGCGTTGCGACAGAACGTCCGATTCCAGAATCTCCACCTGTGATCAGAGCCACCTTACCCTCCAGCTTATCCGCAGCTCGATAATCGGGAGCCTCAAAATGAGGTTGTGGATCCATCGCTTCTTCAATTCCTGGTTTTTCCAGTCCCTGTGGAGGAAATTCCGGAGCAGGTTGTTGGCGGGGCATAATACATTTCCTTTTTACTATTGATTCGAGTCAAATAATGAGAGCAATATGATATCTCGTAGAGTGCTTAAGTCAGTGAGAACTGCACTTCGCGTACCAAATCAGAAAGGATTTTATCGGTGCCTGACGGAAAGGACTTCAGTAATGCTGCTGGAAAAAACGGTACTCTTTGCCCGTGAGATGCCAGACCGAAACTGTTCTCTCTGCGAACAATCTGCTCGGTGAGGAATCAGCGGTTCTGACGGATATATTGTGAGAAACTGCGTTTTATCTCTCTGGTAGCTCAGAGTAGTAAAAGCTGACATCGCGAATCTGATCCGGCTTCAATCCATCGACGGCCGCGTGCATCAGATTGGCAGACTGAGACCCACCACGACTGCGGTTCTGAAAGAGTCTGATCTGCAGTTCCAGATAAGCCTGATACTGTCCCATCAGTGCCGGATAAGCATTTTTGAAAGGCTTTCGTGTCGCAGGATGACAGTCTGCACAGGCGGGGACGTCCTGGCCTGCAATTCCTTCCGCCGCGATCTGGGCGCCGCGTTCAAACGATGCGTCTTCTTCTTGAGCGTCACGGTTATTCGTTTTATCTCTACCCTGACTTTCATTTGAAAGGAATGGTTTCAGCCGAGAATAATAGCGTGAAAGCTCCTCAATCTCTTGCTGATGCATTCTGCTGGCAAGTTCCTCCATCGTACCGCTCATCCGTTTGTCCTGATGATAGGCTTCCAGAGAAACCAGTAAATAAGCCTCATTCTGACCTGCCAGTCTCGGAAATACGCCAAGTCCCCTCCCCTGTCCGTCTACACCATGGCAGCCGGCGCAGACTTCGATTACCAGATGAGGTACCGGTAACGATGTTCCCTCGGCCGAATCGATCGATTGACCACTCTGTTTTTGATGTTTCCCCCAGACCAGTTCATCATATTCATTGAAATCCAATTCAGGATATTTCAACAGAAATGCAACAACAGGCCAGATTTCATCATCACGCTTTAACTCCGGCCAGGCTGGCATTCCGGTCATCTTAATCCCGTGCTTCACCACATAGAAAAGTTCCTGTGGCTCCCGTTCCGGGACGATGTTTTTTAAATTCGGAGGCTGAGGAGTCATCAGAGATACCATCCGCGGACGCATACCATCTGGTTTTCCGTGACACATTCGACAGCCTGCTTCGTAATGTCCTGCCCCCTTGACGATCAGCGCCTGATCATCAAGGTCCGGAACTTTGATTCCGGTGCTATGCGTCGCAACAGACCGTTCTTTGGTAAAATTCAGAAACCACTTCGTGATTTCCCAGTGTCCTGAACTGGCTTTTACGGGAATGACGCCACTGACTACGACAAGAATCCCAACAATGCCAATCACCAGGATCAGACCAGTCATGATTTTCCAGGGTCGTTTCATGATGACAACTCCTTTCGCTGACTTTTAAGCCATAACAAATCCACCGTAAGCCAGAGACCTCCAGAAAGGTAAACAATGCCTCCCACCACCAGCATGATCGCTCCTCCCAGATGCTGATCCTGCAGCGCTGACATGGTTGAAAAGCCTTGATGGTGCGCATAGACCGAGCGTGGTGCCAGCGCCAGCAAAGCCCCCAGGAGAGTCATATGCATGGAGGTTAACAGCAGCCCGATCACTCCCGCGGCACTACGACTACGACTGCGGGGACTCGTCCCGCCGAAGGCAGATATCCAGACCGCGATCCCCGCCAGCAGGAACGATCCCTGTTCAGCCACAAGCCCCCAGGAAGTCATCCGGGCCAGATGATGCAAGCCCGGTGCATGCCACGCCCAGACAATAATCAGTTCCGCTACGGACGCCGGTATCGGTGCGAAGAAGACAGGGTACTTAATGACAGGATCAAATCGACTTCCGGCGATTGCCAGGCTGAGTAAAGGAGCTGCTACAGCCACTACCAGCATATGCATTGTCATGTGCGCAAAAAATGCATGATGCGCCAGTTCAGGGAGAGGGCCCGACCAGGCAACCGCCAGGCTAAGCAACCCCAGCAGTAACAGCCAGACCTGCACTTTTCTATAAGCTGAAGTAGAATGAGCCATATGAATACCCTCCAGTTGATTCGTCTTTGTCATTGCAGTCATGCCAGATCTCTTCAGTTACAATTCGCGAAAAACAGAGCTACAGCCGCGACGAACAATGTCGCGACGGCACTCAAAGCAGAAAGCAGAAAGGTTGCCAGTCCCAGAAAACGATATCGATCCAGAGGAGTATCGTCATGATAAGTCAGGTCTTCAGAAAGGTGTCGATGCCGCCTGTAACCGGCCCAGCCAAGGGATCCAATAATGGCAAGCGCCAGCAGGGTATAAATCCCAATCGCCACCCTCACCGTAATAAAATGATTTGTCGTACCGGAGAATTTCGCGCACCAGATCGCAGCGGTCAGGTAACAGGCCAGCAGGTGAATCGCCCAGACGAATGGGGGAAGAAACATGAACCAGATCCGTTCATGTTTTTCATGAAATTCTTCAGAATGATGATGTTGCTGCTCCATGATGGTCCTCATGATACACTGGGAAAGCCGGCGATTACGCCGACTGTCATGACCACGGTCAAAGCCAGAAAATGCCAGTACAGTGAGACATTCACAATATCCGCGTCCCATTGGTTCGTCATTTTCCCTGCCGCCCTTCTCGCCAGACAGTACAACTGCATGATGACCCCCAGAATCACATGCAATACTGTCCAACCCGTCAACACCCAGACAATTGCCGGGTAGACATGTGTCGTGGGGTCAAGCCCCGTCAACCAGGGGCCGGCCAGCAGTGCACAGGCACCTGCCAGCGAAACGACTGCTGCCAGCGTGAGCGAAAGATAAAAGGCGCTGACCTGCCCCGAACAATTCCAGTAGCGGGAGAGCAACGTCAGTCCATACGCAATCAGCAGCAATACCATTCCCGTTACCGGCCAGAAAACTCCGGGTCCCTGCAGTGGCTGGGGAGGAAAATCTTCGTGAATCGTCCAGTAGAAAAAGTATCCAAATACCAGTGAAACGAATGCGGTGATGTCAGCAGTCATCGTGATAAACATGGCCCACCAGCCGACTGCATTGGGACCGGAGATATACAAAGGCAGCGAAAGTCCCAGCCCCACATCCTTCCTCTCTTTTTCAGGTATTTCAGCAGTCCCGGTCCAGACCCAGGTCAGCATGACGCCAATCGCAATCAACCCGCTGACGATCGCAGCCAGCCACCAGTGATAGGTCGCGAAAATAAAGAATCCCCCCGTAAATAACGCGGCAAAAAATGTAAGAAAGGTCGGGCCTCCTACCCGCAGGCATTGCAGGGGCTCTGCGTCGATTACCGTCGTGACCAGCGTCTCCCGTTTCCCTTCCACCGCATCGGGCAGATAAAACCGGCCTTCATCTACATCACGCACAAAGTTGGGTTGTTCCCATAACGGATAACGGCTCTCGATGATGGGAATCGTACGCACGCCCCAGGGCTGATCCGGCATTTGCGCCAGCCACTCCAGTGTGCCCGCCTGCCATGGATTCCGTTCAGAAAGCGGCTGTTTTGTTCGTGGCCGAACCACATCATATAAAAAGAGCACGAAACCGGCAGCGAGAATCATCGACCCCAGGCTGGAGATCAGGTTCAACGTATCAAAACCCATGTCAGCGGGATATGTAAAAACCCGGCGCGGCATTCCCAGCAAGCCGGTAATATGCATCGGAAAAAATGTGATGTTGAATCCGATCAATACGAGCCAGAAAACAATCCTGCCGATCCGTTCCGAAAGCTGTTTACCTTTAACCAGCGGGAAGAAATAGTAAAAGCCTGCCATGATCGGAAAGATGGTTCCGCCGATCAAGACGTAATGCAAATGACCGACGATAAAGAATGTGTCATGTGCCTGAAAATCAAATGGCGCCACCGCCACCATCACTCCCGTTAAACCGCCGATGATGAACGTCGCGAGACCGGCAAAAATGAAATGCAGGCAAACAGACCGTTTTACAGTTCCTGCTGTAAATGTTGCCAGGAAACAGAAGAGTTGCACTCCGGTCGGAATTGCCACTGCCTGCGAAGCGGCTGAAAAAATGCCGATGGAGATGCCGGGCAGACCGGTGGTAAACATATGATGGACCCATAACCCGAAACTCAGAAATCCGGTCCCCACTGCAGACAGGACCACCCAGCTGTAGCCGACCATCGGGGTTTTGGCAAACGTCGGCACCATCATCGCCATCAGGGCCACTGAAGGCAGGAATACAATGTAAACTTCCGGATGACCAAAGATCCAGAACAGATGCTGCCACAACAGCGGATCTCCGCCTCGCTGGGGATCAAAGAAGGGCCAGTCAAAGGCACGTTCCATCTCCAGCAGAATGTCACCTGCGATCAATGGCGGAAAAGCAAACAGAATCATTCCCGCAACCACCAGGATGTACCAGCAATACAGGGGAATCAGATTGATTCGCATGCCGGGCGGACGACACTTGAGGACGCCGACAATCAATTCAATCGCAGCTGCAATCGAGGCAATTTCAATAAACGTTAATCCCAGCAACCAGATATCAGCGCCGATATCATCTTGAAAGGAACTCGTCAGAGGAGGATACATGAACCAGCCCCCTTTGGGAGCCGCATCAAAAAACAATGAACCACAGACGAAGATTCCACCAATCACGAAGCTGTAGAAGCCGTATGCTGACAAACGGGGAAACGGCAAATCACGGGCTCCCAGCATTTCGGGAAGAATCATGATTGAAAATGCTTCAAAAATGGGGACGGCAAACAGAAACATCATCACCGAACCGTGCATCGTGAAAATCTGATTGTACTGATCGGCGGTTAAAAACGTGTTTCCTGGCACAGCAAGTTGAATGCGCATCAGGAGTGCCAGCACTCCACCGAACAGAAAAAAACAGAACGAAGCGACGGTATACCACATGCCCACTTCAGAATTGTTGACTGCCGACCAGTAGCGCCAGCCGCGCGGAGTTTCCCAGGCCTTCAACAACCGCGCTGCCGACTGTCGACGGTATTCTGCAGAATCAAGATCCTGCTCTGAAATCAGATTGGCGGGTTCAGAATCCATATCGTCTGGCTTCACTTCAACTGTTCTAAATAGTTTGACAGAGTTTGGTATTCATCGTCTTTGAGCGCACGAAATGCGGGCATCTTCACGCCGGGTTTCAATGCGGACACATGTGCGATCCACTTCTGAAGGTTTCCTCGATTAGTAGGAAACATATCCGCTCCCAGAGAGCTACGACTGCCGATATGTGTCAAATCGGGGCCTAGTTTTCCATCAGCCTCTGTCCCTCGAATCGTATGACAGGCTCCACAGCCTGTCTGCAGGAATAATGCCTCCCCCCTCTCAACAGATTCAGTTTGCGGCGTTATTCTGTCCGTAGACTGCTGCGCCAGCCACTCATCAAATTCCTCTTTCTCGACAACGTCCACCGTAAAATTCATATAGGCATGAGAAGCACCACAATATTCTGCACAGGCCCCTCGAAAATGCCCCGTCTTCGTAGGATGCAATGTCAGGCGCGTGGTACGTCCGGGGATCATGTCGACTTTCCCGCCCAGTGAGGGAATCCAGAACGAATGCACGACATCATTACTGGTGAGGATAAACTCGACCGGTTCGCCTCGAGGTAATCGTATTTCATTAGCCAGTTCGACTGGCTTTCCACTTTGGGTCGGGTAACGCACTTTCCACCACCATTGATATCCCTCAACCTCGATCTGCAACGTCCCTGCCGGAGGTCGGGCAAGCAGTGCGGGCAGGAGATTTAATCCATAGATCAACAGTATGGTGAGGATGATCGTGGGGGCTATCGCGCCTCCCCCGATTATAAACAGGGCGGATTTCTGACGATGATGAGCGACGGGATTCAGATGCAGTGCATAGATCGACAAAGCGATCATGACTAACCAGATGACTGTTGCCCCCCCGGCCATCCACCAGAACAGTCTGGCAATCTGTTCGGCACCTGCTCCTGCAGGATTCAGTGCTGACTGCGAACCGGAGCAACCGGAAATCAGAACACCTGCGCAGATCAGCTTAGCCTTGACAGCATCACCCTCGGCAGGCATTTCAATTACTTTCATTCTGGCGGGTCAGAGACGTTCGATTTAATCTTATGAATAACAGAATCATCAGATTCATCTGCCATTCAGGAACATGGTTTAGAAATGATCTCTTTCATATTAAGGCCCGGCCAGATTGTGAAGCCAGCCTTTCTGTGTTTACAGAACGGCATCTGGCCGGGCCCGAAAGAGATATTTATGAATGATCTATTTGTTTCTTTCGCATGCGATTTTGTTTAATGCCTGCTGGCACTTCGGGGCGAAACAGGCAATTCTGCGGTGACTTTCGGGGTTGATTTGGCAATTCCAATGACTCCTAAACCGGCTCGAGGACCTGCATCTCCAGATGGCTGACTGGCAAGATCATCAGCGCCGGCATGAACAACGATCGACCTGCCAATTACGTCAGAGAGCTTGAAGTCTTCAGATCGCATATCGATCACAGCGACTCCATTCTGATCTGCGGTAATATTCCCCAGGTCCCCGGCATGATGCTGACCTTTGCCTGGCTTCCCATGTCGATGACCTTCTGGAGCAAAATGGCCCCCGGCAGAGCTGCCGTCGACTGCACTGAGATCACCAAACTCATGGATGTGAAACCCATGCTTGCCGGGAGTAAGTCCTTCGATTTTTCCTGTCAGATGTACCACTCCTTTGCTCTGCTGCAATTGAATCAGGCCAGTGGCACTGAAATCTTTGGTCGGCATCACTGCTACCACGGCCTTGGTTGTTTTGGACTCTGTCTCTTTCTGGTCAGATTTGACCGTAGACACCAGTGAAGTCGCAACAGGAATGACAGCAGAGAGCAGATAGAATACTTGGGTTTTCATGGTTCAAGTCCTTTACTTGATTTTAGTGATAGCATCCTCTGTTATCACTCCAGATTCTATTAGTGAACCCAGCTTCAACCGCTAATTCGATACCTGAAGCAGCAAAGATCTGAGTCCAACCATCAGACAAAACCCCCTCACTACCATCGCCGGTAGTGAGGAGAACCAAACTCATTTTCAGGCACGCGCTGCCGCTTTATTCGTCGATTCTTCAGCGATCTGCGTCAGAATTTTGTCGGCATTACCTTCTTCATCTAATGTTTCCTGTAGAATTTCAGCAAGATTGGTTTTTCCCAGGCGCTGTGCAAAATTGCGGGCAGATCCGTAACCGGCGATTTCATAGTGTTCCACACGTTGAGCCGCGGCGATCAAGGCTGCATCTTTGACATTGGAATCCCCTTTCGCCTTAACCATCTCTTCGCCTTCGCTGATTAATCCTTTCATGGCCTCACAGGATTCTCTCTTAGGTTCGACACCCATCCCTTTGAAAACAGATTCCAGGCGTTTCACATGCTCTTTCGTTTCGCCCAGATGTGTTTGAAACGCCGATTTCAGTTCCTGGCAGGAAGCGGCTTCAGCCATCTTAGGCAAGGCATCGACGAGCCGATTTTCCGCATCGTATAAGTCCTGAATCTGCTCAACAAATAAGTCCTCTAAATTAGAAAATTCTTTACTGGTGAATAAACCCATTTTGATACTCCTGAACCTTAAAACATTCCGTTCCGTAAAAAGTAACACAATGACACAATGTCACTGCGGCAATCTCAGATAATGTCCGCAATTTTTATGCCGCAGAAAAGAATTCGACACCACTTCGCCAGATTGATTTGCGATCGAAACAGGTAGCAGTGAATCTGAAAAAAGTGATGAGATCTGTGCGATCAACATCGGTTTACACAGCGCATGCTGAAGCAGTTTTAAAAAGTTAATCATTGCTGCTTGAAAACACGAATACCAACAGAGTTCCACAGGAAATCAGCTGGAACGACTGACCTTTCCCTGAAATGATTTCATTTTCTGCCGAAAGTGAAGATTTCGAAACCACAGGATATATTCTCATCAATATCTAAAAGGCGCTTTTCAATAATCGTCAGTTCACAAACCATTCTGGTTGCTGGGCAGTCAGTACGTTAATCGCACAGAGGTAGAAAAACGGAACTGAATACAAGACTCACACTTCTCAATACGACAGATTGGCACAGGGGTATTTCAGAATATTCGTTGCATCTAAACTGGTTGTCGCCATCTCCTGCAGCCAGATTAAGTTGATTTGGTTGGTTTTAATTGAGTGATGATCGGCTATGCTTTGTTGCGATCACCGTATACAGTGCAGGCACCATGTAGAGTGTAAAGATCGTTCCGATTGCCATCCCTACGCCTAAGGTAAAACTGATGGCAAAGCGGCTGGCAGCGCCGGGCCCTCCGGAAACAATCAGCAATGGTAACAGCCCCACCAGCGTAGCAATTGTGGTCATCAGAATAGAACGCAGTCGCAGTGAAGCTGCTTTTTCAATCGCCTGCCGTCGGTCCAGACCTTCCTCGCGCTGGATTTCATTAGCAAATTCCACCAGTAGAATTCCATGGCGAATAATAGAACCAATTAATGCCAGCAGACCGATCTGTGTATAAATATTAATGCTGGTAATTCCCAGAGCAAAGAACAGCATCGCGCCCGCCAGTGACATCGGAATGCTCACAAACATGATCGCCGGATCGCGAAAGCTCTCGTACTGGGCCGCCAAAGTCAGGTACATCATCAGGATTGCCAGGGCAAATGCCACCAGCAAAGATGTATTTTCAGAAACGAACTGCCTGGACTGACCTTTCCAGTCGGTCACTACATTCTGCGCCACAGTCTCCTCCACGGTTGTCTGCAGAAATTCAATCAGTTGATCGAAAGAGACTCCGGGTGCAGGGACGCCTGATAACGTCGCTGAGTTGAGTTGATTGAACCGTTTCAGTTGTCGAGGCTGAATTTCATCTTCCAGTGAAACAAAAAGCGAGAGTGGAACCAGATCACCGTCACGGGTAGTTACTCGATAGTCGAGCAGCTGGTCTGTCTGCAGACGATGCGCGCGTGCCACCTGGGGAATGACACGATAGCTGCGGCCATCGTAGCTGAAATAATTGACATAGCCTCCACTCAACATGGTCGCCAGATCTACTCCCAGCGTACTGATATTAATACCGAGTGCTGCTGCTTTATCACGATCGATTTTAATTCTCTGTTCCAGCTTATCAAACTTGAAATCCGACTGGATGAAAGTGAATAAGCCGCTTTCCCGGGCTTTTTTCAGAATAGTCTGCGAAGTTTCATACACGACCCGCGGCTCATCAATCGAGCTGATCACAAACTGCAAAGGAGGACCTTCTCCCGCGCCGGGGAGTGTGGGGGGAGCGATGACCACCGCTTCCAGGCCTGCCACTTGAGCTGCAGTCATCTGGATCTGCTGCTGCAACTGCATCTGAGAAGGATCGCGTTGTTCCCAGTCTTCTAAAATCACACCCCCAAAAGCAGAACTGCTCCCTCCACCAGTATTCCCTCCTCCACCATTCACCGCAAAAAAATACTGGACTCCCCCGACCTCGCTCACCTTCTTTTCCAGCACACCGGTCCAGCGCTCCAGATGATCGATCGAGATATTCGGATCTGCATTTGCAGAAACGATCAGGAAACCCTCGTCTTCCGGCGGTGAAAGTTCTTTATTCGCAGCACTAAATAGAAAATACAGACTGAGGAGAATGCACATGCCTGCCGCCAGAATAATCCAGCGGACATCCAGCGCCAGCCCCAGCGTTTTTCCATATCCACGGGAAAGGGCTTGAAAACCCTGATCGACTTTGCGGGACAGCCATCTTTTCTGCATTCCGGTTTTAAGCAGCTGGGCACACATCATCGGTGAAACAGTTAATGCCAGTATACCTGAAATCAGCGTCGCACCGGCGACCGTATAAGCAAATTCAGTAAACAGACTGCCCGTCAGGCCTCCCATCAGTCCTACAGGAGCAAAAACGGCCACCACCACCAGATTCATGGCAATGATCGAACCGGTCAATTCACGTACCGTTTTTTTCGCAGCCTCTTCAGGTGTCGCCCCTCCTTCAATATGGCGTGTGGCGTTCTCGACCATTACGATCCCGTCATCAACTACGGTTCCAATCGCCAGTATTAATGCCAGCAGGGTCAGCAGATTGACAGAATATCCCAGCATCTGCATCAGAAAAAATGCACCAATGATCGCCAGAGGCATCGCAATTCCCGGAACCAGTGCCGAACGCAATGCCCCCAGAAACAGGTAAATCACGACAGTCACAATCAGTAATGCTTCAATCAGCGAGCGGATGACTTCATCGATCGAAGCTTCCACCGCTTCCGTGCTGTCATATACAACGATGCCTTCCAGTCCGCCTGGTAACTGTTTTTTCACCTGGGGAATCAGTTGACGTACACCTGCAATGGTATCGAGCAGGTTCGCTTCAGGAGCGACTTGCACTCCAATAAAGGCTACATTTTTACCTTCAAAAATCACCGAACTGTCATAGCTTTCTGCACCAAGTTCGACTTGAGCAAGATCACGCACGCGAATAATGGTGTCACCTTCTTCACGGATCACCAGATTTTCAAAGGCTTCCACCGAACGCAGGTTCGTATCTGCTTTTAGGGGAATGGAAATCAGCGAGCCTTTGGTTTCTCCGATAGCGGAGAGAAAATTACTTTCAGCGATCGAGCGACGGACTTCACTGGGAGTCACCTTCAGTGAAGCCATTTTTCCGGGATCAAGCCAGAGCCGCATGGCGATAGTCTGGGCACCAATCACCTGTGCCTGCTGAACGCCGGGAACAGTCTCCAGTCGCGGGCGGACAGCACGCGTCAGATAATCGGTTATTTCACTTGCCTTGAGAACATCGCTGAAGAAAGCCAGATACATGGCGGCCTGATCGCTGCCTCTGCTGATGGTAACGATCGAGTCTTCCGAACCTTCCGGCAGACGATTCCGCACCTGTTGAATTTTAGTCAGAATTTCAGCGACCGCAGCATTCGGATCATACCCCAGTTCCAGGCGTGCCGTGATGGTACTGGCTCCCAACGTACTGCTGCTCTCCAGGTATTCGATGCCTTCTGCAGTGGCGATCGTCTGCTCTAGAGGAGTTGTAATAAAGCCCTGCACCAGCTCAGCGTTCGCCCCGATGTAAGGAGTGACAATTCGAATTGTTGTGGAGGTGGTTTCCGGATATTGTCGTACTGTCAGAGAAGTCATCGCCTGCGCTCCCAGCAGCAGGACTACCAGGCCGATGACTGTCGCCAGGACAGGACGTTCAATAAACCGATCAAAAATATTCATGGGCTGGTCGCCTTCGCTTCCACATCGCGAGCGGCGTCGGTTCTGGCGATCTGTACGGGAATGCCATCATCGATTTTCAGCTGACCGGAAGTTATAACGCGCGTACCTGGTTCGATCCCTTTTCGGATTTCAATCAGCTTCCCCCGGCGTTCCCCGGTCTCAATGAATGCGCGTCTGGCTATCAGAGAGGATTTTTGTTTACTTCTGTTTTTTCCGGACGAGTCTCCCTGGTTGAGATTATTTTTAATGGGACGGTCCGCAGCACTGGCTTCCTGCTGCGCTTCCTGTTCCTGCACAAAATAAACAGACTTTCCGTACGCATTAAATGCGACTGCAGTCTGCGGAATCACAACCACTTCGCGATCGCCTGATATCTCGACGACCACCTGCGCAAACATCCCTGGGCGTAATTTACGCTCTTCATTTCCCAGCTGTGCCCGAACTTTGAAGCTGCGCGTCGACTCTTCGATAAGAGGATTGACGGCTATGACTGACCCCCGAAAAACATGCTTGGGATGGGCACTGACTGAGATCCGGACTGACTGCCCCTCCTTAATGAGGCCGGCATCCTGTTCGGGCAGATCGAAGTCCACATAAATCGGATCAAGCTGCTGTAAAGTGGCAACTGCAGTTTCCGGCGAGAGATATTGGCCCAGACTGATTTGACGGATGCCGATTTCACCACTGAAGGGCGCCAGAATTTCCTTTTTTTCGATAATCGCGCGCTGACGGTCAGCAGATGATTTCAGTCGCTCCACTTCGGTCATCATCTGTTCGTAATTCTCTTCGGTCGTTGCATCTTTCTGCAGCAATTCTTTCACCCGCCCGAGATTCGAATGCGCCTGTTTCAGCTCGGCTTCGATCGATTCGAGTTCTGCATTTTCGCTCGAAGCGTCCAACTGTACCAGCAGTTCCCCCCGTCGGACCCGTTTTCCCGATTCGAATAGAATTTCAATGACTTTTCCAGCCAGCTCACTGGTCAGATCTGTCCCTTGAATCGCGCGAACAGTGCCGATACCGGTTCGTTCTCTCTGCCACGTCTGTTGCTCCGCCTGAGCAACGGTCACAGTCGCCGGAGGTCTGCGGGGACCGTTCGATTTTTTACCTTTCGCGGTGAAATACCAATAGCTGGTTGAGACTGCTGCCACGAACAGGATTACCAGAAAGATACTGGTAAAGAGAGCGGTTTTCCTCTTCCTGGTTTTTGCAGCTGCTGTCTGCTCTGGCCCCGAAACCTGAGTTGATGAATCCATTGATTCTCCATTTCCATTAGCCCCGCTATAAGATATCTCATCTCCCGTTCTGAAAATGAAAATAAAGCTGGACCCCCTTCCCCCTGTTTAATAACCAGGCGGATTTAACAGGAGAACGTCTGGTTTTATTTCTTATCCCGTTCGTGGATATGGGCTGGTGGGGCAGTTGCTTCCACCGCAACCAGCGGTTCCAGAATGCGGTAACGGTGGACAGCTTCTCTGGGAACTACCCAACTGTCACCAGCATTCAGGATAATCTTCTGATCTTCGATTTCCAGCTCGGCACTGCCTTTGATCACATAGCCAACCACTTCGTAATCGCGGCACATTGGCTGAGGATCCGGTTGAGTGGAATCTTCTTCCCAGAGCCGCATCGAGACGGTCACTCCAGAGGCAAGATATTTCTGTCCCATTGAACCCAGCGGGGAATGAGTGGAATCCACTTTCTTAATGCTCGTATCATTCATCAATATCTCCCGACGTTGAGACGAAATACAAAAATCATGACTATGAAGAATAATTAGATCGAAGAACCGCTTGAAATAAATAATAGATGCTGCCTGACATGACATGTCACCCATCTGGTATTACACCAGACAATCCCTCCAGGAGACGAAGGTGCGGAAAGCCTTCCTTCATCGGGTTGGGGCAACCACATCATTTCTGACGCACCTGATCTTCGATTGGCAGCATCTATTATTTTGAATGGTGAAATGGTTTCGCAAATCGCATGCCGCTTGGTTGATATCCGAAGTGGTGGTCGACTGATTTTCTCATTCCACTCTTCCTTATCAATACAGCCTGGCTCCCTATTCGCTGGGATGAAACTGGCATTCGACAGGGATGTCGCTCAGTAATTGATTCGAGATCGGATTTTTGAGTACTGCCAGACAAGCCAGATTCATTCATCAATATGGTTGCTGAGCGTTCATATTGTTCAATCAATGATCAGTCAGACTTCATTAGTCACCCTTGTATGCTCTGCCACGCCTTTCTGTCTTTTCAACAGAAAATAATAGTCCGTTTATGGATGATTCTAACCGTGACACAACAACCATCTTCTCAGAATTAATGAATTAGGAATGCGATATGCAAACATTATCCTGTTAAAACAGGAATGCTGTTGATTGTGTGAAAGGAATCGGTCGGAAGTTTTAAGCAATGGTTAATTTCAGCAGGGCGAAAATATGAAAGCAGTCACATTCAATGAATACGGATCGCCCCGGGTTTTAAAACTATCCCAGATCAACAGACCTGATCCTGATAAACACGAAGTACTGATTCAGGTCGCTGCAGCTGGTGTCAATCCCATTGATGCAAGATTGCGTCAGGGCGAAATGAAATGGTTGCTGCCGGGAGGCTTTCCCAGAGTCCCAGGCTATGATGTTGCGGGGATCGTCAAAGCGTCAGATCCTGCCAGTGATTTCGAACCAGGCGACCGCGTTCTCGCGTTCCTGGATAATATTTATGGTGGTGCTTACGCTGAGTATGCTGGCTGTTCGGCACATTGCGTTGTCAAAATTCCGGATGCCCTTTCATTTACACAGGCAGCAGCGATCCCATTAGCTGGCTCAACGGCATTACAGTCACTCCGAGATTTTGGACATCTCAAGCCCCGCGATCGCGTCCTCATCAATGGTGCCAGTGGAGGTGTCGGCGCGTTTGCCGTTCAAATTGCAGTCGCTTATGGAGCTGAGGTAACCGCAGTCGCCAGCACCCGGCATGAAGACTTTGTCCGTTCACTGGGTGCCTCGCATTTCATTGATTATAAACGGGAAGACTTTACTGATTCCTCACAAAAATGGGAAATCATCTTTGATGTCGCGGGAAAGCGGTCCTTCTCTCAGGTAAAAGACTCCCTCGCACGAACTGGACAGTACGTCACAACCGAGCCCAGCTTTCGCGGTTTGGCCATTTCTGTTCTTACCTGGCCGCAATCAGAGCAGAGCCATGTCATGTTGGCACATCCGAAAAAAGAAGATCTTACAGAACTTGTTCGGCTCTGGTCAGAAAAACAACTGGTTGTCACACTGGCAGACACTATTTCATTCAGTGATGCTGTAAAAGCACATCAAATGATTGAAGAAGGAGGCTTCTGCGGCAAACTGGTTCTAAAGCCGGATCTCTTTAACGCTGACTGAAAATGTTTGAGATCCATGGCAAGCTGATCGCCAGCTGAAAGTTCCTGGCTGGTTCGGCATAGTTTTTGCGAATATTTTTTTGAGTTAGAAACGGTCAGATGATTCATCAGACCACCAGATCAAATCAATGTCGAATTAATTTTATATTGAAATGGTCGTCCATCTTACTATGAGCGCAAGGAGAATCACATGTTACATCACTCACTTCCTTTAATGCTGCTTGTCTTGTTTACGGCAGGTTGCACCGAACAGGAAAACAGGCCGAATGAACCAGCAGAAAATAACCAGACGCAGACTGAAATGGGAGAGCCAGGCCAACTGACACCTCAGGCTGCAGATGAAACGGAGACTGTAACGAAAGCAGTCTGCAAGCTCCAACCCATTGGTGACAGCCAGGTTTCGGGGATCATTCATTTCACCAGGGAAGGAAATAAAATACATGTTGAGGGAGAAATCACAGGTTTGAAACCAGGGAAACATGGATTTCACGTTCATGAAAAAGGGGACCTGTCAGATAAAGAGACCGGAAAATCTGCGGGAGGCCACTTCAACCCTACCGATAAGCCACATGGCAAGCCCACCGATTCAGAACGTCACGTGGGTGACCTGGGCAATATCGAAGCCAATGCTGACGGACTGGCTAAAGTGGATATCGTTGATGAAGTGATCCAATTGAATGGAGCGAACTCAATTATTGGTCGTTCGATTGTTGTACATGCCGGGGAAGATCAGTTTACCCAACCTTCAGGTGATGCTGGCGACCGGGTGGCATTTGGTGACATCATCGAAGAAAAAACGGATTGATTATTGAATCGAGCCATCGTTCCGTTTTAATCTCAAAGCAATTTACGGCCCTGGCAGATCGTTGACCTGCCAGGAAGGTGGTCCGTATGTGGATCACCTGTCGTCGATTTTATGGGTTGAGCGAGAAAATAAACTATGCCTCACTATATCTGCACAAATTGTGGCACACAGTACGCAGAAACAGTTCAACCTCCGGAAGAATGTACGATCTGTATTGAAGAACGGGAGTTTGTAGCCTGGGATGGCCAGAAGTGGACGACCTCAGACCAACTGGCAAAATCACATCGAAATGTGATCCGCCAGGAAGAGAAAGGACTGTCTGGTATCGGGATGGAACCCTCCTTTGCGATCGGGCAACGCGGCTTGCTGATTACGCATCCCGAAGGAAATGTGCTCTGGGATTGTATCTCCCTGCTGGATAACAGTCTGGTTGAGATGGTGAACGGAATCGGCGGGCTCTCTGCCATCGCTATCAGTCACCCGCATTATTATTCCTGCATGATCGAATGGGCTGAAGCTTTTGATTGCCCTGTTTTTCTCCATCATGCAGATCGTAAATGGGTCATGCGATCTGGCCCGCCAATTGAGTACTGGGAGGGCGACCGGAAAAACATCGGCGCTGGTCTGACACTCATTCGCTGTGGCGGGCATTTTGATGGCGGAACTGTTTTACACTGGCCAGCGGGAGCCGGTGGGAAAGGCGTTTTGTTGAGTGGGGATATCATCCATGTCGTGCAGGACCGTCGCTGGGTCAGTTTCATGTACAGCTACCCCAATCTGATCCCTCTCTCTGCTTCAAAAATACGACAGATTGTTAACTGTGTAGAGCCATTCGAGTTTGATCGGATTTATGGAGCGTGGTGGGGAAAAACCGTATCAAGCGATGCCAAAGCCGCCGTTGATTGCTCTGCCAGACGTTATATCCAGCACCTTCAGGAATGATATTCCATTGGGTAATCCAAAACACTGATTCAACCTCGCTGTCGATACAGTCGGACTTTTCGTTCCTGGATCATAAAGAAGATCCTGTTACAGATCTCTGCCCTGACTTGTGTAACGCGATATCATCTCCAGCAGTTCATTGGAGTCGATCGGCTTGCTCAGATAGTCATCGCACCCCAGTTCCAGACACCGGTTCATATCCCCCTGCATCGCATCGGCGGTCAGTGCGATGATCGCCCGGCGAAAGCCGATTTCGCGCAGCCGGGCCGCTGTCTGGTAGCCATCCATTCGCGGCATTTGCATATCAAGCAAAATTAAATCAACAGTCAAGCCGTTCTGTAACTGGTTCTCGATCAGTTCCACTGCCTGGATTCCGTCTTCCGCGAATTCGGTCTCGATGCCTGCCCGCTGCAGTAACAGATGCGTCAGATGGCGGACATCCCGTTGATCATCCACAATCAGCACACGGCATTCAAGCTGATACTCCCGTACGGTTGTAATAGCTTTTATGGGTACCACTTCCAGATTGGGGCTCGTTATTTTAACGTTTTCTCTCACCGGTAGATTTATCGTGCAACTGAAGGTACTCCCTTCTCCCGGCTTACTGGAAACAGAAATGTTACCATTCAGCATTACTGCCAGGCGTTGACTGATTGCCAGCCCCAGGCCTGTACCTCCGTAATTGCGGGTAACGGACGCATCACCCTGCGAAAATGACTGGAATAAGCGAGACTGTTGTTTTGGCGTAATACCAATCCCGGTATCAATCACATCAAATTTTAAGACAGCATCCGCTTTCTCTCTGAGGAAATTAATCACCACTTTCACACTGCCCGTCTCTGTAAATTTGATCGCATTACTGATCAGGTTCAACAGGATCTGACGTAATCGTTTGGGATCAGTTTCAATTCGCTCCGGGAGATCGCTGATAAACTCAATACCAAATTCCAGGTTCTTTTCCTCAGCACGGACACGCATCATGGATTGTAAATCTGCAAGCATTTCATTCAGCGAAAATGATTCCTGACTGATCTCCAGCTTACCGGCTTCAATTTTAGATAAGTCCAGAATATCATTTATAATTTCCAGCAGAAAGTTTCCATTACGTTTGATATTCTGGAGATACTCTGCCTTCTCCTGCTCCTGTTCCATACCAATCAATAGATCGGTATATCCCAGAACGGCTGTCATCGGCGTACGGATTTCATGACTCATATTCGCTAAAAAAGCACTCTTGGCAACATTGGCCTGTTTCGCCTGCTTCTCACTTCTACGAAGCGCTTCTTCTCCTTCCCGCTCCTGAGTGAAATCCCAGTTCAACCCAAAGATCTGTGTCACGTTGCCTTGGGGATCTCGAACGATTTCTCCGACACCGGCTAACCAGCGGATTTCTCCATCGGGGCGCACAATCCGAAATATCTGATCATATTCTTTCTCCCCCTGAACGGCCTCATCCCATGCTTTGATCAAACCGGGTAGGTCCTCCTTGTGCACACAGGAAAAGAATGTCTCTGGTGAAGCTGATGTTGTATTCGGAATTCCCAGCAGTTCATACAATTCATTGGACCAGAAACTGGCGTGAGGTTGCCATTCCCAGGCTGCCATTCCCGCTGCTTTCAATGCCATGAACAGTCGTTTTTCGTTTGCCTCAACTTCCTGCTGCAGATGTTTCTGCCGGGTGATATCAAGGTTCATCCCCACCCAGCGCAACACAGTCCCTTCCGAATTGATCTGGGGCACCGCCCGTACCGAGGTCCAGCACCACTCCCCTTCTCTGTTGCATAAGCGGTACTCACAATCAAGGGGAGTCACAGATTCGAATGCTGTCTGCCAGTTCCGCAGTGTCTGCTCACGATCATCGGGATGGATCCCATCTATCCAGCCTTTGTCTTTCCACTCCTCATAAGTCTGACCGGTAAATTCACGCCAGGTGGGAGAATCCTCTACCGTCCGGGCATCAGGAGTCATCGTCCAGACCATATGCGCAGAAGCTTCAACCAGTGCCTTGGATCGACCTTCACTGTCCCGGAGCGCCTCTTCCTGCTGTTTGCGTAAGCTGATGTCTCTCAAACACAGAGTAAAAAATGGATGCCCGTCTTCCAGATGCGTGACACTGATGGCCAGTTCGACTGGAAAGTGGCTGCCATCCTGATGCATTACCGGTAATTCGATGTGTCGCCCGATCAAATCGGATTCACCAGTTTTCAGAAACTGTTCCAGAGCGGTATGGTAACGCTCATGATACTCTTCCAGAAGTAACAGATCACACAGTGTCTTACCGATGACCTCTTGCGCAGTGTATCCAAAAGTCCGTTCCGCTGCCGGGTTGAAATCAACAATATTCCCGGCGGCATCGGTGGTGATGATACAATCGATGGCCGAAAACAATATGGCATTTTTTCGTGCGACCTCCTCGTACAACTGATCCTGGATCCGACAGCGACTGAGAAACGAACCAATTTCGTAACCGATGGAAGAAAACATATTCGCCAGGAGGGGATCACGTTTTAAGTGTTCCCTGGTATAAAATTCCATAATCCCCTGACATTGCCTGTCAAATATAATCGGAATCGCAATACCACTGACCAGCCCACTCTTGCTGGCGGCTTCCGAGCGGTTATACCAGACCAGGGTTTGAATATCCTCGCACCACTCGGTCTGCATGTTCTGCCAGGTTGTCCCCGGCAGTCCTTCTCCACAAGCAAACTGGATGGATGTATTACTCTTCAGGAATTCACGGTTTTTGGTGACGTTGGTTGCCACACTGGTTTCCAGAACAAGCCTCTCATACGATTTGTCAGGGAGCCAGAGCAGTCCCACACTCGCCTGCAGGCATTTGCGAATGGTCTGCAGAATGGTCTGATCAATTTCTTTTAATGAATTCGCTTCAGCCAGAAGTTGGGTGATGGCATGTTCGGTTTCCAGTCGAATCTCCGCCAGCTTGAACTCTGTCACATCCAGAAAAGTCAGGATCATGCCATCAAATTCACCATCACTTTCGTAAGGCAAGATGCGTCGTAAAAGCCAGGTTCCATTTTTCAGTTGCATCTCATCTTCGAACTGGCCGTTTTGCTTTCTGGTATTTTCAAGCGATGGGATCTTCGGCATTCGCTTTACATTATGAGTGATATCCGAAAGCGGACGCCCCACATCAGTCGCATTCAGATTGTAAATTGTTTTTGCAGAAGTCGTGAAACTTTTGATCAGCATCTGCCGATCCAGATAGATCGTCGCGATTTTCGTCCCGTTCAGCAGGTTTTCCAGATCAGACTGCGCACGAGTCAACGCTTCCATACTGGCCTGAATTTCCTCTTTGGACGTTTCCAGTTCTTCATTGGCGGACTGCAACTCTTCATTGATGGATAGCAGTTCTTCATTTGAAGATTTCAGTTCCTCATTGGAACCCTCAAGTTCCTGAACACTGTTTTCCAGTTCTGTTCGAGTCCGTTCCAGTTCTGATTCCAGTTGCTCAATTACCGAGTCGCTCTCTGCAGCATTGGCATTCGTCCTATCTGAAAACGATGTGTGGTGCACGATCGGTCCCTGATCTTCAAAAATCACCAGGAATAATTCGGTATCCTGGCTGATTTCGGGCAGTGGATGAACTGCCAGTCGCGCGCGCCGCAGATCACTTGCTGTTTTGTAGGAGAGATCATTGACTTCCACCTTCTCCCTTGTTCTGCAGGCTTCCGTTAAGGCAGTCCGTAAGCCGTTCCGCAGACCGGTGCGTGTCATTTTAATGAGATTATTATGAAAGCTTCCATCCGGGAATTCCAGAAACTGTTCGATCCCCGCTGATGTTGTCAGAATATGTGATTCCTCACTGACTACTGCATACCGGGGAGCATACTCTGCCAGGAGAATCCGCTGGGCAATACCGGGAATATCTGTCGTCTGCACTTCCAGACTCTCATGACCTGTTTGATAATTGCGGGAGCGATTCGAAATGTACCGCAATGCGGAGGTTTGAATGGGAACTGATTTACGCTGTGAAATACAATGTTTCTTATCCAGGGGACGAAACATGTCCGTATGCATCATCATATTTTCAGAGGGCCCCAGCAGTAGCAGGCCATTCTGTTTCAAGGCAAAGTGAAATACGGGTACGATACGCTGCTGTAATGACGCATCCAGATAGATCAGCAGGTTGCGGCAGGAGATCAGATCCAGTTGAGAAAAAGGAGGGTCACTTATGAGATTATGAGTCGAAAAAACACACAACTCCCGGATCTCTTTGACCACACGGTAATGCTTCCCTTTTTTGATAAAAAAACGTTCCAGCCGCTCCTGCGATACATGTTCTTCAATGGAAAGTGGATAAACGGCTTCCCGCCCGATCGCCAGTGCCCGTTCATCGATGTCAGTCGCAAAAACATGCATTTCCACATCAATCTTTGCCTGTTCCCGGGCTTCGTACAACAGCATGGCCAGTGAATAGGCTTCTTCTCCACTGGCACAACCAGGAACCCAGATGCGGATCGATTGATCCCGCTCCCGATTTTCAAACAGGCTTGGAATATAGTTCTCTGCCAGAATCGCGAAGGTCTTCGGATCACGAAAAAAGGCGGTCACGCTGATCAACAACTCGCGAAACAAAGCCTGACTTTCATCCCGATTCGCAGACAGGTGTGACAGATATTGATTCACATCATTGAATCGTAAGACCTGCATGCGGCGGATAATCCGTCGAATTAAAGTCCCCGTTTTATAATGCCGGAAATCGTGATTGGTTGCTTCCAGTAACTGATCACAGATACGTGACAGATGGTTTTCTACCTCGTTCAATAAGTCCTGCTCATCATTTTTCCGCTGAGTTCTGCGATTCAGAAATATCAGGTAGGCATCGAGTTCCGCAGGCATCTGAGCTGGCTGCAGTACATAGTCGATGTTCTCGGTATGAATTGCACTGGCAGGCATGTCATCGTACTCTGAAGACTCTGGATCCTGAACCATGGTCATTCCGCCGGCTTCCCGGATCGCGTTCAGACCGTACGTACCATCACTACCCATTCCCGACAGAATAATCCCCACGGCATTCGAGCCTGCAATTTCCGCCAGCGAACGAAATGAGGGATTGATCACCGGAGTCCCCTGCCCCTCCTGCATGACCGCACTTGCAGAAAAACAAGGCGCATCGTCAAACTGAACGCTGCAGTGTGGGGGGGCTATATAGACGTGATTCTTTTTAACCTGAGTATTCTGATCAATGTCTGAGACAGGCAGAGGACAGATCTGCTCCATCGTTTTCAGTAATGTCTCTGCGCCTTCAGGCAGCATATGCTGAATGACAACGATCGCATAGCCGGGCCTGGCTTTAATGTTCGAAAAGAAATTCTTAACGGCATTCAGTCCACCAGCAGAAGCGCCGATTGCGACAACGATTAATGTGGAAGAGTTTTGAATGTGTTTTTTTTCCGCAGATTTTGGCATACATGGTCCGCCTCATTTAGCAGTCACTTCACACATCATTCAGCTATCCATAAACGTCAGTTTTTGACTGTAATCAGAGTACCTGAAGATCCTGCAGATATTTTCAATTAAGTCACTGAGGAAGGCCACCAGAGTAAAGCCGGAAATGCTCTTTAGAACTTGATCTCCGCCTACTTTACATCTGTATTACCAAATTTTCAAGGAATTCCCTGCTCACCTCCAGGGATTTCAAAGTCGATTTACACATCTGAATTACAATACTCCCCAAACAATACAGCAGGTCTCATCTGTGACAGTCTGACGTACTGAAACAATTACATTCAGTTCATATACGACAGCAGTATGAAGCCACACAGATACAAAACCAGCATCAATACGCTTTCAAAGCCGATATTGGCAGGACCATGCTTCTGTCTGTAAATTAAACCGGAAAGCAGAATCACATTCAGTAACAGCGTAATTGAAATCAGAAAGATTTCGCGCATTCCCACACCAGACGCATGATACAGAGAACCACTCAGGAAGAAAAAATCAGCCGCAGCAATAAACAGTACATCAAAGAAGTTCCCACCAACGACATCGCTGACAGCCAATGTAAGTGCTCCCCGTTTTACAGCCGCCAGACAGGTTACCAACTCCGGTAAAGATGTCGCGCCTGCCATCAGAAAGCCTCCAATCAGCGATGCGGAAATCGCCGTCTTCTCCTGAATATTAGCAGCGGTCTCTGCAACCAGACTCCCACTGATGAGAGTCAGCAGACCTGAAATGACCAGACCGCTCCAGAGCAACCAGAGTCGCTCATGCTGTGATCCTTTGGCTGGTTTGTCTGCCACGGTTTCGGCTGTATCTTGGGGATGCCACATCGGTTGCTCCTTCACACGATAAGTCAGCCAGAACGCCAAAGCGGCTCCTCCCAACAATAACAGAGTGGCTGGATGAACTGGTCCCACCACAACATCGGGACTGCTTATCCCTGAAAGCACAATCGAAATCAGTAGAATCAACATAATTGTCTGCATCATCGTCGTCGCTGAAGCAGCAGCATGTTCGAGATTGGCTCTGCGATACATCAGATCGGCCAGTGCCAGGACCATCGTCTGAAAGGCGATTCCTCCCATCGCATTACTCAATGCCAGTACCGCATTTCCCTGCAAAGCAGCTGTGACGGAAGCGGCCAGTCCCGGTAGCGCGGTAATCAGCCCCAGCATAATGGTACCGGTCACTGCTTCTCCCAGGCCGGTCCGATCTGCCAGTCGATCTGCGTATTCAGCCAGCTTCACCCCCGAGATTCCAATCACGATCGCCGCAACAATAAATACGGATATATCTCCCCAGAGTGGCAGATCCAGTTGATACATGGTTTGGCAGTCTTTTTTCTATGATATTGTTCACAGATTATTAGCTATGAGATCAGGAAGTTCATTTACTTCAATTATTTGAACAACTGTAAGAATAAAAGGCAGCTGACAAACCAGAGTGAGCGCTGAGCAATCAACGGGATGTTTCCTCTTTTATTTACTCGTTTATGTTCGCGTTCCAGTCAAAATACCCAGGGTCTGAACAGCAGATCCCTGTGAACCCAGAGAGTAGTTTCTATCCGACTGCAGTAACCCGACACTACATGCTGTAAATAATGGTCTGTCCTCATTCTCTCAAGTTGATACACAGTACTCTCCCTGCAAATCCCATACGATTCATTACACTGCGAGAAACTTTCCTCCTGATTCGGGTTTCCATCGAAAAAACCGCTGAGTTTATAGGGAAGCAGTCGACAGACAATTTCGATCCATCGTGTTCTCATATTTCTCCTGAGCACGACTTAAAACAGAGGAAATTTGTTCTCCGGCATTGCAGTTGCTTTAAATCGTTTTGCATCTCCATTTTTTCAGTAACCAGGAGAGTTCATATTCGATTGAATCCTCTAAGGGATAAAAGGAGTGAAATCGACTGGGAGCAGTCTGCGCACAGCTGATCAAGTATGGCAAGACCCGCGCTGGTTTGCTGTGCTTGACAGTTATTATGCTAAGACAATGAACATGGGATGGACCATCGACATAACCTTCAACCAACAGGAACACACTCATGACACGTGAACCGATGATTGACCATGGGCAAACTCTCACTGGCCCAGCCGGCAAGGTGATCGGCTTTCTTGATGGTAAAGAGAAGTTTGAATCATTTGCGGATACATTACTGGCTACCGGCTATCCAGAGACGTCTGTGACTTTGCTTTATGGCGAAGACGGAATTCACCTCCTGGAACGAATGCAGGAACATCGCTTCTTCTTCTCAGATTCTGAAGACAGCATCATCCAAACCGGTATCCGAGAGCTGAAGCTGGGACATTGTGCCGTGTCCGTGGAAGTCGCCGACCGTCAGCATGCCGTGGACATCGCAAAACTGGCAAAACCTCACGGGGGACACGGTTTCATGTACTTCGGAACCTGGGTCAACGAGCGAATCCCGACCTGATGAATTCTAAAGGGGTCAGGACTGAATGGCACTGTCATCTGTCACTTTGTGCGTACGTTGGT
>TARA_R110000868_G_scaffold80875_1_pt1 | contig 51392 bp, 46 predicted proteins | sample TARA_R110000868 | Tara Oceans TARA_R110000868 (sample SAMEA4397489) | marine metagenome | biome: Polar Biome; feature: [SRF] surface water layer (ENVO:00010504); material: water (ENVO:00002006), including particulate matter (ENVO:01000060) such as... | depth 5 m | reverse complement strand
AATCGTTTTGCAGGATGTGTTCGTGCCGGACGAAAACCTGCTGCCGAATGTGCGCGGCCTTGCCGGTCCCTTCGGCTGCCTCAACCGCGCGCGTTACGGCATCGCCTGGGGCGCGATGGGCGCGGCGGAATTCTGCTGGCACGCTGCACGCACCTATACGCTGGAGCGCAAACAATTCGGACGCCCGCTGGCGGCAAACCAGTTGGTGCAGAAAAAGCTCGCTGACATGCAGACGGAAATCACACTCGGGCTGCAGGGCTGCCTGCAACTTGGCCGGATGTTTGATGCAGGCAACGCCGCACCCGCCGCCATCTCACTAATGAAGCGCAATAATTGCGGCAAGGCGCTTGATATTGCTCGCGTTGCCCGCGACATGCATGGCGGCAACGGCGTCTCGGACGAGTATCATGTGATCCGTCACGTGATGAACCTCGAAGCCGTGAACACTTATGAAGGCACGCATGACGTTCATGCGCTGATCCTCGGGCGCGAGATCACCGGCATCGCTGCGTTTTCGTGACAGTTAAAGAGTTGATGTGAGCGGAATAGGCAGATGAGCGAAGCGGTGGCGGGAGAACAGGCGCAACGGAACGACGGTCCGAAAACGGCTGTCATTATTCTTGCGGGTCTGAGCTTTTGTCATTTGCTCAATGATATGATTCAGTCGCTGCTCCCTGCAATCTATCCGCTTCTAAAGGCCAACTATGCGTTGAGCTTTACGCAGATTGGCCTGATCACCTTCGCTTTCCAGATGACGGCATCGATATTCCAGCCGGTGATCGGTTATGCGACGGATAAGAGATCACAGCCCTATTCACTCACTATAGGCATGGGCTTCACGCTCGTCGGCTTGTTGCTTCTGGCGGTCGCGCATAATTTTGCGGTCATCCTCCTTGCCGCCATGCTGATCGGCACGGGCTCGTCTGTATTCCATCCCGAAAGTTCACGTATCGCCCGCTTTGCTTCCGGTGGGCGGCACGGGCTGGCACAATCGGTTTTTCAGGTGGGTGGCAACACCGGCTCTGCCATCGGCCCGCTGCTTGCGGCCTTCATCGTCATTCAGCGCGGTCAGGCGAGCATCGCCTGGTTCGCCCTCGCCGCTGCTCTCGGTATGATGCTGCTGTGGAACGTCGGCGGCTGGTATAAGCGTCATATGGCGGAAGCGGCGAAGAAGCCCGTTGTTGCTACACCTCACCACGGACTGAGCCAGCGTCGCGTCGTCGTCACCATTGGCCTGCTGATGGCGTTGATTTTCTCAAAGTTCTTCTATCAGGCAAGCCTGTCTAGCTATTACACGTTTTATCTGATCGACAAGTTTCATGTCTCGGTTGAGACATCGCAATTGCTTCTGTTCGTCTATCTCTTTGCCACAGCCGCAGGCACGCTGATCGGCGGACCTATCGGTGACAAGATCGGGCGGCGCTATGTGATCTGGGGATCGATCCTGGGCGTACTGCCTTTCACGCTCATCCTGCCGCATGTCAATCTGTTCTGGACCGCCGTGCTGACGGTGCCAATCGGACTCATCATTGCGTCGGCCTTCTCTGCCATCATCGTTTATGCGCAAGACCTGATGCCGGGACGTGTCGGCACAGTGGCGGGACTATTTTTTGGCTTCGCCTTCGGCATGGGTGGCATCGGCGCGGCAAGCCTTGGTGTGCTCGCTGACCATACGAGCATTGGCTTCGTCTATAATGTCTGCGCCTTCCTGCCGGCCATCGGCTTGCTCGCGTTGCTGTTGCCGAACCTTGACGCGCTCGGCGCATCTGTGGCGGCCAAATGAAAAAGCGAGCTTTGATTTTTGGCATCTGCGGACAGGACGGTGTTTACCTCGCCAAGCTATTGCGCGATCAGGGCTATGAGGTGCACGGTACATCGCGCGACAAGGAAATGGCCAACATGGCCGGTCTGCGCCTCATGGGTGTTTATGACGACGTAACGGTGCATTCCGCTGCGCTGCTCGACTTCCGCTCTGTGTTGCAGGTGATTGATGATGTGCGGCCTGACGAGATTTACAATCTCGCGGGGCAATCGTCGGTTGGCCTCTCCTTTGCGCAACCTGTCGAAACTTTTGAAGGCATTATCCTCGGTACACTTAATATCTTGGAATGTATCCGCTTTCTGAAATTGCCTGCGCGTTTCTACAATGCAACGTCAGGCGAAGTTTTCGGGAACACCGAGGCACCTGCCGACGAGACAACACCTTTCCGGCCACGCAGCCCTTACGGCGTTGCCAAATCCACCGCCTTCTGGACGGTGGCGAATTATCGTGAGTCCTACGGGATTTTTGCCTGCTCGGGCATTCTCTTCAATCACGAGAGCCCGCTGCGTCCGTCGCGTTTCGTCACGCAAAAGATTGTGCGTGGCGCAGTGGACATTGCTGAAAAGCGGGCGGAAAAACTAACCCTCGGCAATCTTGATGTGTCGCGCGACTGGGGTTGGGCACCGGACTATGTGGACGCGATGGCCCGGATGCTGAAACGTGACGAGCCGGATGACTATGTGGTGGCTACAGGCAAGTCGAACACGCTGACAGGGTTCGTCGATGCTGTGTTTGGATGCCTTGGCATGAACTCAAGCACCTATGTCGAGACGACACCCGACCTGATGCGTCCGACGGATATCCGCGTGAGTGTCGGCGACCCCGCCAAAGCTAAGACGAAACTCAATTGGAGCGCGGATACGACCATGCCGAAGCTCATCAACAAACTGGTGGATGCGGAACTGGCACGACGCCGGGCGACCTAACGGGCCTTTTGGTTCAGACGCAGAACGGCATGCCATGCGTATCCGCGATAGAGCGGTGTGAAGGTGAGCGTGGCGTCATGGCCCGCCGCAAGCACACGCAACGCTTCGTGCAGGTCGGCACGGGGGTTCACATGAAACAGCGACAGCCATTTGAACAGCAGCGCGCGGCAGAAGCTCGGCAGGCGTTCCTGCTGGCCGAAATCAACGATATGCAATTCGCCTGATGGCGCGAGATTGGCGAGACCCTGACGGAGCGCGCCCTCCCAATCCGGAATCATGGACAATGTGTAGGACATGAATATGCGTTCAAAACCCGTGCGGCCAAAGGCACGAACAGGATCGAATACGGTCGCATCGCCCTGTGCATAGCCGACCCTGCCGCTCAAGTGCGCACGATTGGTGGCTGTGCGGGCAGAGGCGAGCATTTGCGACGAAATATCCATGCCGTAGAAATGCGCGAATGGATGAGCGCGGGCAGCGGCGATGAGATTGCGACCTGTACCGCAGCCAATTTCGAGAATGTGGTCGCCTGTGCCGGGTTCGAGGCCACGCAGCATCCGGTCGCGACCAAGGAGATACCAGACCCGCGTCAGATCATAGATATGACGCTGTTGGCGATAGACCTTATCCATCAGGGCGGAGTGATCGAGCGCGATGTCGGACAAGGGCGTCACCCTTCAAATGTGTAGAGATGGAAGCCGCCATAGATCGAGGAACGGTCACGATAGGTCCAGCGGAAGCTGTCTTCCTTGTGATAGATCCAGCGCGAAAGCACGTCGACGGCAACGCGGCCGGGCAGCAGGCTCGGCTCTGCCGCTGTGCGGAATATGACGCGGGCACCTGGCCGCGCGGTGCGGGTAATTTCGGACCAGAGATCGTTGAGTTGCACGTCCGTCATCCAGTCTTGTGCATCGAGCAGCACATAGCGGTCGCAGCTTGCCGGTGCGTGATCGCGCAGAAACTCCGTGAAACCGAGATTGTAAACATGAGCGCGGGACGCATTGGACTGGATGACCGCAAAATTATCGCGCTGCAGGTATGGCGGCAACGAGGCTTTGTCGCTGCGTTCGTAATGACGCGCAAACGCCTGCCACGCGAAATAATTATCCGAGATGTCGAAGTCGCAAACGAGGCGTTCGAGGCGCTCGCGCAGAACCTCGTGCATAGGGCGGCCACCGGAAAGCTTCTCATATTGCGAAGGCGGAATTCCGAGACCATAGAGCGAAGCGGGATTGTCAGTGATGCGGCGCAGGAGCTTATGCTCGAAGAGGGGGGCAAGCTGTGTGTTGAAGAAGCTGCGCTGTTCGGTGAGCGAGCGGGCGGCAAGGAGCGGGCGGAAATTGACGCCGTACAGGCGTGCGGCCAGATGCGCCCACCCGATGAAATAGCCGAGCAAGCCATGGCGGTAAAAGCCACGCGTGAAGAGCGAGATGCGGCGGCGCAGGCTGAAGCCACGATGCTCCCAATAGTTGCGTGACGCATCATCGAGCTTGTCGCGCAGAAACAGGCGATAGGCTTCCGCATTGACCTTCTTGTCCGCCTCGCCGAAGAAGCGGAAGAAGTGATCGTATGAGGGCATATGCGTCGCGCCGGCGAGCTTGAGCCGCGTCAACGCAACGTGGGCCGCGTTGAGGTCCACCGCCGAGACGCGGGCGGGACCGGCGGCGAGATAGGACATGACGTTGCAACCGCCAGACGCGATGGTGACGACATGGCTGCCAGCATCAAGCGCCAGCGCCTCAAGATCGATGACCGGATCTTCCCAGATTTGCGCATAGACAAGACCCGAGAAGACTGCGGTGAAGGCGCGCTCAAGAAGACCGGCACGTGAGGCCGCCTTGTATTGATGCACAGCCCGTCGCAAACGCGTATTGCGGGATTTGTCACCGGCAAAAATACCATTGTCGGCAAGCGCAGTCGTCGGGCCGAGGGGCGTGTTGGACAAGGGGGCGGCATCCTCAAAATTGTGGGCAGAGCGATCGAATCACGGCGAAAGTCCGCACCGGTTTCGAAACCGTCGTACAGAGGGGGCGTGACGACGCAGTGACGGTTTAATGGCATTTGCGCAAACCGATGGGGCTTTGCCGCCTTCCGAATCACTATGAGCGGCGTATAGTCGAGGCATCCGTTTCAAAAAGCCGGACGCGCTGCCAACCTCAGATGAGGAACGCGGGCGCAAAACCGGCCCGTGTGCGCGCTCGATCAGTGTCGCCAAGCCCGGCATATTCCGATGGAGAGCGCGCGTCGCACTCAGAACCCGCTATGGCGGCTTGTGCCCCTGATACACCGCAATGGCTGGCGCTTTTGGGGCGGCATGGCGCTGATCAATTCGGGGCGGCTGCTTGAAGCATTCATGCCGATTTTCCTCAAAATGGGGATCGACCGGATCGCGGTCGGCGACATGCGTCTGGCTGAACCGGCGCTGGCTATTCTGGGCCTGATGTTCGTCCGCTATTTCGCGTTTAATTTCGGACGCCGGTTTGTGCGCGAAGTCGGTGTCCAGGTGGCCTTCGAATTGCGTCAGCGGCTTTACTGGCATCTAGAACTGATGGGGCCGAAATTTTTCGCGGGCTACACCACAGGCGACCTGATGGCCCGCGCGATCAACGATATATCGCTCATCCGCCAGATGATCGGCATGGGCACGCGGCTTCTGTTTGTGCTCGGTTTTTCCGGCATCATTGCCTTTGCCTTTATGTTGCATCAGGCGGCATCGTTGACGGTGCTGTTGCTGCCCGCCCTACCCTTTTTCGGCATATTCGGCTTCGTGCTGGCCAACCGGATTTTCGTTCAATCCACCATTGTGCAGGAAGGTTTTTCCAACCTGTCGGCGCAGGTGCAGGAAAACCTGAGCGGTATCCGCACCATCCAGACCCATGCGCAGGAAGACCACGAGATTGAAAGGTTGACCGCCTCGTCGAGCCTTTATGCCCGCGACTATTACCGGCTGATGTTTCTGAACTCGGCGCTGAGCGCGTGGATGCTGGCCATCACCGGCTTCACGACGCTGCTGATCGTGGGCTTTGGCGGCGCACAGGTGATGGAGGGCACGATCACGGTCGGTACTTTCACCGCCATGCTGTTCTATCTCGGCATGATGCTCTCGCCTGTCAAAGAAGGCGGCGTGATGGTGACAATGTTTCAGCGCGGCGGCTCGGCGGCGGCGCGGATATTTGAAATTCTCGATCACGAACCGGAAATCCGCGATGCGCCGGACGCAGCTCCCATTGATACGATCGGCGGTGCGATCACGGTGAGCGGCCTCTCCTATCACCATCAGGCGCGCAAGAGCGATGGTACACGCCCGAAGGGTGACTGGCCGGCACTCGATAATGTGTCGCTCGACATTAAGCCCGGCGAGATGATCGCTGTTCTGGGCCGCGTGGGCTCCGGCAAATCGACATTGCTGCGTTTGATGGTGCGGCTTCTCGACCCTGCCCCCGGCACGATTTTTCTCGATGGCAATGACATACGCCAATTGCCTATGGCGCAGGTACGCTCGCAGGTGACGCTGGTGCCGCAGGATCCGTTTTTGTTTGCCACGCGGCTCGGCCATAACATCTCCTACGACAATCCCGATCGCGAACTTGAAGAAGTGTGGGGGGCAGCACAGTCGGCTGACCTTGAAACCACCATCAACCGTTTTCCGAACCGACTGGAAACACAGGTGGGCGAACGCGGCGTGACCCTGTCGGGCGGGCAGAAGCAACGCGCGAGCCTGGCACGCGGGTTGATCCGCGAGACGCCTGTGCTGCTGCTAGATGATTGCTTTTCGTCGGTGGACACTGAGACAGAAGAATTCATTCTTTCACGGCTCAAAGTATTGCGCGCCGGACGCACGACCATGATGGTGTCGCACCGCGTTTCGACCGCACGCCACGCCGACCGGATCGTCGTGCTGGAAGAGGGTCGCATTGCCGAAATCGGTACACATCAGGAGTTGCTCAAGGCTGGCGGCCTCTATGCCACGCTCGAAAAAGCACAAGGGCAGCGCGACGCACTGACGAAAGCGCTCGCCGAAACCGGAGTGACCGCTGCGGAGGAGGCATCATGAGCGCCCCCAAAAAAGATTATTCGATCTTCGAAGACGATATCGATACGCGGCATTTCGATATCGGCATGCTCTGGCGGCTGACGCATTGGATTGCGCCCTATCGCAAGCAAATGTGGCTGGCGCTCGTCATGGTGATCCTTGCCGCCAGCGCCGCGGTGCTCGCGCCCGTCGTCGTGAGCCGCGTCGTCATCGACAGTATTTTGCTCGGCGCTGCCGACACGCAAGCACCGGACTTTGGCCAGAAGGCGCTCAGCCATTGGCTTGATCAAGCGACAGGTTTTCACCCGCTGGTGGTTGCTTGTAGCCTCTACGCATTGTGGATCGCCCTTTGGGCCGTGTTCGGTCACGGCTTCCGCATTCTGCTCGCACGCGCCGTGCTGAACGGTTTGCGCGATTTGCGGCGCGACCTCTTTGCGCATCTCGAACGTCTGCCGTCGAGCTTCTACGACCGCGTGGCCGTCGGTCGCGTGATGACGCGACTTACCAATGACATTGAGACCTTGTTCGAGTTGCTGGCAGGATTTGGCGTGTTGCTTGGCGAATTTGTGCCCTTCTTTGTCGCCGTCACCATCATGCTGGCGCTCAACGCTGAACTGACATTCCAGCTGCTCGCCATATTGCCACTGGCCGCGATTGCGACCGTGATCTTCCGTGTTGTCTCTCGCACCGTCTATCGCGCCACGCGTTCCACCGTGTCGCGGCTCAACGAGAACCTGCAGGAAAATCTGTCCGGCATTGAAGTGGTGCAGCTCTACGGGCGCGAAAAGCTCAATTATGACGCCTATTCGGCGATCAACCGCGAGAACAAAGACGCGGAAAACCGCGCGGTGAAGATTGAAAGCTATTACGGCCCGTCGATGGACAGCATGACCTTCATCGCGATCACCATCATCATCTGGTATGGTGGGCATGATGTGTTGGGCGGCACGGCGACACTTGGCAGCGTCATCCTGTTTGCACAATTTGCCGACATGCTGTTCCGGCCCATCGTTGCCATGGGCGACCAATGGAACGTCGTCTTCCGTGCCATGGCAAGCTGCGAGCGCATATTCCAGGCGCTCGACTGGGACGAAGCGCTGAAGGCACCTGAGAACCCCGTGCCGCTGCCCGACGATCTCAAAGGCGAGGTCGAGTTCCGACATTTGAATTTTTCATATCTGCCGGGCAGTCCGATCCTGAAAGATGTGAGCTTCACCATCGCACCCGGCGAGAAGGTCGCCATTGTCGGGCCGACGGGCTCGGGCAAGACGAGCCTCATCCGGCTGCTCTGCCGCTTCTATGACATCGCGCCGCAATCGATCCTGATCGACGGGATCGACATCATGGATATTGCGCCTGCCGATATCCGCCGCCGTGTCGGCGTGGTGTTGCAGGACTTCCATATTTTCTCAGGCAGCGTTTATGACAATATCGCGCTCGGCAATCCGGCGGTGACACGCGACGACGCGATGCGCGCGGCAAAACTCGTCCATGCGGACGCTTTCATCTCGACCCTGCCGCAAGGATATGACACGCCGCTGACCGAACGCGGACGCAACCTCAGCCACGGGCAACGGCAATTGCTGGCCTTTGCCCGGGTGCTGGCGATGAACCCCGATGTGCTGATCCTTGATGAGGCCACCGCCAGCATCGACACGGAAACGGAACTCATCATTCAGGACGCGCTGGCCAAGCTCACCGAGGGGCGCAGCTCCATCATCATCGCCCACAGGTTGCAGACGATCCGTGAGGCGCACCGCATTGTCGTTCTCACGCAGGGCGAAGTGCGCGAGATCGGCACGCATGAGGAACTGATGGCACTTGGTGGCACCTATAAGACGCTTTATGAGCTGCAGGTGCAGGACGTGCGGGCCAGCGACTGACGCAATCCACCGCTTCCCAGAGCTTGCTCCGGCATGGTCTAATGGGGCCACGCTTCAACAGGGTCCGGCGATGTTTCAAAAAACCTTCAACGATCACATTCAGGTCGCCAGCGACACAGCCAAGCGGCTCGAAATGCCATTGGCGGCGCTTGTCGAGGCTTGCGCCCAGTCGGTGTCAGCGGGTGGCAAGCTTATGTTTTTCGGCAATGGCGGCAGCGCGGCGGACGCGCAGCACATTGCTACCGAACTCTCCGTGCGTTATGTCGGTGACCGCGCGCCCATTGCGGCACTGGCGCTGACCACCGACACATCCGTGCTGACGGCCGCAGCCAATGACATGGGCTATGAACAGGTCTTTGCACGACAGGTACAAGCGCTGGGCCGCGCGGGCGATGTTGTCATCGGCATTTCAACCTCCGGCAAGAGCCCCAACGTGGTGCTCGCGCTTGAGGCCGCTCGCAAGATGGGCATTGTGACCGCCGCTTTTACCGGCAATGACGGCGCGAAAATGACGGCGCTCGCTGACCATCTCATCAACGTGCCCTCAACGGTGACAGCGCGCATTCAGGAAATGCACATCACGCTTGGACACCTCCTGTGCGAGACACTTGAGAAGCGGCTCGGGCTCGTCTGACGATGCTGCTGGAAAACGGCATCTGGATTTCAAAGCAAACACCGCGCAAGAGCGGCCAAGGTGCTGCCCTGTTTCTCGACCGTGACGGCGTGGTGATCAAGGAAGCTCATTACATTTCGCGAGCCGACGACGTTATGCTGGAGCATGGTGCTGTCGAACTGCTCAAATGGGCGCGTGACATTGGGCTTGCTATAGTTGTCGTCACCAATCAATCGGGCATCGCGCGCGGATTATTCGGCTGGGCGGAGTTTGATGCGGTGGAAGCGGAAATCACGCGGCAACTTTCCGCGCAAGGTGTCAGCACCGATCTCACCATTGCCTGCGCCTTTCACAAGGGCCACACGCCGGACTTTGGTGCGGCGCAGGAACGATGGCGCAAGCCCGGACCGGCGATGCTCGAGCTTGGTGCCTCTATGGTGTCGGCTGATCTTGCGGCAAGCTGGATGGTGGGCGATCGCGCGAGCGACATTGGCGCGGCGGCGAACGCAGGACTGGCAGGCGCGGTGCATGTGCAGACCGGCCACGGAGCGAAAGTGAGCGAGGAAGCTCAGGCATTGGCGCGGGATGGATTTCCCGTCACAAGTGTTGCTGACCCGATGGCAGCCCTTCAGATTTTGCGCCATGCCTTCGTGATCAAATCCGCATAGAGCCCGTGCAGATGAGCGATGGCCATGGCATTTGAAAAATGCGCTTCGGCATGCGCCCGCGCTGCACCTCCCATGTCGTGACGCAAGGCCGGATCGGCGATGAGGCGGCGCAATGCATCAGCGAGGGCCGCCACATTGCGCGGAGGCACGAGCAAACCCGTCACACCATCGGTCACCACATCACGGCAACCCGGCCAGTCTGTCGTGACGGCGGGGCGGCCGATGGCGGCAGCTTCAATGAGGATGCGCGGCGCACCTTCGCGGTACCAGCTAGGCAGACAGACAACTGATGCGGCGCGCAGAACGGATATAATATCGTCCTGCCAGCCCCAGTACTCGACCGCACCTTCCCGCGCCCATGCGTTGAGTGTCGATTGCAGGATGCTGTCCGGATTGCCTGCGTCGCTCTCCCCCACCAAAGCAAAACGCACGGCCACACCTTCGGCTTTGAGGACACGTGCGGCCGCGACAAATTCATGCACGCCCTTGGGCGCGATAAGACGTGAAGGCAGCACAACAAGTGGCACCGATGTTTCCGGTTCAGCGAAGAACTCAAACGTGTCGAGGTCGAGGCCACTGCCGACGAAGACAGAAGTTTTGGCAGCGGGAACGACGCAACGGGTGACAAGCAATGCACAATCATCGGGGTTTTCAAAGAGAACGCGCGTGTTGTTGTGCGCAAAGACAAGACACAACAGGCTTTCGGCAAGCCTGCGCAGGGCCCGCGCGGCAAGGCCCGTACCGGAATAAAGATAGCCGAGGCCCGTCAGCGAATGGAGGACGGCGGGCACGCGCAAAACGCGTGATGCGAGGCCCGCATAAGCTACAGGTCGGATCGTGACGGCGTGAACAAAGTCAGGACGCAGGGTGCGCAGGAGACGGAAGATAGCCAACAGGCAACGCGGTTCGGCAACAAGTGAAGGCAGACCGCGATGCAACGGTATGTCGTGAAGCACCGCTCCGCGGAAAAGTGCCGGGGTCAATTCAGCGTCAAAGGGGACAGCGATGTGAACGTCATGACCTGCGTCAATGGTCGCGCGAATGCGATCGGTCCAATGAGCCTGCATGTAACGCGCAAGCGGAAAAACATAGAGGAGACGCTCAGACAATGCCCGCCTCCGCTTTCCCCGCATCGAAATAGAGCACCAGTGCGATGACGGGCGCATAGGCGATGACGGCCACCAGCAATGCGAGTGTCGGGAACCACGAGGCGAGAACCGCGCACGGCAGCAGCCATAGAAAATTGAGCGCGGTGGAGGCGATGAGAACGGCCTTGTGCGATCCGAAACGTCGCGCCGCGTGCTGGTAGGCGTGGCTGCGGTGAGCAAGCCAAACGTTGTCGCCGCGCCAAAGGCGACGGGTCAAAGTAACCGTAGCGTCGGTTGCAAAACCCGCGACGAGGATGAGGCACACAAGCGGCGTCAGTGCTTGGCTGGTGATTCCCGCGAGCGCGAGCGCCCCCAAGATAAATCCGACGAAGCCGCTGCCGACGTCACCCATGAAGAGTGATGCCGGAGGCCAGTTGAGCATCAAAAAACCCAAAGCGCCTGCTGCCAACGCGAGGGCGGCCAGCGCCGAGGACCCATCGCCGGACGCCAGGAGCGCCATTGCGCCCGCGACGAACACTGTCTCTGCAGCGGCGATACCATCTGTGCCGTCCATAAAATTAAAGAGATTGGTGAGCCAGACGAGACCCAGGACACTCACCACGCTACCCACGATGCCCCAGTGAACGACGGCAAAGCCAAGGTCGATATCCGGCCATCCGCCGAGCCACAGCACAATCCATAATGCTGCTGCCATATGCATTATCAAACGCCGGCGAACTGACAAACGGTGATGATCGTCAGCAAAGCCTGCCCCCGCAACGAGAAGGCCCGCCACGAGCAGGACGCAGGTATCCCACGATATTGCGCTCGCAAATGCAGCAACGATGAGGCCCGCATAAAAAGCCACAACAATAGCAAGCCCGCCACCGCGCGGGGTCGGCACATCGTGCGAGCTACGGTCATTAGGAATGTCGAGCAGGTTCCGACGCAGGGCGTAGCGACGCACGAGGCGCGCCGATGCGTAGCTCAGGGTGGTGAGAATTAGGAAGGCCGAAAGAACCAATACCGTCATCGTGCATGGCCTCCCCGCGCCCTAAATTCGCGCGCCATCTTTACAAGACCGGCTTCGCTTGAGGCACGAGACGGCCAGTCGAGATATGTGCGGGCCTTCGTGGCATCAACTTCCAACGAACCCAGGAGCCGCGTCATGGCATCGCGACGACGCAGAAGTCTGCCTGCAAAACGCAAGGCGGAACCGGAAAACGGAAAGAGGAGCGGCGTGATGTCGAGACCTGCGGCAAGGCACTTCAAGAGCTTGGTGGTGGAGATCGGCGCGTCATCAGCAGCAAGAAATATCTCATTGCGCGCAGCGGGATGATCCAGACACCTGATACAGAGATCCGCCAGTGTTTCCACATCGACAAGGCTGCGACGATTCTGAAGGGCACCGAAGGGCAGCGGCAGGCCGCGCGCTACAAGCGCCATCAAACGCTGCAAATTACCCACAGCATTCGGGCCATAGACGAGTGTCGGACGGATAATGGAAAACTCCAACGTCGTATCGCACGCCACCTTTTTGAGGGCCAATTCGGCGTCGCGCTTGGAGCAACCGTAAGCGTCTTCCGGTGCGAGAGGGTCGGATTCCCACATTGGCGAGCCGTAGGTCGTTTCACCCTGCGCCTTGACCGAACTGACATAAACGAGCCGCGTTACGCCAGCCGCGAGCGCCATGCGCGCCAAATGTTCCGTTCCCTGCACGTTGACACACGCAAAAATCTCCGGCCCGGTGCCGGGTTGATGGACATGAGAGGCAAGGTGAATAATCTGGTCGATGCCTGCGAGAGCCTTATGCCACAAGGTCTTACCGTCGATATGTCCGGTTTCAACCACTTCCACAGAAGAATTAAAATCATCTCTTGCACATCCGTCGCGCAACGCGACGCGCACGGGCCGTCCCGCAGCCACCAGCTGCCTGACCACTTCCTTGCCAATAAATCCACTCGCCCCTGTGATGAGGACTTTATGCATGGATCAAAATTCCCCAATCGGCGTTCATTTGAGAATTCAACCGCGACGCGTTCGAATCTCGGTATATGCTAATGCAAGCAAGGGGCTAACGCATGGGGAAACGTCGAAGAGCGATGCTGCCTCGTATGAGGCATACCACGCCAGAACAAGTTGAGTGTCCATATGACAGATCAAAAGAAAAAGAAAGCGCGACTGCTTTTGACGGTCTGGGGACAAAAATATTTCGACTATCTGACGTGCTATGCGTTGCCGTCGTGGCTTGCGCCCAACAACCTTCCGGCGTTGGCGACGCGCGTTGATCTCGAAATTGATATTCTGACTTTGCGCAATGACGGTGAGGTTTTTTCTGCCAGCACGTCCTGCGCAGCCTTGCGCGAGATTTGTCCGGTCAACTTCATCGATATTGATGACCTCGTTGGCAAGGACATGTACAGCGTGACGCTGACAGGGGCCTTTGGCCGCGGGATCATTCGGCATGGCACAGCCATGACGGAAATCGCATTTATTTTTATGAATGCTGATTTCATACTGAGCGACGAGTCACTATCTCATTTGGGTGATCTGATCGCGCGCGGTGAGACCGCCATCATGGCGCCGAGCTACCGTGCTGTAGAGGAAGCTGTCGCTCCCGTCCTTACCAATTGGATTGATACGCATGATGGCAAGCTCGACATGCCCCCGCGTGACATTGTCGGATTGGCGCTTGATAGGCCGCACCCGACGACGATCGCCAAATTTGCAACTCAGCAAGGCGTCGTGTCGCTGCGGCCCAACCAGCTTTACTGGCGTGTCGATGACCAGACGGTTGTTGGCCGTTACTTACTAACCTTCATGTTGTGCATCAAACCGCACCGGGTCGTGCATCACATCAACTCTTATTGCGACTATAGCTTTATCCAGCATTTCGCATCTCTCGATGATCTCCATACGATCACAGACTCCGACAACCTCTTTATGCTCGAACTTCAGTCACACGATTTTGAACGCGAATTGTTGCGACCAGGCCATACCGACGCTGCCTATGTGGCACGTACGAGCGCGCCTTGGGCCACAGCACTGCATATCAAAAATTTCAAACAAACTTTGCTGTTCCATAGCCGCGACTTACCGGACGATATTGCGGAGACGACAAAAGCGGCGGAGCGCTTTGTGGACCAAGCCATAGGGATGATGCCACCAGCCAGAAACCACATTGGGCATCCACATTGGATCGGCGGACTCACAAATTGGCGAGAGCGTTCCGGTGTCACAAGTATGCCGGAAGAGTTTGATCATCCGGACAATCGTGATGCCATTGCCCCTCCCTCAACATACGGACGACGCATCTTCAATGCCGCACGGCGCTTTAATGCGCAGCTCAACGCAAATATGCCAACGGTTCCCTTCTGGCATTTTCATTATGCAAATTATCGCCGGATCGCTGCCGAGATTTCAGCCTATGGAAAGGCCGGCTCGTTCGTTCTGGTGAGTGATGCGCGCAGCGTGACCCCCGGTATGAAACAACTGGCAGGACAAGGCCTCGTCCTAATTGCACCGGCTGACCTCGAGCACGGAAACATGCCGACGCACATTGCAGATCATCGTCATGTCGTGATCCTCCTGCACCCAGACCAGCTGCCTGATGCGGGGCGACTGCAAGAGCGCCTTCGCTCTCACATGCCTTTGTTGCAGGATAGCGTGCTTTTCTCTCCGCTTTATCTCGGGGCCATACCACAGGCTTCTGTTCCCGTATCAAGCCTGATGAAGCAAATTGATACCCTCATACCGCCCAAGGCCCGGCACGCGGAAACCATTCTGGTCGGGCGGGCATTGCATATATTTGCCCACGAGCTAACCATCAAATTTATGCCGCTGATCGACGCCCGCCCAAGGTTCGCTGCCGTTGTCGCGATCGCGCTCATTCCCGTTGTCACGGTCTTGGGAGTTATCGGAAGTTGCGTTGACTTTGTACGCGGACAGACGAATCACAAACCCGATTATGTGGCGGGCCTCTTCATCAAGGTTAAGTACTAAACAACCAAGGTATTCCGATGAAATTGGCCCGGAAAACGCCGATTCATGCGCCTTGTTTGTCAAATGGCCTCTCCCTATACTGGCTTCGACGACGCATCTGATTGAATTTTCTTGGCTGGCACAGGCACTTTAGCACATGCGAGATGAGCTGAACTCAGCGCTGTTTGATAGTGAGCGAGGCTTCATAAGGCCCCGACCATTCGGCGCGGAAATTGCTCCGCTTTCCGCGCGTGACTTGTTCAAGGAAGACCAACGCGCAGAACGCCTCTTCGGTGGCGAGCTTGGATGCAGGCAAGGACCGACACTGCGCAGCGACGAGGTGGCGCGCATTGCTGAACTCATCAAAGAACATCTAGTGCGTAGTGCCACATCCCTTGGCGGGAAGGCATCTGAATTAATTTCCGGTTGCGCGCTTGAACAGTATCACTCCGTTGCTTCACAGTTTGATCATCAGAGCTTGCTGTCCAAGATAGGGCGCATTCTCAGCAAAGAAGCTGTCGAAGAAATCCGGACCATGTCCCTGTTCAGATATCTCGCGGACGGATTGGGCGATATTGCGCTCGCCGATGAAGATGGTGTCGGGTACGACCAAATCTGTATGCGCGTTGTCCGACCAAACGTGCGAGAGGACGTGGGCTTCTTGCATTGCGACAACTGGTTCTGGGAATACTATCAATGGCCGACGCCGGAGAAAAAAAACAGATTAAAGGTGTGGGTTCCAATTTGTATCGATGCAACGGAAAACGGTCTTGTGGCCGTGCCCGGTTCACATCAGCAGGCATTGCCGTACAAGACCAAGGTGGTGGGACACAAGGTTGGTTTTGAACCCGGCTTTGAGATCAACGGATTGGACTATCGCTTGTTTGACCGGCCAGCCGGAACAGCATTCCTGTTCAACTATTATATGCTGCATGTCGGAGCAATGAACACGACGCCTAACACCCGGGTCAGCATTGAGTTTACCGTTCTTTATTAGAAATCTCGCACAGCCTCCAGATTGAATTCACACACATGCCTGATTGTAGCTGCTGCGGCGGAGCATCCTTCAAACCGTTTTTCGAGTTCGGCCTTTTGCCCCGCACCGGATTTTATCTGACGGATGGCAACCCGAGCGACGTTCCGAAAGCTCAGTTGAATCTCGAGTATTGCACTACTTGCGGTTTCATCCGTCAGGTACATGACGCAATGACAAAGATCGACTATGCCGAAGTGGAGCGCGGCACAGCCCAACAACTACCGCATTACACAGACGATATTATTCAGAGCATAGTTGACGAGGGATTGTCGCCTCATGATCTGATCATTGAAGTGGGCTGTAACGATGGATCATTTCTGAAGGCGTTGCGCGCCAAGGGTTTCGATAATCTGGCAGGCGTCGAACCGTCGGTCTCTCTCTCTCAATCAGCTGGTGCAAATGGGTTTCGTGTCGAAGCATTTCCTCTGACGCCCATCAATGCGAAACTCATAGTCGATAAGTATGGCCTTGCCGATGCTGTTGTGTGCCGGCACACGCTTGAACATGTGCCTGTGCCGGAAGATCTGATCACGGCCATCGCAAAACTGCTGAAGCCAAACGGCATTTGTGTCATCGAAGTGCCGGACACAGATTGGATTATCACACAGCTTTTTGTCCATGAAATTTGGGATGAGCATGTCAGCTATTTCCGTCCGTCGTCGCTAAACTTGCTGATGCAACGACACGGGCTGGAAGCATCAAAACTCAGTACTATCCGATTTCGCGACACGCAGAATCTCGTTTGCTTTGCGCGCAACGGCGGTGAAGCCGCCTCCGCCAATATCGGGCAGGACCAATCAACTCTTGCCGATATTGCCGATTGCTCGACACGTTGGGCCGCCATGGTAGACAAACTGCAGACAGCCATTGCTAAAGCACCGCGCCCTATCGTCGCCATCGGCGCCTCTCATATCCAGATCAACTTCCTGAACTTCGCGGGCCTTGCCGATCAGGTGGACTGGATGATTGACGATGATCCCAGAAAATCCGGTCGAAGAGCACCGATAGGCGCAGGCGTTTCAATTCTCTCGACGGCGGAAGCAATTGAAAACATTTCTTCAGGCACCGTGTTGAAAACAGCTTTCCCCTACCCTGCATGGATGGACAAGATCACAAAGGCCATGGCACTCAAGGGTGTCATCACCATTGATCCATTCGATTTGGGCTAATCCATTGCCCTAACGCTTGATAGGCCTAGTCCATCAAATGCTTATACCTCTTCAGGAAACGTGCACTGATGCGGCTACCGACAAAACCTTCGTGTGCCACAGCGATTTCGTTGAACCGGTCGATCATGGCTTGCTCTTCGACGCTTAGCACAAACCTTCCCATATAGGCTTCATGAACTTCGATCGTAGCATCGAGAAGATCTTCAGCATCATTCTCGACAATTTCCAGACCGGCCTTTTTATAGTCTTTGGCAAATTGCGACCAGCCGGCCATGCTTGAGAACATTTCACGGAATGTGAGCAGTCGACCTGTCGCTGTCTCCCGAACCAGCTTCGGCACATAGACATCGTCGATATACCAATTCGGAATGGCGATTGGCGACCAGTTGGTCAACGCACATGGCCTGCCAAATATGGCCGGAACAACACTCAGGCCGGAATTCGTGCCCAGAAAGTAGGCGCATGTGGCGCATAGCATGATGTCAATATCCGGACTGCGAAACTCGCTGGTGGCATAATCGATCACTCGCTCATGCGGCACATAGGGCGGCATACTGTGGTCACCAAGACGAACAACCCAGCCGCCCTGTTCGATGATCCAGTCAATGACCTCCTTATAGGTCTCGATTTCGGCGTTGCGTGTTCCCGGATGCGCATCATGCCATTTTTGATGATAACCCGGCGTGCGTACATGCAACCCAACAAACCATGCATCGCGCGGCAATCCGAACACCTGCTCCATCGATGCGCGAAACAACGCGGTTTCTTCTTCCGAGATCGAAAATAAGGGACCGTTATCGCGCGCCCTCCATTCACGCTCAACATCCGCGCCATGAGGGGCGAACCAGCGCACGTTTCCGTCTGCGGACGGTCCGTACCAAAAATCATCAGTTGTCGAAATGCGAACGTCGATTTCTACACTATTGTCATTGGCCTTCAGCGGACTTTCGAGGCCAATTTTATGCACAATGCTATCAATCTGCCCCGGCGCATAAGGCACTTGCTCCACATATTTTGACAGATACCCCATCAATGCCTGTCCGGGCATCGGCTTGCCCATGCTGATCGGCGCTATAATGCGATCGACCTGCCGCCACCCAAGTTTTACGGCTTTGATATAGGTATCAATATATGCGGTGTGGCCGATCGCAACAAAAAAGCTTTCACCAAGTATTCGAACACCGGAATTTCCAATGCCGAGTTTGGTGCGCTCATTTTTGCGTGTTGCAGCTAAAATATTCCAATGACGCTCAGCTTCTTTGTACCTCCCAGCGAGAAAATAGGTCACGCCGACCTGTAAACGCAGAAGGATGTCGTGCGGAATTTTCCTGATGCTGCGCAGATAGAAGGGCAAGGCTCCGTTTGCATCACCGCTTCCCAACAATTTATCACCCATATTGTTGAGAACGAATGGCGGAAGCGCCTGATAGAGTTCTTCAGGCAACTCAATTTTTGAGTCGAAGTTTTTGTTCGCAGTCTCAATGCTGGCAATCATGCCCGCAACCAGGTCAGGAACCTCATAAGCTTCAACACTCGCAAAACCGTCCAGAACGGCTAACAGACACGGTACCGACGGCTCGTCATTTATGTAATCGAGAAGCACCCGGCCGACGTGAAATTTTCCATCGACTTGATCAAGTCGAACAAATTGCGAGAAAGCTTGCATGGCGTAATTCACTTCATGCGCCTTCAAAAACCACTTACCAAAACTGAACATCAGATCGGAAGAATTGAAATGCTCGGTCTGAGCAATGTCATCGAAACGCGCCTTCAGCCCAGTTATATCACTGCGTCGTCCCATTTGATCGACCACGCCCATCATAGCCATGCGCGCAAGGCCGTTACTGCTCTTCACCGGATCGATTTGCGCCACGCTATAGACCGCACCCACGCGACCACCCAGAAGGCGGCGGGCACCTTGCTCAAACTGAAAGAGGTTATAGTCGATGCGCGGCATCCAATAGCGCAGCCCTGCACCCAAGCGAGCACTCAGACCTGGGCCCAAAATAGATCGCACCCACTCTTTGACCAGCACTTTAGATTCCACAGTCCCCCCAGACGAATTCTATTAACCCGACCTATGTTTAGTTTTATCGCAAGATCAGGCGAAAGCTCATACACCCGCTTTCTTGGGGTGCGCGCACACCCCCATGAGGTAGTGGGCCATCGGATAAAAGCCCGTATGAACAACTTCGTCGTTCATCGAAAAAATGAATACTGTGTTGAAGTAAGTTTCGAGTGTGGTCTTCAAGTCCTTGCCTGATTTGCAATTGACGTGACCTTCCTTGCTCTGTGGCGAGGCATAAGCCTGAGACTCAAGCGATGGCATTCCAAAAATGGCGATGCCTGTGTCCGATAGCGATGCCACCGCATTGGCAAGAAACTTGTGTTCCAGTGAAGGGTCAATGTGCTCCAGCACATCGAGCGCGTATATACCGTCGAACGTTCCGGGCACGGGCCCCTCAAGCAAATCATGCACGGCGACATCAAATGGCCAATGAGGGTCCATGCGCTCCTTCGCATCCTCGATAAACAGAGGATCAAAATCGACCGCTGTCACGTGCTCAACTGCTTGCTGCACGATGCGCGTTCCGAAGGCGTCTGCACAGCCAATCTCAAGAACGCTCTTGCGTCCTTCAAAGAGCTTGGAGACAAATTTATATCGAACTAATGTGAAGACCGTGCGTTTCGGGTCCTGGCTCCAGGACTCATTCACCATCACACCTAGCTTCGCCACTCCATGCTTCCGTTTGACGTCAAACAGCATGTTGTACTGCGGCTCTTTGGTCCCACTTTCGGTACTCACATAACCTCCCCGTTATCCAGACATCCCCAGCCCTAAGCATGGTCTGATCCGACTATAATTGCGCTATTCTACAGGATTTCAAATCTTTATGGTCCTGTAAGTCACAATTTTGATTGAGCAGGACAGGAAATGAGAAGCGTATTGGTGGTGGGAGGTTCCGGCTATCTTGGCCAAAGCCTTGGGCGCACGCTCGGGTCGAGGGGGATATCTACCTACAACTCAAAACCTGTTCCCAACGGTCTCCATTTCGATGCCTCGGAGACGCGCCTGCGTGATCTCATTTCGGAAATGTCAATTGAGCCCAGTCACGCCGTTGTGACCTATGGCGCGATCAATCCTGAATTTTGCGCCAGAGACCCGGTCGGCAGTGCGCAGATCAATGTTCATTCGGTCATTGAAGCTATGAGAGATGCCATTGATGCCGGAATTGTACCTGTCTTTTTGTCTACCGATTATGTGTTTGACGGCACACGCGGCGCACGAAACGAAACAGAATCCACCTGCCCCACGACACAATACGGCGCTCAAAAAGTTGCGGTTGAAGAGTGGCTCCATAACCAGAATGCACCATGGATCATTGCAAGAGCTTCCAAGCTGGTTAGTGGTGCGCGCGATACACACAGCGTGCTTGGCCAATGGGTCAATGATATTCAAGATGGGCGCGAAATGCGTTGTGCAACCGATCAAGTGTTTTCACCCGCATTGGTGGACGACGTAGCCCGATCCATTGTCCAATTGATTGATCACGCCGCCATCGGCATTTTTCATGTGGCGGGCGACGAAGCCATGAGCCGCTATGATCTGGCGAAAACATTGGTGGAAACGGTCGAAGACCTAACGCCCACTCTTTCCATCAATCTCACAGCAGCCAAAATTCATGACTTTCCGTTTCTTGAAAAACGCCCACTCGATACATCACTGGACACCGCAAAACTGCGTGCGCTCGACATAACTTCATTCCGGTCCATGAAGGATCTGTGTACTGACATTGCGCGCGAGCACTTTTCATGACCGACGCAACCAGTCAGGACATTCGTCTTAGCGCCATAATCCCCAATTACAATCATGGGGCCTTTATTGGTCGCGCGGTTGACGCATTGCTTGCCCAATCCGTTCGCCCTGATGAGATTATCATCGTAGATGACGCATCTACAGACAATAGCCGTAGAGTCATCGCAGGCCTGCAGGACCAGCACCCGGCGCTAATCCGACTTATCACGCACGATGTCAACCTGGGAGCCATCGCCGCACTCAATCGTGGTTTGACTGAAGCACGCGGTAACTACGTTTATTTTGGTTCAGCCGATGATGTGACACACCCCACCCTTTTTCAGGCCATGATATCGCTGCTTGTCACCCACCCCGAAGCTGCCCTCGCCTGCGGAGAGACACGCCTTGTTGATCAGAAGGGCTATGCGCTCGGCTATCGCCCGATTGCACGCCCCACGCAGAACACGTCTTACATAGCGCCCCGTCGCGCTCAATCTTTGATCCTTACGACCGATCATTGGATCCTCACCGGTGCGAGCGTCTATCGGACTGACCACATAAAGAGCATTGGTGGATTTGATGCTTCATTTGGCTCATTTGCTGATGGATTTGCGAGCAAACAACTTGCACTGCGCTACGGATTTTGCTTCACACCGCGCGTGGTCGCTGATTGGCGCATAGATCCTGACGGGTATTCCCGCAAATCGGCAAGTGACCCAAAGGATGCGCTCGCGATCATCGACAAGATTCGTGTGACCATTGCACATGACCCTACCTTCCCACCTCAATATGCTGAGCTGTATGCACGACGCTGGCGGTTCGCAGTGTGCCGCCTTGCTCTTGTCTCACTGCCGTTTAATACGAGCATATTGCGTTCTATGGGAGGCAAATCGTCATGGGATCGCGCCGCACTCGAAGGGCTAGCGCGCCTTCGTCCTGCGACATTGTCGAAAATGCTCATCTTGGTGTGGCTTACTCTACGCCTACGTCCTACTTCTCTCATCCAAGTCTTTCGAACCTTCGTTTCAAGGCGCAATAACTCACCTCGCCACACGAGCATCAATTGAATTTGGCCTGACGGCGTTCAAATGCTGTATATTTTGCGGACAAATCTGCTCAAAGAACAAAGCCGCAAAGCCAATCCAGGGCCCTTTACGATGGACAAAAACCTTTCAACCGATCAATCGATTGAGGCAATTCGCGCCAAGGCGGGCCCCAACCGCCGAATTGCATTTATCTCGGGTAACTTCAACGTGGTTCATCCGGGGCACTTGCGCATTTTGAAATTTGCTAAGGAGAATGCAGACTTTCTTCTCATAGCTGTCACGCCGGACACAACTGCAGGCGTATCGTTACCTGCGGAATTGCGCCTTGAAGGTTTGCGCGCCATTTCCATCGTCGATCACACGTTCCTACTCGAAGAATTGCCTGAAGACTTTATTGCACGGCTTCAGCCAGAAGTGGTCGTCAAAGGCAAGGAGTATGAAACGCGGGAAAATCCTGAGCAAAGCGCCGTAGACCTCTATGGCGGGAAGTTGCTTTTTAGTTCAGGCGAAGTTCGATTTGCATCATTGAATTTGATTCAAAAAGAATATTACGAAACCAATTTTTCAGCGATCCGTAAGCCTCTTGATTTTCCCAAACGGCGCGGATTTGAGATTTCAGATCTCAAGGCCATATTACCAAAGCTCGCTGGCTTGCGCGTTCTCGTGATAGGCGATCTGATAGTGGACACCTATGCCAACTGCGAACCACTCGGCATGTCGCAAGAAGATCCGACCATTGTTGTGACGCCCATTGACGAAAAAACATTTATTGGCGGCGCAGGCATTGTAGCCGCTCACGCCGCAGGCATTGGCGGCAAAGTACATTTCATATCCGTGACCGGACAAGATTCATGGTCGGACTTTGCCCGCACGACACTTGAACATTCCGGTGTCAGTTTTGATTTTATCACCGACACAACGCGGCCTACAACGCACAAGAAAAGATATCGTGCCAACGGAAAAACGCTGCTGCGCGTCAACCAATTACGCCAACACGCCATTAGCCCTGACCTCATCAAGATGGTGATCTCGGCAGTTGAAAAGCGCATTGATAATACTGATCTGATCCTCTTTTCTGACTTTAATTATGGTTGCCTGCCACAACCTCTCGTGAATCAGATCGTCAGCATGGCCTTGAGCCGAAACATTCTCATGGCGGCCGACAGCCAGGCTTCATCGCAGCTTTCTGATATTTCGCGTTTTAAGGATATGGAGATCGTGACGCCGACTGAACGCGAGGCGAGATTGGCGCTGCGGGATCAGGATTCAGGCCTTGTTATCATCGGCGCAAATCTGCAACGAGAATCCCGCGCCAACAACGTCATCGTGACACTCGGGTCGGAAGGGCTGCTGATCCACGGCCTTCACAATGGGATATATGTTACGGACCGATTGCCTGCATTCAACACCACCCCCAAAGATGTGGCCGGCGCTGGCGACAGCCTGTTTACCTGCAGTGCAATGGCGCGAGCTGTCGGCGTGGACATCTGGCAGAGCACCTATTTTGGCGCCTTGGCGGCCGCATGTCAGGTATCGCGCCTTGGCAATACGCCGCTCGCGCTGGAAGATCTCATCACTGAAATTGAAGACCCAAGCTCTTCCCACAGAACATAGCGAGAGGAGCCACCGCATTGCGTGCATTGCTTCTGGCCGCCGGAATGGGCACCCGCCTCAGGCCGATCACCAATACCATTCCAAAATGCCTTGTTCCAATTCATGGCCGCCCTTTGCTGGACTATTGGCTGGACCACTTGTTCACTAACGCTGATGTTGAGCATGCACTGATTAACACGCATTACCTTGCAGACACGGTCGAACGCCATATCGCAAACAGCCCATGGCGAGACAGAGTGACACTTGTCTATGAGGCAGAGCTTCTCGGTACCGGCGGTACAATTCTCGCCAATCGGGATTTTTTTGATGGCGCTCCCGCTCTCATCGCGCACGCTGACAATCTGACCGACTTCGATATACGTGCCCTCATCAACGCACATCAAGAGCGGCCAAACGGCGTCGCTATAACAATGCTGGCTTTTCGCACCGACGATCCCAAATCCTGCGGCGTTCTGGAAATCGACGGCAATTTGATTGTTCAGGCGTTCCACGAAAAGGTGGAAGCTCCACCGACAAACCTCGCCAACGCTGCTGTCTATCTTATTGAACCTGAAGTGATCGAGTTTGCGGTAACGCTCGAAAAAAGTGTCATTGATCTAAGCACCGAAGTCATCCCCCACTACGTAGGTCGCATCCTCGCCTTTGAGACATCGGGCTATCACCGCGACATCGGCAACGTAGAAAGCCTTGCGCGTGCACACGCTGAATTTTCTCCCCAAAAAATATAGAGAGGGAATTGTTCAAATCTATCTCTTTATGACCAGACCCTGCCCCGTAGGCAATTCCAGTATGAAATTATTCCGAGATGCCATAAATGCATCAGCAGCTTCCTTTTGCTTATGAAATAATTTCCATCCGTAATCATCATAAATAATAATTCCGCCGGAAGACACGCGGTCATATAAAACATCTAAACACGCCGTTTCTGCTTGCCAAGAGTTCAGATCGACATGGAGAAATCCTATTTTGTCTGGGGTAGCTTTATCCAACGCCTCAGGTAGAAAACCTTTTATCACCTTCACATTTGAGTGATGCGCAAAGCGCGCAACGACACTCTCATAGAGACCTTCTTTTTTATAAAATTGATTGGTGTATTCGAGAAATCCCGGATTGTCGGGATAGTCCTCTTCAGAGGAAAGAGTTGGTGAAAAACCATCAAATGAATCAAACAGATGAAATACTTTGGTGGTGCTCTCCATTTCGCAGCAAGCATAAATGAATGCCGCCATATCACCGCGAAAGGTGCCGCATTCAACAAAATCACCTTCTATTGCCAACCCCAATCGCGCTCCCCACACCAATGTGTGCAACCGCCAGGCTATAGAGCCACTTCCCATATATTGGTCATAGGGGTGGTCCTTGGGAAATGCGTCAAATGCGGCCGCAAAGCGACCTTCTTCAAGAAAGCCCGCCGCCTTATCCAAGGTGAGAAGTCGGTCGCCCCAGAAACTGGAAATGTGAAACGTGCGGCTAATCTCATCAACCGCCGCGTTAAAAAACTTTGCCGACTGTCGGTAATCATCACCGGACAATTCGGCTACTTTTGCGATCATATCCGCGGAACTATTCGATGAACCATCCTCTGTCGTCAAGAAAAGGCTAGCGTTCTGCGGGAGACTGCGTAGTTCGACCGAGAAGCTTTCGGCATTTCTCATCCAGAAAATCGGGACGCGATCCACCGATAGTTTTGCCTGCTTAGCGCTATACGTATCCATTGCGATGCGGGCATAAGTCGTCGCGGTACTTTGTTCGGCATAGCCCGCAAGCACATCTTCCAATTCTGTTGCATCGCCATTTTGAGCTGCGAGACTCAGCGCCAATGCAATCGAATCTGTGAGGAAGCCGCGCGCCGCGTCATTGCCGCTCGCTTCGGCGTAAGCTCTCAACAAAGACTGTAAAACCGATTGCCGGTCACATCGCGGTTCTTCAGGCACCGCAGGGCAGCTAAATTCCAAAGCCGGATATCCCCAGAAGAGTTCTTGCTCCACCGCCGGGGGCAGCCCAACAAAAACTTTTACGTTGGCAGGACTGCCGACTCCGATCAGCCATTTGGCGAACGCGCTTGTCGCGAGTGTCAACTGTCCCTCAAGCGCATGCGCCAATCCCCGAAGCAACCACAACTCTTCAAATTCGGGTAGAGACTTTAACTCCGCTGCAAAAGTCGGAATATCATTTTGGGTTGGACTAATAACAAATTGCTCGGAGGGTTCGGCGGTTGTCCTTCGGCGCAAAAGTATGAAGGGATGCACGCCAAGTTCATCAATTTTCGCGATCAACTCAGCGTCGTATAACACTTGCTTCTCCACTCTGATTGTAAGCTTCATTGGCGCAGCATATTCTTGACCGAGGAACAGCATATATAGCGCAAATCAGGCGTCCGCCGCTGAGTCCTCGACAGCCTTCAACTCCGCCAACCGTCGCATAGTCGCTTTATCTTCCGGCTTGATACTCAGTATGGATTCGAGGGCCTTTACCTCAATGTCCCTTGGAACTTCCTTGTTCTGCTCTTTCAATATTCGGTAAAGCCGTCGCAACAAAATGGCGTCATCCGGCCTGCTACGAAGCACGTGCTGAAGTGCCACCTCTTCGATATGAAGAGGAACCGTCTCGCCCCGCTGCGCACTTTCTTGCACCATCTGCAAGAGACGCTCACCATTCTGTCCACCATCCAACTCAGCGCTCTTAACAATCGACTCTCGATACACTTCGGCGACTTCGTCGATCGGGCCATCGTGTAGCACCTTGCCTTGCTCGAGTAGTATTCCGCGATTGCAGATTGACTTCAGTAATGCAGGCGAATGCGATGCCATGACCAAGATTGAAGATCGCTCGGCCAATTGCAGTATGCGCTGTTGTGCCTTTTCCGCAAATCGTGCGTCCCCCGTACCAAGCGCTTCGTCTACCAACAATATCTGGGGGTTGATTGATGTAGCTATGCTGAATGACAGACGCATGTTCATACCTGAAGAATATGTTCTGACAGGCAATCCTAGGTATTCTCCCAGACCGGAAAACTCAGCAATCTCATCGATCTTTGAACGAATTTCCTTTTTTGACATGCCCAAAAACAAGCCGCAGTTCAGTATGTTCTGATAGCCCGTGTCGTCAGGCTCAATGCCGGGGCTACCACTAAAGAGTGCCGAGATGCTCCCTTGCGTACTTACTTTTCCAATCTGCGGCGCATAGATTCCAGAAATGGTTCGAAGCAAAGTCGACTTTCCCGCTCCGTTATGCCCAATCAAACCAACGCGCTCTCCCTCTGCGAGATTGAATGAGACACCATCTAAGGCCCGTACAATTCCGCTTTCTGCATTGAACCGTCCGCCGACACGTCGTGAAAAGCCACGCATCGCACTATTCAATGTCCCGCCAACATTGAACTCAACCGTTACATTATCCAGAGATATGCCCGTCATATTAGAACCAATAAGCTAATCTTTTGCGTGAAAGCGTGTAGGTGACTGCAGTTATGGTCAAGCCAACCGCAAGCATGCTCAGGCCCCACAACCAGTTTTCGATATCAGGCGCTCGACCAGCCAGAGGCTCACGAATAAGCTGCAACTGATGGTAAAGTGGGTTGTACTGTACGACCCACCCTAAACTAGGCGCTATGCGCTCCACCGGCCAATAGACCGGGGTTACAAACTGGGCAATATTCATTGCAACTGAGATGAACATCTGGAGGTCACGAAACCTCAGGCAGATTATGCCAACAAGCATAACTATCCAGACGCTGTTGAGCATCACAAGGGCGAGACCTGGAATAAGGAAAAGCTGATTGAAACTTGGAGGCGTTTCGTAGACCACCATCAAAATTACCATCAATGAAAGATGATGAGCGAACGAAATCACCAACTTCCAGACTAATCCGAGGACTAACACCGGATAGGGCAAATTCACCGTCAAGACGGTTTGCTTGGCGCGCAAGAAAACGCTTGTCGCCTCAACGATGACGCTCGAAATAAGACTCCATGCAATAAGTGAAGGGGTCAGATGAAAAACGAATTCGCGGAAGTCAATATTCAGCACAGAGGCCCATATGAGCCCCATGCTCAGAATAAAAACCGCAATGGTAAGGGTATGCCAAAGCGGCCCCAGCAGCGTACGACGATAGCGGCGCTCAACTTCTGACCAGCCCAGATGCATCCATAGTTCGGTCAATTTGGTGGTTCGTATAATATCGGAAATAACTGCGTTCAAATCACTTCTCCAACACTCTGCCCGCCAGACCAGTTTGAACACGTAAGATGATGCTCAGCGCAATTACACCAGTTGTCGAATCGCCATTGAGACATTTGGCTAACTACGCAACACAGCCCGCAATCCAGAATTTCTCTCAAAACCAATATCCCGCCATTTCTTTCTATGACCTCGATCACGATATTTCGATATAAATGCTTGATCGACTGTGGGTTAATTCGCCATCTCGCAGTATTCACATACTCCCAGCGTCAACAGGACTCTGAATTTCAATATACTAGCCCATAATTCAAATGTGCTAGAATTGTAAGCTGTTGAAAATGGTGACGTCGACACCAATCAAACCAAGATTGGACTAGAATGCGTCAAGCCAATTGCAACCTCACTCAATAGTGTAGATTTCTCGCCAACTCGTATCGCTCCTTTCGTTCACTTGATACCTCAATGAGGTTCGAATCCAGATATACGCTTTAAGAAACAAGCCGAAGAGATGTGCCCCCAAAATGCAACTTGAAGACTCCGTCCATTTATTCCAAGCAACCTACGACAAGCGGGATTATTCCGGCGCTGCGAACATATTTCTCGACGCCTTGAACCTCCATCCGAGCAATGCATATCGGCATTTTGCAATTCATGTCAGCAGTCAACTTTCAGAGGTGATGTCTGCTACCAAGCGAATTAAGGAGTTCGCGCAAATCATGAACGATATGTTTCCGACCAACCCTCAAATGAACATTCTGAACCTTGGCGATTACGAAAACACCGTATTGATTGACCGATTGCGCAACGAAAACATCGACAAAGGATTGCCTAGCATTTTACTTGCGACGCAAGGAAAATCCGGATCCATCAGCGTTTCCAATATATTCAATTCCGGCTTTCACCTACCGAGCATAAGCTATGCACTGATTAACCAACGTGTTGTGCCGAACTGGACGCTTGACTACATGCGTGGCGGAGCCTGCCATGTCACACATTTGTATCCATACTCAGACCAAGCCCAACTCCTCAAAGAAGGTGGAGTTGATCGGATGTTTGTTCATGTTCGCGACCCAAGGCAGACACTTGTTTCGCTAGTACATCATCTTGAAAAATATCCAACTCAGCTAGGTCGCTTGCGCGATATGGCAGACCAAGGAAACTCCGTCAGCGAGAAGGCTCTCATGGTGTTGCCCTTCTATCGGAATGCCATTCGCTGGATCGACGGTTGGGTCAAACTTTCAGAGGAAATTCCTATCACTTTCAGCACTTTTGAAGACATGGTGGATGATTGGGAGACATTCGTTGAAAAATATCTGGAAAACTACGGCGGCCCCAGAGAACACTTCTCAATGGAGAACGCGACTCCACTTCGTCATGATACCGACTACCACTTTCGGGAGGGGCGCCCGGACGAGTGGCGAGGGGTCTTCAGCGCTAATGAGAGTAAAATGTTATCTGACTTATTGCCCGAGCACCTCAAAGTCCGGTTTGATTGGAGAGAGTGACCTACTCTCGTCTTCCACAAATTTCAGAATTTAGGAGCAACACAAATTGTGGGAATCCGAATAACGGATCGCCGTTCTCGCATCTCGAACAACCGACCTCAATGATTCCGCTATGTATCCATTGCAGATCAATGAAGACCCCACTGCGGTTCATTCTTTGCCTTCTTTAAAACGGGAGGCAACTGTGTGACCGTTATTTTGGCGAACGCGCTGGGCATTCCCTTCGGTGTATCCAGCACCGACAGCCGAACGGTCGTTCGTGCATGGTCGAAATTTTTCGTTGATGGCCCCAGAGTTTCCCACGATCACCATTGGACGAACGACTCAAAGGACAAGAGTTTCAACTTCAGATCCGGCGATTCCCAAGAATGGAAACATGTACTCACTGACAAACAGAAAGACGACATTCGAAAACAGATGACGGGATCATCATCGCTCGAAATCTACCCTGATTAAGCCACGCTATTTGGCTACCATATCCAATATCTTGCGCGCAGCGTCCTTAAACACATTGGATTTGGGTCTGTATTTTTTAAGCAGCATGGGAATGCGTTCAAAGGCCTTAGGCTCAAACACCGTCCAGTATCTGTTTCTCAATTCCTGATTGTCTGTGGAAATTCCGGTAGGCACATCAAGTGGCGGAACAAAATCAATATCGTAAACCTTCTTCATGATGACTTTTATCATCACGTCCTCTGTTCGGTAGGCCTCAACAACTTTTTTCGCTTCTTCCGTTGTCTGAATATAGGTCTGTATGTTCTCCGGCATTTCATAAGAAACACCTGCAGGTTGGACCGTGAAATAGATGACTGAATAGCCATTGCTACGTGCCAGCATCCAGAAAAATTTGGGGTTATAATTTACGAGTCCATGATTCATCATTCCTTGAGCCGGAAGATTGTGCAGCATGAGTCCACCAAGCTTGGTGAGATCATGAACGACTTTGAAGGCATTCAACTGGTTGCACACGTGCTCTGTCGTGCCAAAATTTGTCACAAGATCATATTGCCCGCGATGACTCCGCGGTATGGAGTCAACATTTAGATCAAGCGGAATGCTGCCGGGACTGCCATCAATATCGATGGAGGCATACTCAAATCCCAAGTCCATCCAGAACTGGCGCGCAAATGGCGCGTCGGCCCCCTGGTGCTCCAGCACACCGTGTTGAATTTCCTGCTGAAGTATTTCGGCATCATCGCCCGAACGTTCCTTGCCAAACTTCACATAGAGATCGCGCAGTGCATCAGTTGCGCTGAGAAAGGAGTTGGACAGCTGTTGAGCGCCGATCTCGATCATCCGGTTCTTTCCCTCCAGCTCTCCCGCTGAACGAAGAAAAGACAGATCAACTATCAGATCGCTACCAATACCCATAAATATTCCTCGTTCAATCGGTTTCCCGAGCTAACGGCACATACTGCCTGGACCTCGAATTTGCCCCAATATTGGCCGAAACCGATATGACATTATCATACCGAACATACATTCAAAGCGTGCTCGGCAATTCATTGAAACTCCTAGGGCGCCAATATCAGCTACATTGTCACCATCACACGTCCAGCGGTATCCCCGCCTCGCATGGTAGCGATAGCGACGTTGATTTCATCTAATGAAAAATGCGCCGTGATCAGCCGATCGAGCTCGATGACATTTTTTGCATAGAGCGATTGGTAGCGGGGGATGTCGACTTCCGGCACAGCCTCACCGCCATGGGAGCCGCTGATGGATTTTCCGAAGTGGAGCGGCAGGGAGTAAATCGATGTGTTGCTGCCTTTGCGTGGTACACCCACAAGCACGACGCGGCCTTGGGGCTTTGTGAGATCATAGCCAATTTCGATGATGGCAGGCTGGCCTGTATTGTCGATAAAAACATCGAGCCCCTGCGGTCCAACTATTTTCTCAATTTCGGCACGCGCGTCAGACGTCTTGGCATTGATGACGTGGGTAGCACCGAGAGACCGGGCAAGCTCCAACTTGTTGTCGAAAAGATCGACGGCGATGATCGGATGAGCGGTGGAAAGTGCCGCCGCCTGAATGATGTTAAGGCCAATGCCACCTGCACCAAACACGACAACACCCTCGCCAATCTTTACCTTGGCATTGTTGACGATGACGCCAAAGCCGGTCGTGACGGCGCAACCGAACAGGGCCGCAACTTCCATATTGCTGTCATCTGGAATTTTCGTCAGCCGATTTTCAGAGATCACGGCATGTTCGCTGAAGGTCGCAATCCAACCGGCATTGACCTTCTTGCCATCCCATTGATAGCTCGGTGGCGTCGCTTCAATACCCGGACCTTTACGCCAATGCATGACGACCTTGTCTGCCGGCTTTACTTGCTTAACGCCGGGGCCGATCGCAAGGACGGTACCAGACGCTTCATGACCCAACAGGTGTGGCAGAAATTTGTCGGGGCCCTTGGCACCGTCAATCTCGCCCAACTGAGACCCGCATATACCGCTGAACTGGATTTGAACCAGCACTTGCCCGATGTCCAATGCGGATGGCAGATCAATTTCAGCGACAACCAGCGGTTGGCGTTGCTCGACAAGGATGGCGGCTTTGGTTTTGGTCGGGAGCATCGGTCGCTTCCTATTCGAAGTAGATGAAAGAATGGTCGCCGGTATAACCCGTTTGCTTGAACCACCAGCTCCATTCTTCAGGCGTGTTGAAAGCTTCGCATGTCACCTGCCAATAGAGAAGGTTCGCCTTCTCGACCTCGTTTCGATAGGACTCAACACAAATATACTTGTGCGACTTGCCCACGCGTTCCATCTCGCGCAAAGCGGCATCTAGGTCATAAGCATGCAGATTGTGGAAGGTGTTGATCGAGAAGACGAGATCGAATTCATTATCCGCATAGGGCAGTTTATTGGCGTGGCCCACCTGCACGCGATCCCTGACTCCATCGACCACATTTTCAATGGCATAGGACGAAATATCGATGCCTTGAACCTCGACGCCCGGGACGACTTGCGTAAAGTCATAGATCAAAAAGCCCTTGCCGCAGCCGATGTCGAGAATTTTGTCACCAGGTTTGATGCCATAGTGATCGGCCATCGCCTTTGCGACTTTTGCCCAGCGACCGTCATAACGATAGCCGCCGTAATTGACGCGGCGATCACCGTCCCAATAGTCAAAGTCCCATTTCTTCGCGAGTTCCGCCGCTTTGGCCTTTGGAAATTCCAGGTCATTGACCCGTGCCAGATAATCGCGCGTGGTGCTTTTGTGGATGACGGACAAGAAATCAACATAGGCCATGGCAAGGTCCTCAAAGGTTCAAAGATCGAAGCGCAGCGGCGGTTTTGTCAAGCTGGCTACGTTTGCGGGCCATCACGTCGGCCAGCGGGTTTGCAAACTGGCGGCGACGAGCGGCATCTGGTAGAAAATCATTAAGCATGATGCAGGCCCATTTCACTTTCTGGGCGGGCAATAATATGCGCGAACGCTCTTTCATCTCGTCGGCAGCTGGTGAGAACGCCATCGTCTGATCAAGAAACAGCTCGAAATGTTCCATTAGCACGGGCACCTGCGGCTGACAGAAAAAATCCGCAGCCATCTTCGCCGGATCGTCCCAGCCGGAATACTCAAAGTCGATGAATATTACCTGGCCGTCGGATTTTACCAATGCGTTGTGAAAGCCGAAGTCGGAAGGCGACAGGCAACGGTTACTTTCCGGCAATTCATCGTGAAGACCAAACTGCAAACGCCCGGCTTGTTGCTCGATGGCAGCGCGTATTTCGTGCCACCGGCTAATCAAATCGGCGGTAAGTGTTACCGCTTCATGGCTCAAATCATCTGTCGCATTGATTGTTTGCAATCGCGCGAGACGGCGCTCTATCAAATCGATATGCGCGGCAAAGCTGAAACACGCTTCCGATGCGACGGGAAGGTTCTTGCCGCCCTCAAACCTTTGGGCGCCATTCAATGCGAGGAAAAATCGCGCGGCAGCTTCAACGTGAGACAATTTTACTTCGTCGCGGGTAAGCTTTCGACCGTCAATGAATTCATAAAGACCGATGCCTTGAGCCTCGTCGCATGTGATGGCCGCAGGAACATCGTTTAATCCCAAGGCACGCGCATAAGCAATGAAGGTCCATTCGGCTCCTAGGCGGTCGCGCGCGTCCTGTGGGCTACGGTAATATTTTTTAGCGAGCAGGTGCCGAGTTTGGAGATCAATGTCGAAGACAAGATTATTTCCACCTTCGCGGCAGGCGTTTGCGGCGAAGCCCGACACATCCATGTTTTCGGCCACCAGCATCTGTTTCACTATGTCGAGAAATTCGTCAGACAATTTCGACACCGATATGCGCAGCAATACTTCGCCATGAAGCCAGCCGGACCAGACTTGTCTGATCGGCGTGAATACCGTCGGGATCGAACAGAAGCGGGCTGATGTCTTTCGGAAAATGGGGCGACAGCAAAATTTCAGGCAAATCGTCGATGAAACAATCGCAACCCAAAGCGCCTGCGCGCGCCAACTTCTCTTCTTTGGTCACTTCAAAGAAGACTTGTTCGGGAGGGATCAAAGCGCCCTCACTGTCCCGCATCGCGCTTTCAACCCAGCTTCGGGCGGCCTGATGAAGGTCATATGGCTTGCCACGAAACGGGTGTCTGGTCTTGTGGCTGACGATAAACAATTCATGGCCCTGACGTCGCGCCGCCCGCATGACAGTGAACACATCGGGATACGCGCTCGCTTCGCCCATGCGCCCGCCATAGACGGTGCCTTGCATTTCCGTCCAATCGTCTTCGCGGCCAATCTCGCGCAAATAATCACGCACGGCTAATTTCGTCGCCGCAACGCTCTCGGGCACAAGCCCTGCTTCGCGCGCCACCTTGTGAAACAACGCATCGTAGCTGACGATCGTATTGTCGAAATCTATTCCGATCCGCATGGATATTGTGCTTTGCTTGTGGCGAGACAAACAACGCTCATGCCAGCGCCGCCATTATTGCTTTGGCCATGTGATCTGCACTCAGCCCCAGTTGCTCACGCGCATATTCCTGCTCACCGGACAGTCGGAAAAAACTGTCGGGCGTTCCGAAACGCAGGAACTTTTGCGTCTTCACTTCACCGTCAATGATCCACTCCGAAACCGCAGATCCTAGACCACCGATAAGACTATGCTCCTCGATTGTGGCGACAAGTTTGAAGCGCGAAAAGGCTTCTGCCAGACACTCTTCATCCAGCGGTTTCACCGTGTGATAACTGACAACGCGTGCGGACACGCCTTGCGCTTTGAGCATCCGCGCGGTCTCGATCACTTCCGGCAACATGTTGCCGGTCGATAGCAGGCACACGTCGCTGCCTTCTTCGATGGTAAGCGCCTTACCGATACGGAAATCCGCCGGGATCTCACTATGGATTTTAGGCTCGCCCTTTTTACCCATGCGGATGTAAACGGGATTGTCCTGCTGCAACGCCGCGCGCATGGCTGCGCGCACTTCCCATGCATCTGCGGGGCAAACAACTTTCATATTGGGCAGAGAGCGCAGAAACGAAATGTCCTCGCAAGAATGATGCGTCGGCCCGAGCCCCGCATAGGACATACCAGCGCCGACGGCCACGATGATGACGGGCGCTTCCTGATAACAAACATCAACACGGATCTGTTCGAGACAGCGCGACGTGATGAACGGTGTGATGGTGTAGGCGATGGGACGCAAGCCGGACATGGCCATGCCGGCGGCAACGCCCATCATGTTCTGCTCCGCGACGCCGCAATTGAAGAAGCGATCTTCGTGTGCGGCACGATATTTGTCGAACAAGCGGTTGCCAATGTCACCCGACAACATGACGACGCGCGGGTCTTCGTTGCCAAGCTTGGTCAATTCGTCGGCGAAAGCATTTCTCATGCGAGGCCAAGCTCCTTGTGCGAGATCACAACTTCCTCGGCTGTCGGCGCGCGATAATGCCAGTTGTTGTCGTCTTCCATGAAGGAGACGCCTTTGCCCTTAACGGTATGCGCCACAATGGCAACAGGCTTGCCACTGCCGTTGGGTACATTGGCCATGAGAGCTGCGACGGCACCGATGTCATGGCCGTCCACTTCCACAGCGTCCCAACCGAAGGCTTCCCATTTTTCACGCAGTGGGGCGAGAGCCAGCGTTTCGTTGGAGCGCGCAGTCGCCTGCCATTTGTTGTAATCGATGATCACGCACAGGTTTTCGAGCTTCTGCGCGGCGGCAAACATCGCCGCCTCCCAGACCGAGCCCTCGTTGCATTCGCCATCCGACATCAACGCATAGACTCGGTAGCTCTGCCCCTTGATGCGGCCGGCGAGCGCCATGCCATTGCCAATGGGAAGCCCGTGGCCAAGCGAACCCGTGGCGGCCTCGACGCCCGGAAGAGAATTTGCAGGCGGATGCTCTGCGAGCTTGCCGCCGTCCTTTGTGTAGGTTTCAAGCAGGTGCTCAGGATAGAAGCCGCGAAAGGCGAGCGCGGAATAGATCGTCGTTGCGGCATGGCCTTTGGACAGAATGAAACGATCGCGCAATTCATTTTTTGGGTTGGTTGGATCAATGCGCAGCACATGCCAATAAGCAGCGGCGACGATATCGCAGCAGGAAAGAGACGAGCCCAGATGCGCGCTGCCAGCGGCGTGCGACATCTCGATCACTTTGCCACGCAAACGGCGCGCAGCATCCTCCAGTGATTGGACATCCAGTTTTGCCGTCCCGGCTTCAACATTCATGTGGTCAATCTCCTTGACCTGATCGGCGTTCAATCAGGGCTTGTGCGCGTAGTCGGCTGGCAGTTGCTTTAATTCTTCAATGTATTTTTCCGCCCAGAGGATTGTATCTTCAATCCCTATCTCAAGCGAAATTTTATCGACCCAGCCAAGCTCCCCGCGCAACTTGTCACTGTTGAGCATATAAGCCGTATCCTTGCCGGGGCGCTCGTCAACGATTTCAACAGCGCTTGCCATGTCTTTACCGAGGCGTTTAACGATCATTTCGACCAGATCGCGGATCGAGATAAGGCGCGGTGTTGAGATGTGATAGGTGTCGCCCTGCGTGCCCGACAAAGCGATCTTGAGCGTCGCGGCAGACACGTCACGCATGTCGATGAACGACCGGATCGAATGACCGCCGCCATGCAATTGGAGTTTACGTCCCAACATGGCGAACAAGATGGTGCGGGGCACGATGCGGTATAGCTGCTGACCGGGGCCGAACACATTGGCAGCACGTGTCGAGACCGCCGGAAAGCCATGCTGTTTCACATAGGTTTTCAGGCTCATGTCGCCTGCCGCACGCGACACGGCATAGGGCGTCGTCGGATTAAACGGCACATCCTCTTTGATCCAGCCATCCGTGCTGCCATATACCTCCGGCGTCGTCACATGCACATAGCGGTCGAGAAAATCATACTGCCGCAACCGTTCATGAAGACGTACTGTCGAAACGACGTTTGTCATCATCCAATGATCAGGATATTTCCAGCTCTCGCCGACCATACTCTGGGCGGCAAAATTCACAACATGCGATGGACGTTCGCGTCGCATGATCGCGTCGAGCTTGTCGAGGTCCTGATTGATGTCGACCGTTTGAAAAATGACTTTGCCCGGTTGCTTCTGCCATTTGTACGGCAGAAAAGCGTCATGCGGTTCCGGTGAACGGCTTGTCGCCAGCACATCGTATCCCGCCGCCGCCAAATGATTAGCAAAGGTCGCGCCCGAAAAAGAATTCGAGCCGAGAATGAGAAATTTCTCGTTGGAGGTCATTTACGTTTCGATCCGGTCAATTGGAAATCTGGTCACGCTGCGTATAAAGCCACTGCATGACCATATGTCCGACGATCAGCTGCATGTCTTCAGAAATCTGCATATCGTCAATATTGAAATGAATGGGCACATCGGTCATCGCAAGCGCCTTGCCGCCTGAATAGCCGAGAATGGCGTAGCTTTTCATCCCGATCCGCTTTGCTTCTTCCAGCGCCTTCAAAATATTGGGCGAATTGCCGCTGCCCGATAGCACAATCAGCACATCGTCGGGACGCGCCTGCACCGCAAGCTGCAGTGAAAAAATCTGATCATAACCTTCGTCGTTGGCGAGACAGGTCAACACAGCCGAATTAGCAGGCAGCGCGTGAATACGCAGGCCCGAACCCGGCTTTTTGGATATGCCATAAACGAAATCATTGGCGAGATGAATAGCATTGCCGGCGCTGCCGCCATTGCCTGCGATGAAAATCTGTCGTCCTGATTTCCAGCAATCGAAGAATTCTTCAGCAAGAAGCGAAACGCCGGACCAATCAAAATCCGCCATCAGAGCAGAAAGACGCGAAGAGTAGTCCGCAAACAGGGCGTTTGATTTGGTAAAAGTGGAAGGTGCGCGCAGGTTCTGCATGATCAAAGCACTTCCTTCTGCATCCATTTCAAATTGTGGAAACGCTCATCATCCTTGAGAGCATTCTGACGGTAGAGGCCGACTATTTCCTTGATTGCGTCTTCAACTGTCTTCTTCGGCCGGAAGCCGGTGGCAAGCAATCTGTCTGAATTGACGCGATAGGAGCGTGGATCATTGGAAGGTGTCACGATGATTTCGGCGGGCACGTGTTTTGCCACCATTTCCGCAATTTGCAGGATCGAAATATTCTCAAATCCGGCGTTGTAGACACCGGTGTGCTCGGGGTGATCAAGCAGGAAGAGATAAAGGTCCGTGATGTCGTCGATATGAATGTTGGGGCGCGTCTGATCACCGCCGAACACCGTGATGCGGCCATTGGTCAGCGCCTGCATAGCAAGCATGTTGACCGATACATCGAGGCGCATGCGTGGCGAAAATCCGCACACGGTCGCGGGACGCACGATCTGCACCACCATATCGTCCTTGTAGGACAGGAGGATGCGCTCACCACACATTTTAGTTTTGTTATATTCGGAGATCGGCAACAGCTCGAGGTCTTCAGTGACCTGCAATTCCTCTTTCACGCCATAGACACTGCCTGATGACGCGTAGATGAAATGTTTGATGCCGTCGCGCTTGGCGCGGTCGGCAAGCTGCATGGTGGCAAGGCAGCTAATTTCCCATGTGAGTTGCGGATTGAGATCACCACATGGGTCGTTGGCGACACTCGACAGATGGATGATTGCATCAATACCATCGAGGTTGACCTCGTCGATATTGCGGATATCGCCTTGAGTGACTTTAAGCGCGGGATGTGGCTGAAGGAAATTACCGAACCACATTATATCAAAAGCTGTGACGCTGTGTCCTTTAGCGAGAAGCTTCGGCACAAGCACGGAGCCCTTATAGCCACATGCTCCCGTCACAAAAATATGCATCCCTGCACTCCACCCAATTTATCTGCGTCGCACTGACGCTACTTCAACTTTCAGGCTGCATTTCCTCGCCAGCACATTTGTGGCGGGTACCCCGGAATGCTCTCCCTTTGGAGAGGTAAACTACCCTCAAATCCGGCTGAAGAGAACGATTCATGTTACCAATCAGACGCCAAATAGCCCTTCCTGCACGAAGTTTGAGGCAGATTAGCCCGATATCGACAGCATCACCTCGATCACGCGGTCCTGTTCCTCCGATGTTATGTGCGCATAGGTCGGCAAGCGTAACAGCCCCTCTCCTGCTTCATCGGTGACGGTCATAGGGCCTGCGACGCGGCCAAAGCGGCGGCCGCCGGGCGATGAATGTAGTGGCACATAATGTGCCGGCGCCGAAATGCCGCTGTTTGATAGTGCCTTCTGCACCTTTGCCTTGAGGCTCAGATCATCAAAAATCATAAAATAGATGTGACCGTTGTGCTGACATTCCGTCGGGACAAAAGGAAGACGTACGCCCCCGGCCTCCGCAAACGGTGCGAGAGCGGCATGATAGCGTTCCCAGATCGCCACACGGCGCGCATTAATGTCGTCGGCACGCTCGAGTTGCGCCAACAGCAAAGCGGCAACAATTTCACTCGGCAAATAGGATGAACCGACATCGACCCATGTGTATTTGTCCACTTCGCCGCGCAGGAAACGGCTGCGGTTGGTGCCCTTCTCGCGGACAATCTCGGCACGTTCGGCATATGCCTGATCATTGATAAATAACGCACCACCCTCGCCCGAAATAACATTCTTACTGGCGTGAAAACTCAAAGCTCCGAATTCACCAAGCGTACCAAGCGCACGGCCTTTGTAAGTCGCGCCGAGGCCTTGAGCTGCATCTTCGACAACCGCCAGATTATTGGCCTTTGCCAGGCTAAGGATTGTATCCATCTCGCAGGCGACGCCCGCGTAGTGAACCGGCGCAATAGCACGTGTACGTGGCGTGATCGCTTGTTCGACCAGGTGCTCATCCATATTCATCGTATCGGGACGCGAATCGACAAAGACCGGCACACCGCCGCGCAGCACGAAGGCATTCGCGGTGCTGACAAATGTGTAGGACGGCATGATGATTTCGTCGCCCGGCGCGATATCGAGGAGCAGCGCTGAGAGCTCCAGACCCGCCGTGCAGGAATGAACGAGAAGCGCCTTTTGCGCGGCTGCCTTCTTTTCAAGGAAAGCATTGCAGGCCTTGGTGAAACGTCCATCGCCCGACAGGTGTGCGTCGGCGAGGGCTTCCAGCAAATAGGCGCTCTCGTTGCCTTCAATCGACGGTTTTGAATATGGAATCGCCACACAACACTCCTGAGCGGTCGGGGCAACACCGGCCTCATGCCCGCATACCCGAATGCCAAAATACCCGAATAAATGTCTATATCACATGGCGGGTGCAGGTGCGGCGATCACAATTTCGCTGCGCAGCGAATTGGCGATGAAGCATTTTTCATGCGCCTGATGGTGAAGGTCAGCAAGCCCCGCCGCATCAGGCCCCTGCCCGTCAGCAAAGGTGATATCGGGCGCGAGGGTGATTTTGGTCATGGCGATACGGCCGCGGTCATCCTTGGCCATGATGCCGGAAGCTTTGTCGACATAACGCGTCACTGTGTGGCCCTTCGCAGCAGCCAACGAAAGAAACCACAGCATGTGGCAGGAGGAAGCAGAGGCGACCAGCGCCTCTTCGGGGTCCACACCGCCGGCATCCGACCAAGGCAAGGGAACGACAGAAGGAGAGGATGATGCCGGCACAATCGCCCCACCATCGAAACTCCACTGATGTGCACGGCTATAGCGATTGCCCGCAAAGTTTTCGCCCTGCCCGAGCGACCATTCAATTTGTGCTGTGTAGACCGACATTTGACCCGCCTTGTCCTACCTTTCGATTGGACACTATTGTGGCACCGGCGGAGGCGGTCTGACAGAGCTAAACTCGCGCGGATGAGAGGGCCGATCAATCAGGATGGGGCCAAGCTTTGCAGGCTGACCCGTGCGTTCACGCCTCGCCCACCTTTTTCTGTTGTTAAAAAACTGCAACCCTCCCGCAAACCGGTACGGCGTCTGGATTTCAGACCAAAACAATCTGTAAAATCAGCGACCGGCAGTTCAAATCCCTACTCCAAATAGGCGTCATCAGAACATTTTGGACTGTTGCCACATAATCTAAAGGAGGTCGGCCTCGTTTAGTTGGTCGATATTGAACGGGATGTCATCGGCGTTGCCGAAGTAGACATCGGCTGGAGTCAGGTACTCGAAGTTCACGTGGTAACTGTTGGGAGTGCAAGCAGCCGAGTTGCACCTATCTCACCCCGTGACTTCCCAGTTAACGGGGAAATCGCGGGGTGAGCATTGGTAGAACAGAGAAGGGGAGCGCTATGACTTCAAGACGGCTGTAAATGAGAATAAAGATATCTCATCATCAAGATCGCCTTACAGGGTTATCCTCAGATATCGCTCTGAGGACATACCAAAAATTTTTGACCTGTTTTCTTTTCGAGATAGCGCGCGACCGTATCGCGTTGCAATGCATCAGATAGAGAAATCTCATCTGTGTAGTGGCTCACGAAGGTTGTCTTGAGTTCTTTCACGACGCGCATGCGCAGTCGGCTTGCGACCTCGCCGCCCGCTTTGGCCAAGAAATTGGGCAGCAGCCAGCCGCCGACGCCCCACGCCATGCCGTAGCCACGCGTTAGAACAGTCGCGGATGTATCAAGCCCACCGTAGAGGTAAACCTGTTTGTGCTTAACAGATCCGTAGATGCTATAGGCACCAGGTGTTCGGGCTGCGGCACCTTCCATGGCGCTCAGAATGGTGGAAGCGAGTGTACCGCCGCCGGTCGCGTCAAAAGCAAGCGTTGCGCCTGTCGCGTGGATTGCGTCGGTTAGTTCGGCCAAGAAATTCTCGCTGCTGCTATCAACGATATATTTGGCTCCCATGTCCTTCAGTATTTTAACTTGGTCCTTGTTGCGGACGATGTTTACGAGATCGACTTTATCCGTCTTGCAAATTCGGTTGAGCATCTGACCAAGGTTTGAAGCTGCTGCTGTGTGCACGAGCGCCGTGTGCCCTTCCATACGCATGGTTTCGATCATGGATAGGGCAGTAAGCGGATTAACAAAACTGGATGCGCCGTCTTTTGCCGTATCACCCGGCGAAAGGGGCATGCATGTGGCGGCATCGACGCAGCGGTATTGTCCGTACATACCACCGCCCATGACGGCGACGACTTTGCCCATCAGGCTCTGCGCAACTTCACCGTCGCCAGCGGCGACAACGGTTCCCGCTCCTTCGTTTCCAACCGGGAGCGGTGCGCCAATGCGGGCTTTCATCACGCGCATACCCTGCGCCGAAACGGGGGCGGCCAACGAAATATCTTTGCCCGAGCCAGACGAAGTTGCCTCGCCCATGGTCGCCATACCAAACATAACACCGAGATCCGACGGGTTGATTGGCGATGCTTCAACTCTCACGATCACTTGATTGGGTTTGGGCGTCGGCATCAGCTGCTCGACCAGTTCCATTTTCAGAGCGCCCTCGGGAGTGAGGGTGGAAAACATTTGCATGTAAGTTTTGGGCAGAGTCATGGGAGCCTCGTCAAAAATCGCGTGATATGTGAAATTGGATGAAAGGTATCACGAACGAACGGTAGATGCGCCATCAGGTTGATGCTGTTTCCCGACCATACCTATGGCCCGAAATTGAAGCCGCCTGTTCGTTCTCTGGATTGAGCCATTTAGCGCGGTTGCGTGATTGGCTGTGAGGCGGCGCAGTGTATACCGGTCTCGCCCTGCTTTTCCTTGTTGATGAGGTAATTACCCGACTAGCCGCCCTTTTGCCCACTCATATGCCATAAACATTTGTAAAATCAGTGACTTACGCACTGCTTATCTGTTCGACGCGCAGAGAATGCTTTTGACACAAACAATTGAACAAAATTTGTAGGCGACGATGTCTGAAAGCTCGCCAACGGAAAACGCCATAGTCGGCAGGGAGATTGAAATGCAATACGATGAAGTTGTCCGGGGACGACGGAGCATACGCGGATTCAAATCCGAACCCGTCTCCAAGAGTCTGATCAAAGAAATCATTGACCTAGCGACACGTGCGCCGTCGTCTCTGAATACGCAGCCTTGGAATTTTTTCGTTGTCTCCGGTGAGCCCCTCGATCGAATTCGCGAAAACAACACCAAACGCAACCTTACTGGCGTTCCAGAATCCCGTGAGTTCCGCATGCACGGCAGCTATGAGGGAGCGCACAGGGAACGTCAGATCGAGATTGCAAAACAGTTATTTTCCGCCATGGGAATCGAACGTCACGATAAAGAGGCTCGCCTGAACTGGGTTCTCCGGGGTTTCCGTCAATTCGATGCACCGATCTCTATCGTAGTGACATATGACCGCTCAATTCATGGTGGCGATATTGCGCCATTTGATTGTGGTGCCGTTACCAATGCTCTTGTGAATGCCGCTTGGTCGCGAGGCCTTGGCTGCGTCATCAATAGCCAAGGCATAATGCAGTCACCCGTTGTTCGTGAGCATGCCGGAATTCCGGACGACCAGGTGATCATGATCTGCGTTGCAATGGGTTATCCTGACGATTCTTTCCCCGCAAATGCTGTCGTATCACATCGCAAATCCTTGGATGAAACAGCGGTATTCGTTGGATTCGACGAATAACAGACACCGGAAGGCATGACGCTCCCGAGCATCCGAATTGCAGTTCATGCTGAAGTCTGTTCATCGGATGTTGCGGCGACCGAGCCAATTGGCCACGCAGTCCGTCTTGTGTGCACCCGGCTCACGGGGAATCAAATACGCAGAGGTTTTGAGGGAAGAACTTGACCGGCTTCGCACACGGATGAAGCGAGAGCAGCCAGCCTTAAAAAAATGCCGCCAGGGCTGGTACGCTTGAGCCGTTACCATCACCGATACCATCGAAGAGCGTCATCGGGATCTCTATCGAATCTATGCCTGCTATGATGCAGGCCTCAAATAGTCGAGAAGTTGCTCGCGTAAATCGCGAATATTCCGCTCAAAAGAAAAATCGTTGCGTGACGGTCCCGCATAAAAGATGCCGTCAAGCGCGATGCTGGTCAGACGGGCCGTGCGCTCGGGGTCTACTCGACAGAAACGCCCATCAGCGATCCCTGCCCTTATCGCACTCTCAAGCGTCTCGCGTTCGTTCTTATAAAAGTCATCAACCATCTTTTGTGCTTCGGCGTCCCGGTTTCCCGCGGACAAAAAATCGGAGATCAGCTTCGTCATACGTCGCACGCGCGGGGCGCTCGAAATGGTCGCCTCCAGCCATGCATCTGCGGCGCCAAGCGGAGCATCAATATCCGCCGGGTTCGATGTAAACTCGTTTACAAAACCCTCTATCGCATGACGCAACGTAGCGCGGACAAGGTCTTCTTTGTTGGCAAAGTAATGATAGAGCAGTGCCATGTTGACATCGCAAGCCGCCGCGATTTGCCTCATGCTGATGGTAGAAAACGGGTTTTCCTCAAAAAGCCGGAGCGCCTCTTCAAGGATTAGCTCCCGTCGTTCGATCGGATCGAGCCGTCGGCGCGCCTGTTTTTCCGTCATGGCTCCCCCTGCCTCTTCCCACCGCATTATTCGCATCAAAATATCTTGACCGCCACTATTAATCAATTGATTAATAGTGGCTTGTTGATCAAACGATTAATTGTTGCGCGAGCCAACTTTGCCTTAGGAACATGCGAATGACAGATACACGCTTCCATCTTGCCTGGTTCATGAATTTCACGCCGGATGAGTGGCGCGAACCCTTTGCCCAAGGCGGTTTTCCCTGGGACGGGCAGTTCTACGTCGAGATGGCACAAACGCTCGAACGCGCCTGTTTTGACTACATCATGATTGAAGACAAACTGATGGTGCCTGAAACCTTCGGCGGCAACCGCGACTACGCACTCTCTGCCGCCATGGTGGCGCCCAAACACGATCCTTCCCCACTCGCAGTCGCCATGGGCATGGCGACGCGCCATTTGGGCATTATCGCCACCCTGTCGACCATGGCCTATCCACCCTTCCTGCTGGCGCGCCTCTGCTCAACCATCGATAGCCTGACGCGGGGCCGCTTTGGCTGGAACGTTGTAACAAGCGCGGAAGATCTAGCGGCGCAGAATTTCGGCATGGACGTGCTGCCACCGCGCGAAGACCGCTACGCTATGGCAGACGAATATATGGACGTCGTGAAACAGCTTTTCGATAGTTGGGACCCGGATGCCGTGGTGCTCGACCGAGAGAATGGCATCTATGCCGATCCGTCTAAGGTCCGCACCATCGATTTCAAAGGCAAATATTTCAAGGTGCGCGGGCCGCTCAACACTGTGCCCTCACCGCAAGGCCGACCCGTCTTCGTGCAAGCCGGCGCTTCGCCCCGTGGCCGCGACTTTGCCGCCAAGAATGCGGATTCGATAATCTCTGTCGCCAATGGTGTCGAAGGCATGAGAGCATTTCGCAACGACATCCGTGCCCGCGCTGTAAAAATCGGCCGGAACCCGGACGACATCAAGATCCTCTTCTGCATCACACCGACGCTTGGTGAAACAGAAGAAGATGCCCGCATCAAATATAAACGCACGACAACGTCGGACCATTTCGTCAACGACATCCTCGCGCAGATTTCAGCGATCACCGAGGTCGATTTCGCGCGCTTCGCGCTCGACGAACCGCTGCAAGAAAAACTAACGACAAACGGCGAAAGCGGCACGCTCGACAAGTTCCAGCAATGGGGCAGCGGCAAAACACTACGCGAACTAGCAGGCGACTCTGGCGGCGGACTGGTCTCATCCATGGAACTTATCGGGACGCCCGATCAGGTGGCAGAGAAGATGGGCGAAGCCATGGCGGAAGTCGGCGGCGATGGCTTTCTGATCACGACGCCGGTGATGCGCGTGAGCCGCCGCTATCTCATCGAAATCGCCGATGGCCTCGTGCCCGCGCTACAAAGGCGTGGCCTAGTGCGCACCGAATACAAGCACCAATTGCTGCGCGATAATTTGCGGGAGTTTTAAGCCTCACCAAACCCGTAAGAGTCTGAAATCGAAATACAACGCTGGCATTAAAGTAAGCTGCGCAGCCGGAAAATGCTTGTGGCCAAATTAGCTGACCTCTCTCTAGTTGCACTAGTGATCCCGATACAAGGCCCACGTCAATTGCGACAACATCGCAATCCGAGTCGGCGCTAGGGTGTCGAAAGATAGCGTGCAAACTTCGGCGTCACGTACTGACTGGCCTATGCCTATAGTACACCAACAATTTGCGGGTGGCCTCTACGCCTCCATATTCTAATTCCCGTGGGTCACAATTCCTGTGAAAGGAAAATCGACAATGGCACTGACTCCTCCCACATTGGACCAGCACGATGTCGAGGAGCCGCCATCGCATTCACAGATCCAGTTCGCGCGGGCTATTTCCTATATTGAAGGACTGCCGCTTGGCCTTATTGAATTTTTCCAGACATCTAAACGGTCGGTAACCGTCAATTTCCCGATCGAAATGGAAGATGGATCGGTTCAAACATTTCGCGGCTTTAGAGTTCTACACAATCAAGCACTAGGCCCTGGCAAAGGTGGCCTGCGATACCATCCGCATATCACCGAGACGGAGGTAAAATCGCTTGCGACGCTTATGACCTGGAAATGCGCTCTGGTCGATATACCCTTTGGGGGTGCCAAAGGTGGTGTTATCTGCAATCCGAAAGACCTTACACAGACCGAATTGCGCCGCATAACAAGGCGCTTTGTACACGAGCTGGGCGGATTGATAGGTCCCAACACAGATATACTCGCGCCTGATGTCTATACCAATGAGCAGACCATGGCTTGGATCTATGACACCTATAGCGCGCTGCATCCTGGCGCAAACAATCGCCCCGTCGTAACAGGCAAACCCATGGAATTGGGTGGGACAGCCGGCCGCACTGAGGCAACCGGACTTGGCTGCCTATTTGCCGCCCAAAAGTTTCTTGAATTGGAACCGCTTCCAGCGCTGAAGCGCATCAAAGGGGCAAAAGTAGTCGTGCAAGGCTTTGGCCATGTCGGTTCAGTCGCGGCACAAAAATTTCATGAAGCAGGCGCGACCATCATTGCTGTCAGCGACTCGCGAGGCGGCATTTTCGCAATGGATGGTCTGGACCTTGATGCGGTCGTCGCCCACCGGCACGCCAATGGCACCGTCTCGGGCTTGTCAGGAACCACGGCGATTACCAACGCCGATTTGCTGACCTTGGATTGCGACATACTCATTCCTGCCGCACTGGAATCGCAAATAACCAGCCACAATGCGGCTGAAATAAAAGCACGGCTGGTTGTCGAAGCAGCCAACGGCCCGATTACGCCCGAAGCCGACTTGATTCTTCTGGAACGGGGCATCGCCGTACTGCCTGATATTCTCGCTAATGCAGGAGGTGTGACGGTCAGCTACTTTGAATGGGTACAGAACACGGAAAATGAACAATGGGAGCTGGACGACATAAACCGCAAGATGCGGCACAAAATAGAGCGCTCAGTCCAGCTTGTCGTTGACCGCAAGAAAAAATTGCAACTCAACACTCCGGTGCGACGACCGACTTCGGAAATTGATCTGCGCACCGCCGCCCTTGTCGTGGCGATAGAACGCGTCGCTCATGCCACCTTGCAGCGCGGCATTTGGCCTTGATGATCGCCGAAATCTCTTGTCAGGGCATTTTCGTTGTCTTGTCAAAGAGAGTAGAGACTTAAATTCCGGTGGCAGGCCGGTGAAATTTGCCAAATCACACCTGCAGTGTGACAATTCTGTATGAAACAATTGAGCACCCATAAGGGAGCTCCCCGCGGGGATTCGTCGAAACCGGCTTGGTTTGCGCGATCCGAAGAGGAACTTCTGAAGCTACGTCTTAAAGATCTGCCACTTTCGATCGACGGGTCGTGGGTCGAAGATTGCCTCAACAGGCTCAATGGTGAATTGCTCGGGAGAAATCTGAAAGTACGCGCACATGCGTGGATATCACATGAGTGGTTCAGCCCCGACAATACCCCCGGCATAGCCATTCCGTTCTATCTCGCCCATCCGAGGCTGATGGAGTTGGAGCGAAAGATGGTTCTCGATGTTGAGGGCGGCACACCATCTGAGTGCATGCGCATTTTGCGTCACGAAGCGGGCCATGTCCTTCAGCATTCATTCGGCCTGCATCGCAGACGGCGTTGGCAAAAGCAGTTCGGGCTTTCGTCGACCCGCTACCCGGAATTTTACAAACCGGACCCGGCCAGCAAGAACTTTGTTCAGCACCTGCCGCGCTGGTACGGGCAAAGCCACCCTGACGAAGATTTCGCCGAGACATTCGCAGTCTGGCTGACACCGAATTCGAACTGGAGAAAGCGTTACGCTGACTGGCCGGCTATCAGCAAGCTCGAATATGTCGATGAGCTGATGGAAGAGATCGCCGGAACGAAACCAAGCCTGACCCGTCGGGTGACAGTGGAGCCGCTGAGCAAACTCACGAGCACTCTGGAAGACCATTACAAAAGAAAACTCGATCACTACGGGAGCGAAGTACCGACGACGTATGACAGGGAACTCCGTCGCATATTTGCGAAAGACGCCAGCACCGGCGACGGCCCGCTGGCAGCTGCATTCATTCGCAAAAATCGGGCGGCCATCCGGCAACTGGTTTCAGAATGGACGAGCGAGCATCAGCTTAATCTGGATGCGGTTCTTGATGAAATGATAAGCCGGTGCCGGGTCCTCAAGCTTCGGGCGGTAGGTCCGGCAGATCAATTGCGATTGAAATTTGTTGCGTTGCTGACAGCTAAGACCGTGCACTCATTTTACAGTGCGTCACGACGGCAATGGTATGCATTATGAAACGACTGCGCGTTTTGGTTTTAATTCATCCTGATCTGACACCGCCTGACTCAACGGAAGGGTTCAGCGAGAGCGAGATCAACGTTTGGAAAACCGAGTATGATGTCGTCACGACATTGCGCGCCAGTGGACATGAGGTGATGTTGCTCGGCGTGCAGCATGAGCTAGCGCCGATCCGAACACAAATTGACGAATGGAAACCGGACGTCGTGTTCAATCTGCTGGAGGAGTTTCATGGAGAAACGCTCTACGCACAGAATGTCGCAAGTTTTCTGGAACTGATGCGCATACCCTATACGGGCTGCAACCCACGTGGACAAATGCTGGCACGCGGCAAAGACATTTCCAAAAAGCTGATCAAGTATCATCGTATTCCGGTGCCTGCCTTTGCAGTTTTTTATATCGGGCGGAAAGTGCGCCGACCAAAGCAGCTTGAGTTTCCGCTCATCGTCAAAAGCCTGAGTGAAGATGCGTCGCTCGGCATCGCGCAGGCCTCTGTGGTTCAGACCGACGACAAGCTCGTTGAGCGCGTCGCCTTCATTCACGAGAAAATCGGCACTGCGGCGATTGCCGAACAATATATCGACGGGCGCGAACTTTATGTGGGCGTGCTCGGCAACAACCGGCGGCATGTATTGCCCATTTGGGAACTTGAATTCAGCCGCCTCGCGGACGGTATGCGCCCGATTGCAACACGCTGGGTGAAGCAGAATGTTGACTATCAGGAACTGCGGGGCGTGCTGCAGGGACCCGCTGAAAATCTTACGCCGCTTTTGCGCTCACGCATCAACTCCGTGGTCAAACGCATTTGCCGGACACTGGATCTCGACGGCTACGCGCGCATTGACTTCCGTCTTTCGAACGATGGGATACCCTACTTCCTCGAAGCCAATCCCAACCCTGAAATTGCCAGCGGCGAAGAGTTTGCCCAATCCGCTCTCCATGACGGTATCAGCTATGCCGATCTCCTGGACCGCATTCTCGGCCTCGCGATTAAACGGGCCGGTAAAATGTCAGAAAAATTGCAGTAACTTTGACAGGCTAATCGCCAACGCGTGGGGCTGGGTTAAGGACGTCGCAAGTGGCCGCGTCAGCTCGCTGGAAGGATTGTCCGGCGCGAAGGCACAATGGAACGGCAAAATACGACTGCTGGCCGCTAACCGCCGGAAATCACCTACTCATTTACGGTGGACGGAAATCATCCAGAGACCGGACTGATTGGCTGTGGAGACAGACTGGTGCACACCGGTCTCGCCCTGTTTTCCCCTGTTAATAGGGAATTACAGGGAAACCCTTCACAAAACAGCTTTTTCATCCGGCTCCTCGGTCGAAAATGTCTGTAAATTCAAAGACTTATAGTTTATTTCTCTAGTTTGAAGAACAGGGAATGTTTTTGAAGCAAACAGGGAAAAGTTTGAAACTAACAGGGAAGTATTTTCGCTGAATAGGGAATGAGGGACACGATGGTTTCGAGGGAGGAACTGTACCAACTGGTCTGGTCAAAACCCATGATCAAGGTCGCAGAACAACTTGGCGTTTCCGGCAGTTACATGGCGCGTGTTTGCACCCTCCTGAATGTCCCCCGTCCTGAACGAGGCTATTGGGCAAAGCTTGCCGTGGAAAAAGCCCCTACGAAGACACCGCTACCTGAGGCCCGCCCCGGCGATCAACCCCACTGGTCAAACAACGGAGAAACCCCGCCAACAGCCCATCAGACGAAGTTGGAATTTATCAGTCCTCCCCCGAGGAGGCCGATATAGTTATCCTTGATCAACACGCCGTCGGGAAATAAGTAAAACTTTTGGCGACATACGGGAATTGAAGGTGCATCAAGATTTTCTTTCAATTTCTGTACGTCAATAATTTATGGGAGACGACCTAGTCCGCCCGCTTATCAATCACGAAGCCGTTCTCAAACACGGCCGTGCCTATTTTCCCGCTTCTTGTGGTGAATTTGACAGTCCCGTTGAATTTCCCCCCTTCATTGTTCCGCGGGCAATTTCATAAAGCGCGCCATTCAGATAAAATTGCCCTCCCCAAAACCGCTCGCCTCTCCGCCATGACAGGCTCCAGACCATGTGACGACTTCGTTAGTCGCCGGCTGCGGATCGAAAATCCAGCAGCCTGTTTTAATATCCCGTATCCACATCCTTTCACCTGAGTGATCAGCGAGCTTTTTGCTCGCTTTCGGCAATTTCTCTTTCGCTTTCTCTTGCGTTACAGCAGGTGATCGTAAGACATTTGGCGAAGATATTGTTTCGGATCTTGATAGGTACATACGAAACGGACCTGAAACACGGTCTTCCGACCATGTTCCCACATAGGTTTTTTTGTCAAAGAGCCGCTTTCCGACGAAGCGAACTTTGTGCGATCCGCCTATGGCATCCCTGTATTGCTTGGTGAAGTCAATTTCTTTACCGGTGACCTCGCCTTCCAATCCGGATTCCAGAGTTTCTGTTTCCCTGTTCTTTGAGTGAATTTTCTCAACAAATGTATCGGATATCTTCCCGGAGACATCGATCACAATTTGAATGGTGAAGTTTGTCGGGTGGCCATCAGTATAGGTGTAGTTACCCTCCCAGACCTGTTTCTCCCCTTTTTGCGAGGCGATAGCTGTGTCATTGAAAAGAAGGAGTGCAACGAGGAATGTGATGATGCCTTTTAGGGCGCTTGTTCCGTGGTAGATCATGTGTCACCGCATCAGATCATTTGAAAGAAATTTGACGCGTGCAATACAGGCTCCGGGTGACGCCTTCCTTACGGCATAACTCCGCGGCTATCCTCGCCGCGCAGGCCTGTCCGTCGTCAGAACATTTGGCTCAACTCGTGGCGTAAGTTAG
>TARA_R110000868_G_scaffold334991_1_pt1 | contig 51437 bp, 51 predicted proteins | sample TARA_R110000868 | Tara Oceans TARA_R110000868 (sample SAMEA4397489) | marine metagenome | biome: Polar Biome; feature: [SRF] surface water layer (ENVO:00010504); material: water (ENVO:00002006), including particulate matter (ENVO:01000060) such as... | depth 5 m | reverse complement strand
CTCAAATGTTGTCAATGAATGTAAACACCGCCTAGGGTCAGGACCTTAAAGTTCGCCCTTTCCGGGCGGGCACTTCACGCCGCCCGGAATGACGTATTTTAAGAATGACCGAATCGGCAAATAATCCGGGGCAAAGTGAATGCTTAACCCCGGCTTTTCCCAAACGGCGCATCCCCCGGCTTAATCCGCGCAGATATAATGGATTTCATCAAACCTGCGCCGCAGTTCTGCGGTGCGCAACGCAATGTTTGGCAACGGTTTGCCATGAAGGGCGTTGGCAACCAGTGTCGCAATTTCTGGAATGTCATCTTCGGTAACGCCCCAGCGCACCAGTTCGGGCGTCCCGATCCGAAGTCCGTTCATATCGCCCGGCACATCGGCAATCGGCAAACCAATGCCACAGGCAAGATACCCCGCCTTACGCAACATTTTCGACGCCGCCTGCCCACCGCCAAACGTGGCGGCTTCAACCGCGAACTGATGGGATTGGGTAAAGCCCTGCGCACGCGCAAAGACCGGTACATCGCATTCATCAAGGGTGCGGGCAAAAACCTGCGCGGTCTGCACCATCTTTTGGGCATACCGCGCACCATATTCGCGCCAATCCAGCATGGTTAAGGCCAATGCCGCCGACTTGGCCGCATCAAAGTTTGCCGTCATGCCCGGAAAGGCGATGGCATCAAGTTTTTGCGCCAACCCGGCATCATTGGTCACGATCAAACCACCCGCCGGTCCCCCAAGGCTTTTATAGGTGCTCATCGTCATCAGATCGGCACCATCATGGATTGGATTTGACCAAACCTTGCCCGCGATCATGCCGCATTGATGGGCGGCATCAAACAAAATGCGGGCCCCGACCTCGTCCGCGACCTTGCGAATTTCACCAACCGGATGGGGGAAAAGATTAAGGCTGCCCCCCACAGATATCAATTTGGGCCGGATACGCTTTGCCAAGGCACGCAGTGCATTAACATCAATAGTATAACCATCGGCATTGACCGGGGCCTCGTGAATATCAAGCCCGTATAACCCGGCACAGCCCGCCACATTATGGGTCACATGCCCACCGATGGATGCGGGTGGAACAATGATCGTATCGCCCGGTTTGCAAATCGCCATAAAGGCATAAAGATTGGCAAGTGCCCCAGAACCAACGCGAATTTCGGCAAATTTGGCGTCAAAAACCTCGGCACACAGTTCAGCGGCGATGACTTCGATTTCCTCGATTGCTTCAAGACCCATTTCGTATTTATCACCCGGATAACCAAGCGATGGCCGCGATCCGATCCCCGATGCCAGCATCGCCTCGGCACGCGGGTTCATCACATTGGTCGCCGGATTCAGGTTAAAGCATTCCTTTTCATGGATGACGCGATTAACCCGCGCCAGTTCGCGGATACGCCCGGCAATTTCCGATGCATTCTGCGTGGCTGTCTGCCCGGCATAAAGCTGAACCGTCTCCTCGCAATGGGCTGGAACCCAGTCCCGTTTCTGAAGTGCTGTCATGAAACCCCCTCCTGTTTAAGGACATGACTGCACCAAAATTCACGCGCCTTCGCAAACCAGATTTGCTATGATCTAGGCGTAGAAAAACTAGGCCTTAACATGTCAGTCGCACCACCCCGCCCAAAAGGGCCACATCTTAACGCGTTACGCGCCTTCGAAGCCGCCGCCCGACTGGGTGGTTTTCGCATGGCTGCGGGGGAACTCGGCGTCACGCCCGGCGCCATCGCACAACACGTCAAGGCACTGGAAGAATGGGCGGGGGCGGCGTTGTTTGAACGCCAATCGCAGGGTGTTGTCCTGACCGCACTTGGCGAACGTACATTGCCCGAATTTACTCGTGCTTTTGATCAATTGGCATATGCCGTGCAATCCTTGCGGTCGATTGCAACACCGACCGACATTCGGATTGCAACATTGCCCAGCATCGCGCAACTTTGGCTATCGTCACGATTGCCCGCCATTCGCCGTGCGGTGCCGGACCTTCGCATTTCGGTGACCGCCCTTGAACAAATACCCAATATGGATCGCGATCCGTTTGATTTAGCGATTTTCTATGAAGACCTGCCGGTTGCAGCCGATCACACTGTACTGGCAACCGATGATATTTTCCCGGTTTGCGCGCCCGAACTGGTCAACACCATGACATCCCCCGATGATTTGGAACAGGCAACCTGCCTTTATGACACCACCTGGGCCGGGGATTGGCAAAAATGGTATGCCCACACTCGACCGGGGCGTGAATTTCGCCCGCGCGGGCCGGGATTTTCGCTTTATAGCCTGGCCGTTGACGAGGCCTGCAATGGCGCTGGTATTCTCATTGGTCACCGCATGCTGATCGAACAGCATCTGGCATCGGGTCGGCTGGTGGCCCCCTTCGGGGATTTGTCCGTTCGGATTGATCGCGCCCTGACAGCAACCCCGTCCCGACACCCCGAAGCCCGGCAAACCGTTGACAGGGTCGTTGCGATGCTGACCCACGAAAAATCCCGGTAACACAAGGCTACCGGGATCAAGTTATTCGGATAAACATCCGACAAGTAATCTTCAAACGCTGTCCATACGCCGATATGACGCCGCCCGGGCCTTATTCGGCCAGCGCGTCTTCGGCATCCAGAACAACCGCAACCGCATGGATCACCGATGCAATGCGCACGGCGTTCTGAACGGTTTCTTTTTTGATACCAGCGTTTTTCAGGACTTTTTCATGGCTGTCGATGCACATGCCACAGCCATTGATCGCGGATACCGCAAGTGAGAACAGTTCAAAATCAGCCTTATCAATGCCCGGCTTGCCAATGATGTTCATGCGCAGACGTGCTGGCATGGTGGCATATTCCGGCTCGGACACAAGGTGGTTGAAACGATAATAGATATTGTTCATACCCATGATCGCAGCCGCCCCTTTGGCGGCTTGGAATGCTTCGTCACTCAGCTTGGCTTTGGCTTCGGCAGCAATGGCTTTCAAAAGCTTTGCATTGCGCGATGCATAGGCGCAAGCCAAGGCAGTGCCATAAATCTGCTGATCGGTCATGCCCGGATTATTGGCAAGGCTGCTAAGGTTCAGCTTCAGATCCTTGGCATAGTCCGGCATTGCGTCTTTGATTTCGGAAATGGAAGACATCGAAAGCATCCCCTTATGTCGCTGAAGAATTAAATGCAAAAACAAAAAATCTGTTTGCCATCGCGCACACCGCAAAACTTGCAGATGCAGGAAACAATTTCACCGATGGACTAAAAGTGGACCCGGGCATTTGCCCGGATCCAAATCGGTCTGGAACGCCTTAAAGGGTTTCTTCACCCTGGGTCCAGTTGCACGGGCAGAGCTCGTCAGTCTGCAACGCATCAAGAATACGCAGGGCTTCCTGCGGGTTACGACCAACTGAAAGGTCGTTGACCTGAACGTGGCGGATGATGTTTTCCGGATCAATGATGAAGGTCGCGCGCAAAGCAACGCCTTCGCCTTTGGCCAGAACACCAAGTGCGGTTGCCAGTTCTTTTTTCTCGTCAGCCAGCCACACGAACGGGCTATCGCCCAGATCTTCGTGGTGGGTGCGCCATGCGGCGTGAACGAAATCGGTATCGGTCGAACAACCGATCAGAACCGCATCACGGTCTTCGAAGTCACCGTTCAATTCGCCGTAACCAACGATTTCGGTCGGGCAAACAAAGGTGAAATCTTTCGGCCAGAAGAAAAGGATCTTCCATTTGCCTTCATAGGATTTGTCGGTAACCGGTGCAAAGCTGTCCGGGGTTTTGCCCGAAACGCCGGTAAGATTGAATTCTGGAAGAATATCGCCAACTGTAAGCATTATGGTTACTCCTAACCTTTTGGTATCAAAATCGTGTCAAAAATCCCGATCCACGGCCCCCGACAGGCCGTAAACATTTTGTGTGCAGGTGCGAAAAACACACTCACTACTGGCGATTTGTAGCCAAATGAACTAACTAAGACCAATAGATAAATTTTCGTAGTTCGATAGGAAAAATCGATGGCTGCCCAACCCAGCATAAAGCAGCTCAAATATCTGGTCGCCTTATCTGAAACCGGCCATTTTGGCCGCGCTGCCGAGGCAAGCTTCATTACGCAACCCAGCCTGTCTGCCGCCATAAGCGAGCTTGAAAACCTGCTTGGTGCCCAGTTGGTAGAACGTAATAAGCGTCAGGTTTTGATCACGCCGCTTGGCCGCGAAATCGTTTCGCGGGCGCGAACCATCCTTCAGGAAGTCGATGAACTGACCCTGATGGCGCAGTCCGCAACCGAACCGCTTTCCGGCCCGATCAATATCGGTGTGATCCCGACAATCGGTCCCTATCTGCTGCCCGATGTGATGGCGAACCTGAAATCCGGTTTTCCAAAACTTCAGCCCTTCCTACGCGAAGATCAGACATCGAAACTCATCGAATTGCTTAGTGCGGGCAAACTTGATATCGCCCTGATCGCCCTTCCGGTCGAAGAAAACTGGCTTGAAGAAATGGACCTGTTTGAAGACCGGTTTGTTTTTGCCTGCAGCCCGGATAATCCGCTAACCCGCAAAAAGCGCCTTCAGATCGCCGATATCAAAGACGAAAAACTATTGCTGCTAGAGGACGGTCACTGTCTGCGCGACCAGGCGCTTGAAGTCTGCCAAAAAGCCGGTTGGAGCAAATCCGCCGATTTTCAGGCCAACAGCCTGTCGACCTTGGTCCAGATGGTTGTTGCCGGTGTTGGCGCGACCCTGCTTCCGGAAATGTCACTCGAAGTCGAAGCACGCCGTCCCGACACGCTTGCCATTTTGCCGTTTGAAAATCCGGTGCCGATTCGCCGTATCGGTCTCGTCTGGCGTCGCAGTTCTGCGCGCAAAAAAGAATTCCGTCAGATTGGCGCCTATTTGCGCGATGCGCTCGACACAAGTGAACGGTCGCATGTCGCCTGATTGCGCGGCGATGCCCCGCCCTTTGCATTAAAGTCACGGGACCGGACAAAAACCGATGCTGCCGATCAAAGATAACAACCCGACCACGATTACGCCCTGGGTGACCTATGGCCTGATTGCCATCAATATTGCCGTGTACCTGTTAACGGTAACATTGGGGCAAAAGGCCCATTTTCTGGTCAATCTGCAATATGGCGCAATCCCGGCGGTTCTGTTTGGCAATGCACAATTACCCCCACAGCTTGAAGTCTTCCCCCCGGGATTTGAATTACTCAGCATTTTTTCCGCCATGTTCCTGCATGGGGGCCTAATGCATGTGGGGGGCAACATGTTGTATCTTTGGGTCTTTGGGAACAATGTTGAAGACGCGATGGGCCATTTCCGGTTTTTGGCATTTTATCTGCTGTGCGGTGCGGCGGCGGCCTTTGGTCATGGCCTGTTTGATACAACATCGCAAATCCCGATGATTGGCGCGTCCGGCGCGCTTGCCGGTGTTTTGGGCGCCTATTTCCTGCTATTTCCCAAGGCCCGTGTTCTGGTCTGGTTTTTCTGGGTCTTCATTTTTTATGTACCGGCCGTTGCCGTGCTGGGGATTTGGATCGGCATGCAATTTGTCAATCTATCAAGCGGTGCCGAACAGGGCGTTGCCATATTGGCCCATATTGCCGGTTTCTTTGCCGGTCTTGCCCTGATCCCGTTCTTTAAATACAGCTATATCCCCCTGTGGCAAGGCGGCCCGAAACAGGTGCCGGTCTTTGGCGTGTACCGCCCCGGCCGCAAGGGCCATGCAACAAATGCTGCCCCGCCACCTTGGGCCGCGGCCTATGAACAAGAACGCCGCGCGCGGCGCGAGCGTATGAAAAATGCCGGACGCGGACCATGGGGACGGGCTGGCGATACTCAAACAGACAAATCCCCCTGGGGTCGCTATCAGTCGCCAAAACCAGAACCCAAACCCGGAATTGGCGTGCCCAAAGTTACGCGCTTGCATCCCGGGGACAAACCCGACGATACTTGACCCGACTTAATTCCCGATACGAACCCGATCAGATCGGAGCCGACAATGCGCGCAGCTTTTTTCACCGAATACCAAGGCCCTATTGAAATACAAAAACTTGACGATCCAACACCGACAAATGGCGGTGTGGTGATCACGGTTGGCGCCACCGGACTGTGTCGAAGCGACTGGCACGGCTGGATGGGCCATGATTCCGATGTTCAACTGCCCCATGTCCCGGGCCATGAATTTGCCGGTACAATTGCCGCGGTTGGCAAGGATATCAAACGCTGGAAAGTGGGTGATCGGGTAACTGTGCCGTTTGTATCGGGATGCGGTCATTGCCCCGAATGTCATAGCGGCAACCATCAGGTATGCGATCATCAGTTCCAGCCGGGATTTACCCATTGGGGCAGCTTTGCACAATATGTTGCGATTGATTACGCCGATACCAATCTGGTGCGCCTGCCCGATGATATGGATTTTGCCACCGCCGCCAGCCTTGGCTGTCGCTTTGCCACCAGTTTCCGCGGCGTCATTGATCAGGGCAAAGTAAGCGCCGGTCAGATCGTTGCCGTGCATGGCTGTGGCGGTGTCGGTCTTTCGGCCATCATGATTGCTGCCGCCGCAGGCGCACGGGTGATTGCGGTCGATATTGATGATGCCAAGCTTGATTTCGCCCGTGAACTTGGTGCGATTGATACAATCAATGCCACCGGTACCGATGATATTCCCGCCGCGATCAAGGATATTTCCCACGGCGGGGCGCATGTCTCGATTGATGCGCTTGGCAGTGCGATCACCAGCTTTAATTCCGTGTCATCTTTGCGCAAACGCGGCAAACATATCCAGATCGGTCTGATGACGGGTGATCATGCCCATGCAAGCATTCCGATGGATCGCGTCGTTGCGCATGAACTTGAAATTTTGGGCAGTCACGGCATGCAGGCCTTTCGCTATGACGCAATGATCGACATGATCACGACTGGTAAACTCGCACCACAAAAACTGATCTATGATCGCGTGACCCTTGCCGAAGGCGCCACTGCACTCATGAATATGGACAGTTTCGCCACCACCGGCGTTTCCGTCATCGACAGGTTTTAAATCATGCTCGCAGGTATTCCATTCCACCCCAAAGACGGCATTGACGATTTGCTTGGTCGCCTTGCGGATTATGTCACCGACAAAGGCCTGCGGGTTGCCGGTTATGTCCAGAAACGCCGGGCAGATCGCGATTGCGGCACACTGGTTTATGTCCGCAATCTTGGCAGCGGTCACGAAATGCCGATCACGAAAAACCGGGGTGCGATGGCGCGCGGCTGCAAGCTGGATGGCGATGCACTGGCGACGCTGTCAGAACAACTGGCGTCTGATCTGGATCACACCCCCGATATTCTGATCATCGGACGGTTCGGACGCAGCGAAGCCGAAGGTCGCGGCCTGCGCGATGTGATTTCAAAGGCGCTGGAACTCGGCATTCCGGTACTGGCAGGGGTGCGCGATGAATATGACAACGCTTGGCAGGAATTCCACGGCGGGTATGCACAATCGCTGCCATTCGACGAAACCGCCATCGTACAATGGTGGGAAACCCTAAGCTTGGAAAGCGAACCACAGAACGCTTAACATGTCCTCGCCTTTGCGATGCCCAAACGGGGATCAGGTGCGACAAACACCCAGACTGGCATCAACAATCGCGCGCTGATCAATCAGGACCCGCGTCGCAAAACCTTCGAACCATGCCCCGAATGCGGCATCATACTTTGCCCGGCCCGCACGTTGCTGGTCCGGGTTTTGCCCATTCGGGCGATTGGTATTATCCCCGGCCTTTTCAAGCCAGCGTTCATGGGTTTCATCATCGACTTCGGGATGGAACTGAATACCCCAAATTCGGCCTTCAATGTGATAGGCCTGATGGGGAAAGACCGATCCGCTGGCCATCAATTGGGCACCATCGGGCAAACCGAACCCTTCGCTGTGCCAGTGATAAACCATCATTTCATCCGGGAAAAGATCGGTTCCGGCATCTGTTGCCTGCACCGGGTAATATCCGATTTCGGTCATGCCATCGGCGCGGGGCTGAACATCAGCCCCCAAATGACGGGCCATCAATTGCGCCCCAAGGCAGATACCCAGATACATCACCTTGCTATTGGCGACATTGGGCAGCCACTCCATGATCTGTGCAACATTGACTTCATGATCGTCATTGGCACTCATCGGGCCACCAAACACGATGGCCAGATGATAGCCTGACATATCGGTTGGCAACACATCCCCCTCGCCCGGGCGCCGAATATCGAACTCATACCCATAACGGCGCAAAACGGCACCAACCCGCCCCGGCTGACCGGTGGCAGAATTGAAAACCATCAAAACACGCTTTACGGGACTTAATTCGTTCATGCCGACCTCACTGCTGCAACAGCGAAAGGGTGGCGGTTTAGAACCATTTTGACAACCCCTAAGCCATCAAAGCTGCATCGCATGACAAAAGGCCGCCGCATTTCTGCAGACTGCCTTTATTCATCATACAATATCTAAAGCTGGCTCAGACGTTGAATTTAAAGTGGAAGATATCGCCATCCTTGACGATATAGGTCTTGCCTTCCTGACGCAGCTTGCCGTGATCACGCGCACCGGCTTCACCGTTGAATTGGATAAAGTCGTCATAGGCCATGGTTTCGGCCTTGATGAAACCGCGTTCGAAATCGGTGTGAATAACACCGGCCGCATTCGGGGCGGTTGCACCGGAATAAACCGTCCATGCGCGGGCTTCTTTCGGACCAACCGTGAAGAAGGTCAGAAGTTTTAGAAGCTTATAGCCTTCGCGAATAACCCGCGTCAGGCCGGTTTCTTCAAGACCAAGGCCTTCAAGGAACTCTTGCTTGTCTTCTGCACTGTCAAGCAACGCCACTTCGGCCTCGATCGCGGCCGAAATCACAACCGAACGCGCACCCTGTGCTTCTGCCATTTCGGCAACTTTGGCCGACAGGGCATTGCCATCCGCCGCACTGTCTTCGTCAACGTTGCACGCATACAGAACCGGCTTGCTGGTCAAAAGCTGCAGCATACGGAATGCTTTTTCTTCGTCTTCGTTGGTAATTTCAACGACCCGGGCCGGTTTGCCTTCACGCAGGGCGTCAAGGGTCCGATCGATCAGTTCAAGCGTCAGCTTGGCATCCTTGTCGCCACCCTTGGCGCGTTTTTGCAGTCCGGTAACGCGTTTTTCAAGGCTGTCCATGTCGGCCAGCATCAATTCGGTTTCAATCGTTTCCGCATCGCGGACCGGATCAACCGACCCTTCGACATGGGTGATGTCGCCGTCTTCAAAACAGCGCAGCACATGCACGATGGCATCGGTTTCACGGATATTGGCCAGAAACTGGTTGCCAAGCCCCTCGCCCTTGGACGCACCGCGGACCAAACCGGCAATATCGACGAATTCAAGCTGGGTCGGGATGATGGTTGCCGACTTGCTGATCGCGACAATCTTATCAAGGCGTTCATCAGGAACACTGACCCGCCCGGTATTGGGTTCTATCGTACAGAACGGGAAGTTCGCTGCCTCGGCAGCGGCCGTCTGTGTCAGGGCGTTAAACAGGGTCGATTTACCAACATTTGGCAGACCGACGATACCGCATTTGAATCCCATCTTTTCCGGGCTCCGTCACTTCGAATGTGTGTCTGAAACAGGATGGGGCAGGCCCCAATCCCGATGCTATTTCTTTTTGTTAAACGCGCGGGCCAATGCCTGTGCCATAGCGCTTGCAGCATTGCTGACAGGCCGATCCGCCTTTTCAACCCGAACCCTTGCAGCGCCCGACATTTCACCGTCGTCTGCCTCAGGCGCCTCTGGCAAAGGATCAACCTTGTTCTTTTTCGGTGCCGGTTGCTTTGGCTTGGGCGGTGACACAATATGGGACACCTTGCTCATAAAGCCGCCGTCATCACCCTTGACCAAACGCGGGAATTCCAACGCGATCCCATCCAAAAGCGCCATCAACCAGCCTGATTGTTCCGCCTTGGCGAAATCACCCAGCACATGACCATGCACGCGGGCCTTGTCACCGGGATGACCAATGCCAAGCCGCACACGCCGGTATTCCTTGCCGCAATGGGCATCAATTGATCGCAATCCGTTATGCCCGCCATGGCCGCCGCCGCGTTTAACGCGCAGCTTGCCCGGTGGAAGATCCAGCTCGTCATGCAGGACAATAACGTCTTCGATCGGAATTTTGTAAAAGCGCAGCACGTCGCCAACACTTTGACCGGAATTGTTCATAAAGGTTTCGGGTTTTAACACCAGAACCTTTTGTCCGTTCAATTCGCCTTCGGCCAATTGCCCCTGATATTTCTTGCGCCAGGGACCAAAAGAATAACGGCGGACGAGTTCGTCCGCCGCCATAAAGCCGATATTGTGACGATTGGCGGCATATCCCGATCCCGGGTTTCCCAATCCAACCACCAGTAACATCGTAAGTCCTCGATCTTATTCTTCGGTCGCTGCTGCTTCTTCTTCGTCGTCGCCTTCGGCATTTTCTTCCGATTTAAGCGCAGACGGAGCAGCAACAGTCGCAACCGTGAAGTCACGGTCGGTAATGGTGAGTTCGACACCTTTCGGCAATTTAATCGCCGAAATATGAATCGAGTCGCCAACTTCGACGCCAGTCAGATCAAAGACGAGTTCTTCAGGAATGGCACTCGGTGCGCATTCAACTTCAACATCGTGACGAACGATGTTCAGAACGCCGCCTTTTTTCAGACCCGGTGATTTCTCTTCATTAATGAAGCGAACCGGGACTTCAACGGTCATGGTCTGACCTTTTGCGAAACGCAGGAAGTCGACATGAAGCGGCACATCGGTCACTTTGTCGAACTGAACGTCGCGCGGCAGGACTTCATAGGTTTCTTTGCCAATCTGAACGTTCAGAATATGCGAGAAGAAACCAGGTTTATGCAGAAGCTTGTTGAGCGGACGCGGGTCCATCTGAAACATAACAGGTTCCTGTTTTGCTCCATAGATGACACCAGGGACCATACCGGCACGACGCACGGCACGGGCGGCCCCCTTTCCGGCCCGTTCACGGATTTCCGCAGTGATAACAGTGTTTGCCATCGGAAACTTTCCTTGAACTAAAAATATATTGCCAACATGGGCCGGTGCGAAACACCGGTAAAAACCCACGAAAGCAAACGCGCTGGCCTCCAGGGGTGCCAGCGCAGCAGCGCCTTATACCCTCAATCGAAAAGAACGGAAACAGATTTTTCTTCCGAAATTCGACGAATGGCTTCGGCCATCAAAGGAGCAATCGGAAGCTGACGGATTTTAGAACATCCACGAACGGCTTCTGATGCCTTGATACTGTCAGTGGTAACAACTTCGGTCATCGGCGAATTTGCAATGCGGTCAACGGCCGGGCCTGAAAGAACACCATGGCTGACATAGGCTGCAACCGATGCCGCCCCGCGTTCCGTCAACGCGGTTGCCGCGTTGCAAAGCGTACCGGCGGAATCAACGATATCATCGACCAGAATGCAAGCCGCATCCTTAACATCACCGATAACATGCATGACTTCGGAAACGCCAGCCTGCGGGCGACGTTTGTCGATGATTGCCAGTTCCGCATCCAGACGTTTTGCAACCGAACGTGCACGGGCGACACCGCCAACATCCGGGCTGACGATGACCAGTTTCTGGCCTTCGAACTTGTTGCGGATATCGCTGGTCAGCACCGGGGATGCAAACAGGTTATCAAGCGGAATATCAAAGAAGCCCTGAATCTGACCGGCATGAAGGTCCATGGTCAGAACGCGATCAGCACCGGCAACCGTGATCAGGTTGGCAACCAGCTTGGCCGAAATCGGGGTACGGGGGCCTGATTTGCGGTCCTGACGGGCATAACCGAAATACGGCAGCACAGCCGTGATACGGCGTGCCGAACCACGACGCAGCGCATCAAGAACCACCAGAAGCTCCATCAGATGGTCATTGGCGGGATAAGAGGTGCTCTGAATGACAAAAACGTCCTCACCACGGACGTTTTCCTGAATTTCACACCAAATTTCCTGATCGGAGAAGCGCTTAAGATCTGCACGGGTCAACGGCAAATTCAAATGATCAGCAATGGCCTCAGACAACGGGCGGTTGCTGTTACAAGCGAGGATCTTCATGGCGGGGGCCTCGATTAATGGGTGCCGGGAAAGCGAATAATCTAATGTCCTGCGCGGCACAGGCCGGTTGCAAGCTTACCCGTCACAAGTCCCATCACGCCTTTTACCGTTGCGGCGACCCAACAATCAGGCGTTTCCGCCCTGCCGGTCCAACGGTACATCTACGACACTCAAAGACCCATAATCGGCAAGCCCACATATCAGTGAACCGCGGGCGTGTTATAACCAGCCGTTAACAGTCTGTAAATGGGTCGGGTGGCGAATAACAACAAGGCAGTTATGCAGAACGGCGCAATACCGCGCAATCTGCAAATCTTTACCGTGTGGAAACTGTCTTTTTATCGGCTTTAAGCATCATGCCCTTTTTGCGCGCCACCTGATTAAGCGCCCCTTCAAGGGCATCAACAGCGGCCTGTGCCGCAATGGATGCAACAGCCCCCCACCGCTCATCAAGCCGCCCGCGCGGGACAACATTATTCTGGGCCATCTGGCCAAGTTCCGTCCCGTCCGGGTCCATGATCACCCAATCGATCAAAACCTGATCAAGCGGACTGGTGGTTTTGCGCGTTACCGGCTTCACCTCGATGGTCGCCGACAGGATAATGGATCGATCATCAATCTCATTGTCAACTTCGATGCCCTTGGCCCGCAAAAGGGCACCTGCGGACCGGGCCAATGCCACATTGCCATCACCGGGGGCACCGGCAAAATCAATCAGCGCAATCTTGACCACCGGGGCCGCCGCCAAATCGCTTCGGTCGCCTGAAATCAGAAACGCAATCCGGCTTGCCGGGTCACGCACCAATTCATCATAGGCAAGCTGGGTCGGGTCAATTCTTTGCCCCTGAAGGGTACGAATTTTTTCAACCAATTCCTGGGGAACGGCCAAATCGCTTTCTTCGGGGCCACCGGGATCTTGGGCAAACCACTGGCTTGCCTGTAATTCACCGGCCCCGCGTGCGGTATCAATCGCCAGTCCATCCGGATTCATCAGAACCCAGGTCACATCAATAAAGGCCGCGTCCCCATCCGCCAGACGGGATTGAACATTGGGCCGCAATATAAAGTCGCCACCAAGCTTGCTGTCGCTATAGGCCGGGATGTCATGGGCACGCAATGCACGCGCCATCGCACGTGCCAGATGAACCGACGCCCCATCAGGAAGGTCTTCACCGATTTCCACCCGAACCGTATTGGCATCACGCAGTTCCAGCAATGCCGGGTCGCCTTCGCGCCCTGCCCCTTCGAACGGGCGTGGCAAATCACCACACCCCGCAAGCGGGGCGACAATCAAAATGAAAAGCAAAAAGGACCGGATCGGCGAAATCATCTGTTTATTGTCACCTTGGCGTCACCGCATCACATCAAGACACAACCAACCATGGCTGCGATGATTATAAAAAAGAACAACATGATCATATGGGGCATGGCGTGGTTCCTTATCCCCCGGCCAACATGATGGCCGATAATTGCCGACCATAATCCGGTTCTTTGCGCAAGGTCGTGCGACGATAGCTGTAAAACAGGTCTTCCTCGGCCAAGGTATCACGCGCCACCAATTCAATCTCGGCAATTTCGGTCGCCATCGTCCGGCGCAGCACATATTCCGGCAAATCAAACATGAAATGCCCCGCCCGTACCGACGGATCAAATAAATCGTCATCACCCGACGGGCCAGACAGGATCGTATCGCGAAAACCACCATCAACTTCATAAGACGGGCGCGCAATACACGGCCCAACGGCGGCGGTTATATCCCCCCGCGATGCGCCCAATTTTTCCATCGCCGCAACCGTCGCCTCGGAAATCCCGGCGAACGACCCGCGCCACCCCGAATGGCACGCCCCGATCACCCCAGCCTTGGCGTCATGAAACAAAACCGGCGTACAATCAGCGGTCAAAATGCCCAGCATAATATCCGGGCGATCCGTCACCATGGCATCCGCCTTGGGGGCGTCGGATCGATCCAGCGGATGATCAAGCACCGCCACATCAATCCCGTGCACCTGATAAACCGTCGTCAGGCGTTCTTGCGTCGTGCCAAAAACCCGCGCCGCCCGGGCGCGATTTTCCGAAACACGATCCCGGCTGTCATCCGAGCCAAAGCCAACGTTAAGCCCGCCATGAATACCATCGCTAATGCCGCCCTTGCGGGTCAAAAAACCATGACGCAATCCTTCGCGCGCTTGCATGGATTTGGCTTCCAGCCACATCAGGCCATTGGCTTTGCGTTCAATTCCACGGGTCGTCTGACGGGTCATCGAAAGCTCCGTTATCCTTCGGCACCGCTGACACAGGGCGGCGGTGCGGTATCGCGACCGTATCCGATCAGCACTTTAAAAAGTGTTCCCATCTGATCGGCTTCGATCAAACGGGCCAATGCCGTATCAATTAATTTTGCCTGTTCCGCATCTGCGGTTTCTTTCAAAAGCTCGGCCCGCTGTTCAATACCCAACATCCTAAGGAACGTTCCTTGGGTCAAAACCGCCCCAACCCGACCATCGGCTTCAAGAATCGTACGACCAATGGCGGCAAAATCAACATGGGCAGTCACATCGGCATCACCGGGCTGATCAAGAACCGAATGGAATTTATGATCCTTTAAGGCCTGCAACGTATCGCCAAAGGCACTATGGGGATGACCATAATCAATAAATAATGCCGCCCCGCCAACCGTATTCAGACGGCGTGCCACCTGATCGGCAATCGCGATTGCAAGCGCACAGCTTTCAAAAATATCACCGGGTTTTGCTGTTCCGCGCAAGGTGGCCGGGATCAGCGCATCTGTCACCGGCGTTTCCTGTCCGCGCACAAACCCAAGTGCGCCGGTCCCGGCATCAACACCAATCAACCGTTCGGCCCAGCCATGGTCGCCGCGTTCGAACTGACGGATCGGAAGGGCGTCAAAAAACTCATTGCCGATCACGATCATCGGCGCATTGCCGCGTGATGGAATATCGTCAAACGCCTCGTGCCAGGTTGCCGGGATGCCATAGGGCATAATCGCCGTTTGCTGATGGCTGCGCAAAACCGGGCTGGTTTCAACAAATCGCACCGTCAGAGCATCGGAAAAACCCGGCACATTGCGCACGGCACGCAACGCATCGGCCATCAAGGTGCCGCGCCCCGGCCCAAGTTCGACCAGATCAATCTTGCGCGGACTGCCCATCTGTTGCCAGCTTACCGCCGCCCAAAGACCGATCAATTCGCCAAACATCTGACTGATTTCTGGCGCCGTGATGAAATCACCATCGCGTCCAAACGGGTCCTGTTTGCGGTAATAACCAAATTCAGGGTGGGCAAGCGCATCATTCATGAAATCGGCAATGGTGATCGGCCCGGAAAGCGCGATCCGCCGTTTCAAATGGTCCAGTAACGGGGTTTCAGACGTCTCGGTCACGCGGTCTGCTCTTCTTTTGGAAGTTGGCGTGTTTTGATCGGATCGGTTTTCAAGGCATAGAAAATACACCCAAGTCCGACCAGCACCATTGGGATCGACAACAATTGCCCCATGGTCGCACCAAATGTCAGGAAACCAAGCTGGGCATCGGGTTGGCGGAAAAATTCGACAATGATGCGCGAAATGCCGTAACCGGCCACAAATGTGCCGCCCATAATTCCCGGACGATGACGAACAAATGGGCTGCGCGCCAAAATGAACAACACAACAAACAGGATCGCGCCTTCTAGCGCGGCTTCGTAAAGCTGGCTGGGATGGCGCGGTTCCGGCCCGCCATTGGGAAAGACCATGCCCCACGGGGCATCGGTGGCGCGACCAAACAATTCGCCATTGATGAAATTGGCAATCCGGCCAAAAAACAGCCCGATCGGCGCGGCAACGGCGGCGGCATCCAGCACGGCCAAAATCGAAATCCCGCGTTTGCGCGCAAACAAAATGATCGCGATGATGACCCCCATGAACCCGCCATGGAACGCCATTCCACCTTGCCAGACCTTTAAGATATTGGCCGGGTTCGCAAGGTAATAATCCAGATTATAAAACAGGATATACCCCGTCCGCCCGCCAAGAATGACGCCAAGTGTCGCCCAGAACAGCAGATCATCAATGTCACGCTTGCTCATGATGTTGGGCGTTTTCGAACAATAATGAACGACATACCGCCACCCCAACAGCAATCCCGCGATATAGGCAAGTGCATACCAGCGGATCGCAATCGGGCCAATTGCAATGGCAATCGGGTCAATCGCCGGAAAGGCAAGACTAAGCATCAGGGGGAACTCCGTGGCGTATGTCGTTTCATAAACGGCTGGGATGTATCGACTGGTCGCAAAGGATCAGGGCAGGAACATGGCAAACCACCCCTGCCCGTTTCCAGATTAGCGGATTAACGAAATGGATCTTCGGTTGCGAGGTAATCCTGAATATATTGCCGCACACCTTCTTCAAGCGGTGTCATATCCGCGTCGTATCCTGCGGCGCGTAACTTGGCCATATTGGCCTCGGTGAAATACTGATATTTATCGCGGATGCTTTCAGGTGTTGGCACGAACTTGATATCGGGTTCCTTGCCAAGGGCGGCAAAGACTGACAATGCCAAATCCTTGAAACTGCGCGCCTTGCCAGTGCCGATGTTAAACAGGTCGCTGACCTGTGGATTGTCATACAGCCACATGATGATATTCACCACATCGCCGACCCAGACAAAATCACGCAACTGGCCGCCATCCTCGTAATCGGGATGATGGGATTTAAACAGGGTTGCGGTTTCCCCGACGGACAGTTTGTCAAACATCTGCGACACAACCGACCGCATACCATCCTTGTGATATTCGTTCGGGCCGTAAACGTTAAAGAACTTTAATCCGGCCCATTGTTTCGGACGGAACCCGTTTTGGTCCAAAACCGTTCTGAACCGGCGATCTGTTGCATGCTTGGACCAGCCATAGGCGTTAAGCGGCGCCAGCTTTGCCAAATTGGCTTGATCGAAACTGTCGTCAAAGCCCTGCTTGCCATCGCCATAGGTCGCCGCCGACGAGGCATAGACCAAGCGCGCCGAATGACGCGAACACCATTCCCAAAGCCAGGTCGTCAGTTTGTAGTTGTTCTGGACGATCTTGTCGGCATCGCGTTCGGTGGTGGCGGAAATAGCGCCCATATGGAAGATCACATCAACATCGCCGCCATGATCTTCCAAGAATTTTGGCAAATCATCGGGATGAACGATATCGCGCAGATTGCGTTTGGCGATGTTTTTCCATTTGATCCCGTCGCGCAGGCGATCAACAACCACAATGTCGGTTTCGCCACGTTCTTCAAGGGCGGCCACAATATTGGAACCAATAAATCCGGCGCCACCGGTTACGATCAGCATTGCATTCTCCTGGCGGCACTCTGGCCTTGTTAAAGACTTCCGGGCCGTATGGGGCATCAATTATAAAAGCAGACCACTTTATAGGCCCGCCCCCGATCCGGGGCAAGAAAAGCTGTCGGTTTTTCAATGATTGCCGCCAGTGCGATGATCACCTTGCCTTAAGGGGCGTATCCCCCATATTATGCGCAAGTTTTACGAATATGCCGTCGCAAATCATGCGGCCCGACAGCCGGAGACAAAGATGCAGATCAATAACCGTATTCTTGACGACCTTACCCGTGTCACCAATTCCGCATTGGGCACCATGACCGGCATGAAGGGCGAGATCGACGCACTTGTCCGCCAGCAGTTTGAACGCATTCTGGCCGGCATGGATTTGGTCAGCCGCGAAGAATTCGATGTTGTTCACGATGTCGCCATCCGCGCGGCCGAACGTATTGATGCGCTTGAAGCCAAGATCACCGAACTTGAAGGCCGTCTGGCCGTTGCCGACAAGGCAGCCCCGAAACCTGCGGCCAAACGTGCCAGTGCCAAACCAGCGGCAAAAAAAGACGCATAATCGGGAAACCATCCCCACATAAAGGCAAGAACTCCGTTCACAACAGGGCCGCTGAAAGGCCGGTCAGGAACAGCCGTTTGCCGATCACATGAAATTCATGACTGTCGCGCGTCGCGGGATGGTTGAAACGTGGCGGGCACCGGCATATAGTGCGCGCCCTTTCGCATATGCAGAGACTGGCAAATTTATATGAATGACCAAATGGAAGATATCGGCGACTTTGGCGACGAAAACCCGTTGCTGCTTGTCGAAGATATCGCCCGAACCAATGACTGGCATCTGGAACGTCGCAGCGAAGATGAAATCGTTGTCGAAATTCCGGCCCATTGGTGCACATATCTGGTCTATTTCACCTGGCGCGAAGACGCGGAAGCGCTTCATATTGCCTGCTGCTTTGATCTGTTCGTGCCCGAACCGTTGCGCCCGCGTGTCTATGAACTGGTGGCAAAGTGCAACGAACAGCTTTGGCTGGGCCATTTCGGATTATGGCTTGATGAAAACATGCCGCTGTTTCGCCATACGCTTTTATTTGCCGGTGATGTGCCGCCGATGGTCGAACAGTTCGAAGAACTGATTGATATCGCCATTTCCGAATGCGAACGTTTTTTCCCGGCTTTCAATTTTGTTCTGGGTCAGGGCAAAACCCCGGACGAAGCCTTGGCCCATTCGATGCTGGAACCTGTCGGCCAAGCCTAGATCAGACACCTGCCAAGACGCATTCCAACAGGGTCGGCCATTGCGCCGACCCTGTTGCATTATAGGCCATGCGCATTCCCGATCCGGCCAAATGAACCCGAAAATTCACCTGCAATCTGACAGTTCCCTGTGACACCTGGTGAATTTTTCCCATCCCCTTGCCGCCCTGATCAACTTGACCCACCTTCAGAACATCGCTACGGCATTGCATTATATCTGCTGATCCGCACATGATCAGCAGCACAGGATGGAACAAGCGGAGCAGATCTTATGAATACGCGTCTATTGCTGATCGGTTGTGGCAAAATGGGCAGCGCCATGCTTGAAGGCTGGCTGGCCAAGGGGCTGAATGCCGATAATGTCTATATCGTCGAACAGGCCGAAGCCGCCGACAAATTATCGACCCGTTATGGTATTCATGGCGTCACCGATGTTCGCGAAGTGCCACAGGATTTCATCCCGCAGGTCGTTCTGTTCGCGGTTAAACCGCAAATCCTGCCCGAAGTCATCGAAAACTACAAACCGCTGGTTCGCGCCGAAACGGTATTTTTATCTGTGGCAGCGGGCAAAACCATCACCTTCTTTACCAGCCATCTGGGCGAAGCCGCCCGGATTGTCCGCGCCATGCCCAATACCCCGGCGGCGGTTTCACGCGGCATGACGGTCATGTATCCGACCGACAATGTCAGTCAGGCCCAGCGCGATATGTGCGAAACCCTGCTTGCTACGGTTGGCCTGGTATCCTGGGTCGATGATGAAACCCTGATGGATGCGGTGACCGCCCTGTCGGGCAGCGGTCCGGCCTATATCTTTCATCTGGTCGAAGCCATGGCACAGGCCGGTGAAGCCGCGGGACTTCCAAGCGAACAGGCCATGCTTTTGGCGCGCCAAACCGTCGTCGGTGCCGGTTTCCTGCTTGACGCCAGCGACGAAACCGCCGCAACCCTGCGCGAAAACGTCACAAGTCCGGGGGGCACCACGGCCGCCGCATTGAATGTCCTGATGGATCAGACAAACGGCCTGCCCGAACTGATGACCCGCGCGGTCGAAGCCGCCCGAAAACGATCGGTCGAACTGGCCAGCTGATCGCACCATTTTACATCCATGATGATAGAGGTCCCCATGCCCGCAACCAAAGACCCGCAAACCAAACTGATCGATGCCGCGATGGAATTGGCAGCATCGGGGCGCTGGCATGACGTCACCATGATCGATATCGCCACCGCGGCGAATACTGATATCGCCATTGCCTTTGATCATTTCAAAAGCAAGGCCGATATCCTGCGGCAATTCGTCCGCAAGATTGATCGCCTTGTTCTGGCAGATCTGGACCCGGCCGAATTCAACGAGCCGGGGCATGATCGCCTGATTGCGGTGATGATGGCCCGCTTTGATGCGCTGGCCCCGTATCGACCGGCGCTAAAATCAATCATCGCTGACCATGGCGACCTTGGCCCGGCCGATGCCCTGCGGGCGATCAAAACCCATTTCGGATCGATGCGCTGGATGCTCGATGCCGCGGGTTTCACCACCGGCGGATTGCACGGCAGCCTGCGCATAGCGGGTCTGGGGACGATATATGCCCGCGGCTTTTCGCAATGGCTCGATGATGAAACCACCGATTTCGGTCCGACCATGGCGGCCCTTGATCGCGCCTTGGCACGGGGGAGCAACTGGGACAAACGAATCCACACCGGGATATTACGGTTCAACAATCTTCGCGGAAAAGTTCAGAGCAAATGCTCGGGACTTGCACAAAAATATCGCCCGACCACACATACAGAAACGGCACCAGACAGCACCAAAAACCCCGGTATATCCAGTTAATATATTGATATAAAACATTAATTACATCTATAACCCAAGGTTACAGAGAGACATAAAACATTAACTAAAAAGTTTTGTGCAGTGCAAAATAATTCTTGACGAAAGCCGACCATTCCTTCATATTGCAGTTGAATTTGTGCGGCGCACAATAGCGCCTCATTCCACACCTGTTGCAAATTGTTGATGGAGCGCACACCATGACCGCTGCTAAAAAGGCTACCAACCCATTCTTCGACATGGACTTCACGAAATTCACGAGCGACTTCAAAGTCCCGGGTATTGACATGAACGAAATGATGGCATTTCAGCGTAAAAACGTTGAAGCCCTGACCAAAGCTAACAAGGTTGCCTTTGACGGTTTCCAGGCTGTTGCTCAGCGTCAGAGCGAAATTTTCAAAACGCTGCTGGATAAAGTACAAACCCAGGGCAAAGATTTCGCTGCTACTCCTGCTGACAACCCGATGGCTGCTGCTGCAAAGCAGACCGAAGTGGCTAAAGCCGCTTACGAAGAAGCCCTCGCTACCGCCAAGGAACTGTCGGGTCTGGTAAGCAAGTCTCAGGAAGAAGCGATTGCTCTTCTGCAGACCCGCTTTACCGAATCGCTTGACGAACTTAAAGGGGCGATCGAAAAGACCGCCGCTGCGAAATAATCTAGCTGATAACTTCCCGTTATCGACTTTACGGCAGGACCTTCTGGTCCTGCCGTTTTTATTTGGGTTTTGCCCAAACTCCTGAATTGATTTACCGCACCGATTGCCCCCTTACCTGCCTGTCCTGATGGCGCTAATCTGCACTTAACATTGCAGGAGGCACTTTCATGAGCGAGATCAGTTTTGATGATTTTCTAAAAGTCGACATCCGGGTCGGCACGGTCATCGATGCACAGGAATTCCCCGAAGCCCGGCGTCCGGCCCTGAAAATCTGGGTCGATTTTGGCCCCGAGATCGGGACAAAGAAAACATCGGCCCAGATCACCAAATATTACACCCCCGAAAGCCTGATCGGACGTCAGGTGGCAGGCGTGGTTAATTTCCCCAAAAAGCAGGTCGGCCCGTTTATGTCCGAATTCCTCTGCCTTGGCTTCCCGGATGGCGAAGACGACAAAGGCATCGTTCTGATACGCCCGGAACGTGACGTTCCCAATGGCGAACGCCTGTTTTAAATCCACAAACAAAAAAAGCCGATAAGAGCACACCACCAACGCGGCATGCCCTTATCGGCCGTAAGTCAGACTTATAAACTAGCGTGCCAGAACCGATGCGGCTTCGCGTGTGCGCATCACACTTGATGACACCAGCGCGGTCGAATTCTTAATCTCGGACAATGTGGCAGAAAAACTTTCCACCGCCGTCGCCATATTTTGCATATTGCCCGACACCTCGTTGGTCACAGCACTCTGTTCTTCCACCGCCGACGAAATCGTCGTCACATTATCAAGAACCAGCTCGACATCACTTCGGATCCCGCTAAGCACACCGGAAACCTCGGTTGAGATCGCTTGAATGCCGGTGATCTGACCCGAAATTTCCTCGGTCGCACGTGCCGCCTGATTTGCCAGATTTTTGACCTCGTTGGCGACAACGGCAAATCCTTTGCCTGCCTCGCCGGCACGGGCCGATTCAATCGTCGCATTCAGCGCCAACAGGTTAATCTGGCTCGCAATATTCTGGATCACCTCGACAATCCCGCCGACTGAAGCCACGACATCGGACATTTTTCCGGTCGTTACCCCGGCTTCCACCGTTCGATCAAACATCTGGGTTGTGGTTTGGCGTGCCGTATCCATGCTTCTGGAAATTTCACCAATCGACGCTGCCAACTCTTCAGCGCCTGCGGCAACCGCCTGAACCGAGGCCGATGTCTGTTCAGATGCCGTAACGGCAACAATCGAACGCCCGTCAAGATCATTCAAACTTGAATCAATCTCGGCAAAATTGGTGTCGATCATCGATTTAAGCTCAACCAGCAAATTGACCTGCTCGGTGATATCGGTGGCGAATTTCACAACCTTATAAGGCTTGCCATTGGCATCCATGATCGGGTTATAGGACGCTTCGATCCAGACGACCTTGCCCCCCTTGCCCAACCGCCTGAATTGCTGGGCAACGAACTGCCCTTCGGCCAGTTTTTTCCAAAAATCGGCATATTCGGCACTGTTTGCATAATCCCGGTCGACAAAAATGCGATGCTGCTTGCCTTTGATTTCGTCAAACGAATAGCCCATCACCGACAGGAAATTTTCGTTTGCTTCCGTGATTTCACCCGTAAGGGTAAATTCGATCACCGCCTGACTGCGCCCGATGGCATCAACCTTGCCCTCAAGATCCGCCATCTTTTCCTGGCGGGCCGTTATATCAGATGCAAACTTGACGATTTTGATCACCTTACCGGATTTATCAACAACCGGGTTATAGGTCGCTTCGATCCAGATCTGTTTGCCGCTTTTGGTCATCCGCGGAAACGCCGCACTTTTAAAATTCCCGGACCGCAGGTCTTTCCAAAAGACATCATAATCAGGTTTCTCGCGGATTTCTCTGGGAACAAGCATGCGATGATGCTGACCAACAAGCTCTTCCAAAGAATATTCCAAAGCACCCAGAAAGTTCTTATTCGCATTTAGAATTGTGCCATCGGGCTTGAATTCAATAACAGCCAGAGAGCGATCAAGGGCTTCAAGTACCGCTTGGGCATAGACCCCATCACGCGCATTGAAAAACATACTAAGCAACTTCATGGTGTTATCCTCTGAATTGACACCTGTAATTTAAACCATTGCCAGAATATAACCTACGCGTTGGTATAGCTCTACCCCCAAATGGGGAGTATATGCAGCACTATACTTTTTGATAGACCGCGTCTTAAGTTCACAAACAAAAACGGCGCGCTTTTCCAAGCGCGCCGTTCAGATACCCTGCAAACCGCAAAGCCTATTTTTCGACAAAAGCCTTTTCGATAACGAAATGCCCCGGCTCGTTCATATTGCCTTCCTTGCCACCCCAATCGAGCAGCATCTGGCGGGTATCGGCAATCATTTCCGGATTGCCGCACAACATGAAGCGGTCATTTTCAAGCGTCGGCTTGTCCAGACCAAGATCATCATAAAGCTTGCCTGATGCCATCAGTTCGGTAAGCCGCCCCTGATTGCGGAATTCTTCGCGGGTGACGGTCGGGTAATACAGAAGTTTCTTCTGAACATCCTCGCCAAAGAACTCGTTATTTGGCAATTCGTTATGGATGAATTCCTGATAGGCCAGCTCGCGCACTTCGCGGCAGCCGTGAACAAGAATGACCTTCTCGTAACGCTCATAGGTTTCGTAGTCACGGATAACGCTCATGAACGGGGCCAGACCGGTTCCGGTCGACAACAGCCACAGGTTTTTGCCCGGCAACAGGTTGTCATGAATCAAAGTACCGGTCGGCTTGCGCCCAACCAGAATTTTATCCCCAACCTTGATATGTTGCAGACGCGATGTCAGCGGACCATTCGGCACTTTGATCGAAAAGAACTCAAGTTCTTCGTCATAATTCGCACTGACCATCGAATAGGCGCGCAAAAGCGGCTTGCCCTCGACCTCAAGTCCGATCATCGCAAACTGACCGTTGATAAACCGGAAACCCGGATCACGGGTGGTTTTGAAAGTGAAGAGAGTGTCTGTCCAATGATGGACATAAGTGACGGTTTCTTCATTTAAGTTTTTGGCCATAACGCTGCATCAATCCGTTTCGTCTAAAGCTTTCTACGGGACCGTGGCGGGAACGACGGACACACTTTCCCAGCACCATATCCATGCCAAGTTGGCGCGATTTAACATCAATCAAGCGTATATCGCAAGAAAACATTCACTCATTGTGTATTTTTATGCTGACCCGCAATTAAACATACAATTAATGTGTAGAATATTGTCTGACAATGACGCACAATAATCACATCGCATATATACTGCAACAAAGCAGTGCCCCTTGATAAACCACGATGGTTCGGGTGGCCATGATCCATCGCAAATCGGTGATAAATGACAGAAGCTAAAGCTTTGACAGCCGACACTCTGACCGTTCAACACGTTTCAGACGCGATCACCAACGCCGTACGTGAAGGGCGCCTTGTGCCAGGGCAACGTTTGACCGAAATCGATTTTGCCAAACGTCTTGGCGTCAGCCGCCCGTCTGTGCGCGAAGCGTTTCGCCAACTGACCGCCGACGGACTTTTGCAGGCCCAATCCTATCGCGGGGTTAGTGTCCGGCATATGAACCGGCGCGAAGTCGATGATCTGTTTGTGGTACGCACCACCCTCGAAGGTCTTGCCGTGCGCCTTGCAACCCCAGCACTTCAAAATGACACCACCGCCCTGCTTGCGATCCAGACCGATCTTGATGCCGCAGAGGCGCGAAATGATCTTGCCGCCATGTCGCGCCACAACCTTGCCTTCCATATGCTGTTTTCCGATATCAGCGGAAATGCGCTGCTGCGCGAACAACTGCGCCGCATATCAAACAATGTTTACTGGCTACAATTCCGGGTCATGGTCGCCGATGACAAGGTGCTTCGAACCAACACACAGCATCGCGACATCGTGAATGCGGTCTGTCGCGGCGATGTAAAAACGGCTGAGGCGATCATGATCGCCCATATCGACCAATCCCGTCAATTGGTGCAATCCCTGCCCGACAATCATTTTTCTGACGATATCACCGACAGCCCCGGCGACACTTGATCCCGCAGCAGCTCAGTTACCCCCGCGCAGGCAAAGCCACAATAACCACAAGACCTAAAAATTGCGCGCCTGCCGATGCCCCACCACGGCCCGGTTAAATGCGGCCCCCATGCCGAAAACCCCCAACACGCCTTCAGCCTCTGGCTCAGCCTCAGCCTCAGGCAGGCTCTCTGTCACCCACAACTTGCTGCCTGCATCATGAAACTTGCATCATGAATTCCAGCCAATTACGATTGTCTGACAATTTAAACAAACAAATATCAGAGAGCACCATGACATCCCGCCCCAATCTAACCACCGAATTCCTGCCCATCCCGCTACCCGATTATCAGGAACGCTCGGTTGATGACATGCGCCGTGGCGCGCAGTCCTTTTATGATGAAATCCGCACCCGCCACACGGTGCGGGAATTTTCCGACCGCCCGGTGCCGCGCGACATTATTGAAACCTGCATCCGTGCTGCCGGAACCGCACCAAATGGGGCAAACCATCAGCCATGGCATTTTTCGGCGATTGGCGACCCCGCCATGAAAAAGAAAATCCGCGCCGCCGCCGAAGAAGAAGAACGCGCCTTTTACGCCGGACGCGCCAGCGACGAATGGATCGAAGCCCTGCGTCCGCTTGGCACCGATGACAGCAAACCGTTTTTGGAAACCGCCCCCTGGTTGATCTGTATTTTTGGCGAGCGCAAAAGCGCATCTGCCGATGGCAAATTTCGTAAAAACTATTACGTCCCGGAATCGGTATCGATTGCGACGGGTTTCCTGATCGCGGGCCTGCATCGGGCGGGTCTTGCAACGCTGACACATACGCCAAGCCCAATGAACTTCCTGACAGAAATCTGTGGTCGGCCGGATCACAACAAGCCCTATATCCTTTTGGTCACCGGATACCCGGCCCCGGATGCGACAATCCCGAAACACGCCACCGAGAAAAAGGATCTTTCGGAAATTGCGACATTCTTCTAGGGCTGCGGGCTGCAGGCTGCGGGTTAAGAGGCTCTAAAGCTGCCGCTCGCCCGCTCTCTCACCCCGTTGCCCCCAAACAAAAAGCCCCGCATTTTCGGCGGGGCTTTTCAAATGACGGCTTATCCTGATCAATGTCCGATCGGCAACACCAGACGCACCCGTAAACCACCGCCCGGCGCGTCTTCAAGGAACACATCGCCGCCATGGCCACGTGCAGAATCCCGTGCGATGGTCATGCCAAGCCCGACACCGCCGGTGGCCTGATTGCGCGATTCTTCCAGACGGAAAAACGGCTTGAAGACTTCTTCGCGTTTATCAGCCGGGATGCCCGGGCCATCATCATCAAAGACGATTTCATAATCCTGCCCGCGCCGACCGGCACGGATTGACAGGTTATTGGCATAACGCCCGGCATTGGACATGATATTGGATATACAGCGACGCACCGATTGCGGCCGCAAATCCATTTCAAGACTATCGACAATATGAAGATCAATATGTTGCCCGTCGCGCAATGCCTCGCCGACCTGGTCGGTAATCAGCTTGCCCATATCGGTCGGCACGGCCTTTTCGCCTTCTTCACCGCGCGCAAAGGCAAGATAGGCATCGACCATGCGCTCCATATCCAAAACATCCTGTTTCAGTGCCTCAACACCGGGTGACATCCCCTGCATCGCCAGTTCCAATTTCATCCGCGTCAGGGGCGTTCGCAAATCATGCGATACACCGGCAAGCAATGCCGTGCGCTGCGCCAGATGGCGGGCAATACGGTCGCGCATGGAAATGAACGATGTTGCGGCAAGGCGGACCTCGGCGGCCCCTTCGGGTTTGAATGTTTCAACATCAACCCCGCGGCCAAACTGATCGGCGGCCTTGGCAAGACGGCGGATCGGGCGCACCTGATTGCGCATGAACATCACCGCAACCCCGTACAGGATCAATGCCGACCCGGCGATCCACATAAAGAAGATATAGGTGGTTGAAGAATAAAGACGCTTGCGTGGTGCGACGACCGACAGAACGCCATCCTTTAACTGCACACGGATTTCAAGTTTGCGGTCATCGACATCAAGATCAAAATAAAACGGACGTTGCAGGCGTTCAGCCAGCGCATTAAACAATTCTTCGGATACAAGGCCAAGCGGCGGCTCGGTGATTTGCTGTTCAAGGATTTCGCCAGGCTCAAACACGATATCAAGTTGCAAACGCCCGCGTGCCGAATGCTGCAGCCATTCCATATGTTCGGCATCGGGGTATTGCCCCAGATAATCGATGGCAAAAACCACATCACCGGCAAGACCTCGGCTTAGCTGGCGTGCGATCGAATCCCAGTGTCGTTCGAAAAAGATCAGCGCCGTGACGATTTGCAACAACAGCATCGGTGTCATCAAGATCAATAGCGACCGCCCCAAAAGACCGGTCGGCATCAGCGATTTGATCCACCCTGTTTTTCCGCTGCCCAATACCCTCATCCTTATCCGTGTTTCCCTAACCGGCGGTTCGGTCGTTTATTTTCAGTCCGCATACAGCACATAGCCCCGTCCGCGCACTGTCTGCAAGTATCTTGGTTGTTTCGGGTCTTCTTCGAATTTGCGCCGTAATCGGGTCACTTGCACATCGATGCTGCGCGATGCCCCGGGATCGACCGCATTGCCGCCCATCATGCCATGCAATTCCTCGCGCGTGGTGGTTTCCCCGCGACGTTTAACAAGGGCGGCCAAAAGCGCCTGTTCCGACGACGTCAAATAGATATGTTCATCGCCGCGTTGCAGGGTCATTTTGCTGGCATCAAACATAAACTCACCAAACCGTGCGGCACTTTCAACGACATCACGCCTTGTTTCTGCGACGGGCTTTGGTGCCTCGGTGTAACGGCGCAGAATGGCTTCGATCCGAAGAACCAGTTCGCGCGGCTCGAACGGTTTGGCAAGATAATCATCCGCCCCGGCCTCAAGCCCGGAAATGCGGTCTTCTGTCTCGGTCAGGGCGGTTAACAAAAGGATCGGCAGTTTTGATCCGCCTTCGCGCAGGCTGCGTGCCAGATCAACACCCTTTTCACCGGGCATCAGGACATCAAGCACCACAAGATCAAACTGCAAACCGGCCAAACTTGACCGCGCTTCGGCGGCATCGCGTGCGGCGGAAACCATAAAACCGTTTTCAGCCAGATAACGGGTCAGCAAATCACGCAGACGGTCATCATCATCGACCACAAGAATGTGCGGCTGATCCTGGCCTGTCATAATTCCCCGCTCCTGAAACCCGAATGTTTGAAACGCTTTATCTTATGTAAGTTAGGCAAAAAAGTGTTTCAAAACCGTATCTGCGCAAAATGTAACGGACTGGTATGAAAACCGGGCATCATCCCGATCCATCTTGACGGTTTTCATATAAGACCAACGCCCTAGCCCTAGGGTCAGAACCTAGCTGACGTGACGGCGCACACCGGGGGGACTGTCATCGGTAAAACGCGCCCGGTCAGGTTCTTCAAGCATGCCCAGCATGACTTTGCGAAATCCTTCGACCGCTTCGGCACCGGCTTCGCGATAGGCACCGGCAATCAAGCTGCGCTGGTTTTCGGTCAGTTCCCGTTCAAGCGCCTCGCCCTTGTCTGTCAGGGTCAAAAGCCGTTGGCGGCGATCCTGCACACCGGTTTTCTGATCGATGAAGCCTTCGCGCACCAATTGTCCCAGCACACGTGATAGCGATTGCTTGGTGATCTTGAGAATCGACAACAGATCACTGACCGTAATGCCGGGATTGCGGCTTACGAAATAAATCACCCGGTGATGAGCGCGCCCGAAATTATATTGCGCAAGAATCTGATCGGCCACAGCCGTGAAATCACGATAGGCATAAAACAGCAATTCAATGCCTTGCCTAAGCTCTTCTTCCCGCAGAAAAAGCGGGTTTACCTTGCGTGTTGAGATATCAGCCATGCTTTTCCGTTACGTCAGTTTCGTTGACATATTAATCGATGAATGTTACCCCGGCCAGACAAATCAGGACATAAAGTTACGTCCAAATGCCCATTTAAATTGGAATCTGGCAAATGATAGCTCCGACCTTCGACAACCGTGATGGTTTTATCTGGTATAACGGCGAACTTAAGCCGTGGCGTGAAAGTACTCTACATGTGCTGAGCCATGCGGTCCATTATGGCAGTGCGGTATTTGAAGGTGAACGGGCTTATAACGGCAAAGTGTTCAAACTTGCCGAACATGGCGAACGCCTGATCAATTCCGGCAAGATCCTTGATATGACAATTCCCTATAGTTCTGCTGAACTTGATGGCGCGGTGATCGAAACCCTGGCGGCGAACAGCATTACGGATGGTTATATCCGTCGTATTGCATGGCGCGGCAGCGAAATGATGGGCGTTTCGGCCCAAACCACGCGCATCAATGTCGCCATCGCCACCTGGGAATGGCCAAGCTATTTCAAGCCGGAAGAACGCCTGAAAGGCATCCGTCTTGACCTGTCGAAATGGGCCCGTCCGGCGCCGAATACAGCACCGACGAATGCCAAGGCAGCCGGTCTTTATATGATCTGCACCCTGTCCAAGCACGAAGCCGAGCGCAAGGGTTTTGCTGATGCGCTGATGCTTGATTATCGCGGTCAAATTGCCGAGGCGACCGGGGCGAATGTGTTCTTTGTCAAGGATGGCAAAATCCATACCCCAACACCCGATTGCTTCCTGGATGGCATTACGCGCCGCACCGTCATCGAATTGGCCAAAGCGCGCGGATTTGAAGTAATTGTGCGCCCGATCATGCCCGAAGAAATGGCCGAATTCGAAGAATGCTTCCTGACCGGCACCGCCGCCGAGGTCACCCCGGTAGCCTCGATTGCCGACTACAGCTTTACCCCGGGGCATATCTGCAAGACCCTGATGGAAGATTACATGGGGCTGGTGCGCGGTGAAAAAGAAGCGGTTGCCGCTCAATAGTAAAAATCAATAATCAGACTGATTGTTCACTTTTGTTTCGTAATAGCCCGGTCCGCATGGATCGGGCTTTTTCGTTGCGCCATCGCCGATAACCATGTCTTGATCGCCAAATCGCACCGCCCGGCAAAAATGGTGATTTTCATGCCTCAAAAGTCTGATGATATAAAATCCGATCATATTCTGCTGTATCAAACCCATTCACCGTTCGCCCGCAAGGCATTGGTGTTTGCCCTTGAATGCGGGCTTTCGGACCGGATCGACGTCATCCATCAGGAAACCAGCCCGACGCACCGCAATGATCGCGTTTTTAACGCCAATCCACTGGGCAAGGTGCCGGTTTTGATCCTGCCCGATGGCATGACATTATTTGATTCGATGGTGATCTGCGACTATCTGGATCGGCTGCATCGGGGCCGCAAACTGATCCCGACAAAAGGGCGAAAACGTTGGCATGCCTTGCGTTTGCATGCCTTGGCACAGGGCATGTGCGATGCCGGCGTGCTGTATCGCTGGGAAACAAACCGCCGCCCCGTAGGGCTTCGCTACCCCGTATTGGCCGAGGGACAAAAAACCAAACTGATCGAAACATTCGATTATCTGGAAACCGAACTTGATCCCAAAACCCCGGTCACAATCGGCCATATCGCGCTTGCCACCGGGCTTGATTGGATCGCGTTTCGCGATTTGGTCGATTTCCGCACCGGCCGACCGGCCCTTGCCAAATGGTATGAGGATTTCTGCGCCCGCCCATCCATGGCGCAAACCCAATTCAGCGGCCAGACTCACGACCAGCCGGCCCCCTGACTCCCCACCCAAGATCGCCCCAAAACCACCAAAGGCCGCCCGGATATCAGGCGGCCTTTGTATTTGTCATACAAATAGATTTACGGCCAATTTGCCTCTGGCGGGAGGGACATCAGGATCGCCTCGGTATTTCCGCCGGTCATCAGGCCAAAACGGGTGCCGCGATCATGGAGCAGATTAAACTCGACATAGCGTCCGCGCTTGATCAATTGGGCGCGGCGTTCATCATCGGTCCAGGGTTTGTTGTAATGGCGCGCGACCAGTTGGGGATAGATATCGCGGAACGCGCGTCCGACATCCTGGGTAAAGGCAAAATCGGCATCCCAGTTGGCATCAAGATAATCATAGAAGATGCCGCCAACGCCGCGCGGTTCGTTGCGGTGCGGCAGGAAGAAATATTCGTCGCACCATTTTTTGAACCGGTCATAATAATCATCGCCATGCGCATCACAGGCGGTTTTCAACGCACCGTGGAAATCGGCGGTGTCGGCGTCTTGCGGGAAGACCGGGGTCAAATCAGCCCCACCACCAAACCATGCCTTGCTGGTCACGATATGGCGCGTATTCATATGCACCGCCGGGACATGGGGCGAACAGGGATGGGCGACCAGTGAAATGCCCGCCGCCCAGAAATTTGGATTTTTATCTGCACCGGGAATTTCAGCGCGGAATTTTTCGGAAAATTCGCCGTGCACCGTCGAGATATTAACCCCGACCTTTTCAAACACCCGCCCCTTCATGACCGACATTTCACCGCCGCCCTGACCCGCGCCCCGTTCCCAAGCGGTCCGTTCAAACCGCCCGGCCGGGCGATCTGACAACGGCCCGGTATAGCTGTCTTCAAGCGCTTCATAGCTGGCACAGATTTCGTCACGCAACTGACGGAACCAGTTTTGCGCCGTTTCCTTGTGCTGCGTGATCAGATCATCATCCATGCCCGTCATCAGGTATTCTCCGGAAAACTGTTGGTCTGTCTGAGCGCTTCGCCCAATGTCATGGCGGTTGCCATGGCAACGTTGAGCGAGCGCATCCCGGCTTTTAACGGAATAACCACGCGCGCATCAACATAGTCATGCACCTGATCGGGGACGCCGCTGCTTTCAGACCCCAGCATCAAAATATCATCATCGCGGAACTCAAAATCACAATAGGGCACAGCCCCCTTGGTCGTCAGCAAAACCAGACGCCCCGGAACCGTCCCATCGTTACGCGCCTGCACAAAACCGCGCCAATCGGCATGGCGGGTATAATCCGCCGCCCCCAGATAATCCATCCCGGCACGTTTGAGTGCCGCCGAGGTCAACAAAAAGCCGCAGGGTTCAATAATATCGACCGGCACGCCAAGACAGGCGGCCATGCGCAATATCGTACCGGTATTTTGCGGAATGTCGGGTTCGAACAGACAGATTCTCATAAGATCCTACAGACTCGTGATATTTTGGGCCTGCAATTCAGGCGCAAAAGATTATAAAATTACGCTCCGACAATGCCATAGACTTATTTTGAATAAGACAAGACATCGATATAACCGGTTGGTTGTAAATGCGCCAGCCCGTTGAAAAACGCTACGTTTGACGCCATTGTGCAGTGCAAAACCAAATAGGCAAATCGAATGCGAACAATTTGCAACTCCAAGTTCCCCTTAACAAACCCCTTTTTTGTTAGTATACGGACCCCGTTTCAGGCTTGAAGGCTTTGGGGTAAAAGCATTGTTTGATTTTCGTCAATGGAAATTAAATGCGTTTGCCCTAAGGTAAATTCAGGCGTTCTGAATGCCTGTTTTGGGGGCAGAGAGAGGAATACATTATGTCGCAAACGGTGCAATCATCCGGGGATCATGCTCCGGACGAGAACCGCAGGGATTTCCTGATCCTGGCGACCACAGCGGTCGGTGTCGTTGGCACCGGTATGGCGCTGTGGCCGTTCGTGGACAGTATGAACGCATCGAAAGACGTTCTGGCGCTGGCCTCGGTTGAAGTGAGCCTGTCAAATATTCCAGTCGGTCAGGCCATCAAGGTCATGTGGCGCGGCAAACCCGTGTTTATCCGCCATCGTACCGAACGAGAAATCAAAGAAGCCGACGATGTTGCGCTTAACGAGTTGGTCGATCCACAGACCGACGATGCACGCGTTGAGAAGAAGGAATGGCTGATACTTGTGGGGGTTTGCACCCATCTTGGTTGTATCCCGATGGGCACCGCCACTGGCGAGACCCGCGGTGATTACGACGGATGGTACTGCCCGTGCCACGGGTCGCACTATGATACATCGGGTCGCATCCGCAAGGGTCCGGCACCGCTTAATCTTGAAGTGCCGACCTACAGCTTCCTCACCGACACATCGGTTAAAATCGGCTAAGGAGCAGGATGATGAGTGCACCCGTCTGGAACAATAAAGTGGTGAAATGGGTCGACGACCGCCTGCCGGTTTTCTCGATGCTGCATCACTCCGCCTATGAATATCCGACCCCGAAAAACCTGTCCTATATGTGGAACTTCGGTTCCCTGGCAGGCTTTGTTCTGGTGACGATGATCCTTACCGGGATTTTCCTGGTAATGAATTATACCCCGCATACCGACATGGCCTTTGATTCCGTCGAACGCATCATGCGCGACGTGAATTATGGCTGGTTGATCCGCTATATGCATGTGAACGGGGCGTCGATGTTCTTCATCTGCGTCTATATTCACATTTTCCGCGGTCTTTATTACGGGTCTTACAAGGCCCCGCGTGAAATGCTGTGGTGGATCGGTATCCTGATCCTGCTGGCGATGATGGCAACAGCCTTTATGGGCTATGTCCTGCCATGGGGTCAGATGTCCTTCTGGGGCGCGACCGTGATCACCAACCTGTTCTCGGCCTTCCCGATTGTGGGTGAACCGCTTGTTCACTGGCTTTGGGGCGGTTTCTCGATTGGTAATCCAACCCTGAACCGGTTCTTCTCGCTGCATTATCTGTTGCCGTTCGTCATTCTGGGCCTTGTTGTCCTGCATGTCTGGGCGCTGCATACCGTGCGCTCGAACAACCCGACAGGCGTTGAAGCAAAAACACCGCAAGACAGTATTCCGTTCCATCCTTACTATACGATCAAGGATTTGTTCGGGATGGGGATCTTCCTGATCTTCTTCCTGTTCTTCGTGTTCTTTGCCCCCGACTTCTTTGGCGAGCCGGATAACTATATCCCGGCAAACCCGCTGGTGACCCCGCCGCATATCGTTCCGGAATGGTACTTCTTGCCGTTCTACGCGATCCTGCGGTCGATTGACTTCTCGATCTTTGGTGTTCCGGCCAAACTGCTTGGCGTTCTGGCGATGTTTGCATCTATCGTCGTTCTGTTCGTCATTCCCTGGCTTGATACGTCCAAGGTTCGCAGCTCGAAATATCGCCCGGTTTACAAATGGTTCTTCCTGATCCTGTTCATTGACTGCTTTATCCTTGGATATTGCGGCAAAAAGGCCCCGGATGACTATTTCATGGGCATTGAAGGGCTGCATGTGATCGTTATGGGCCAGCTGGCAACGCTTTACTACTTCGCGCATTTCCTTGTGGTCATGCCGATTGTCGGCAAACTGGAACGGCCAAAACCGCTTCCGGCCAGCATCAGTGAATCCGTACTTAAGGGAGGCGCAAATGCGTAAATTTGCACTGACCGCCATTGCTGCGGCATTCGCACTGACCGCCTTTACCGGCACCTCGCAGGCATCGGGTGACGCCCCGGTTCCCAAGGCGCAGGATTGGAGTTGGCAGGGGCTTTTCGGCACATATGATCGTGCCCAGCTTCAGCGTGGTTTCCAGGTCTACAAGGGCATCTGCGCTGGTTGTCACAGCCTTCGTTTCATTGCATTCCGTAATCTGGAAGGCATTGGATTTAACGAAGATCAGATCAAGGCAATTGCGGCGGAATACGATATTGAAGACGGTCCGAACGACGATGGTGACATGTTCACCCGTCCGGGCAAGCCGTCGGATTATTTCCCGTCGCCATTCCCCAATGACAAGGCCGCCGCGGCATCAAATGGTGGATCCATTCCGCCGGATCTGTCGCTGATGGCCAAGGCCCGTATGCATGGGCCAGATTATGTTGTTGCCTTGCTGACCGGATACGAGGAAGAGGCCCCCGAGGGCTTTGACCTTGCCGAAGGCAAGCATTACAACCACTACTTCCCGGGTCACCAGATTTCGATGGCACCGCCGCTTTATGATGAAGCAGTGGAGTACACCGATGGCACACCGATGACCTTGGAACAGCACGCACATGATGTTGTCGCGTTCCTGAACTGGACGGCACAGCCCGAACTTGAAGCCCGCAAGGCTTTGGGGTTGAAGGTTCTGTTGTTCCTGATCGTTCTGACCGCCATGCTTTACGCTGTTAAGCGCAAAATCTGGCGCGATATCGAACACTAGGATCTGCGATATCATTGATATCTGAAAGACCGCCGGTTTTCCGGCGGTCTTTTTTTATGGCCGGTTATATCGCGCCATGGACGGCGACAATCGGGACAATGCAGTGCTTGACGATGGCGCGCAGTTCACCAATGAATGGATGCACTCCATACGGTCCACTCTTATCCCACCCTGATCCACCCTGATCCACCTTGTCCCAGCCGCCCCAACACATGAGCCCCACCGATGATCAGTGAACAATTCGGCCTTTATTTTCTGACAGTTATCATTGCCGTCTTTACCCCCGGCCCGGCTGTGATGCTGGGCATCACCAACAGCATCCGCCACGGCATGGCTGCGGCCATCATTGGTGCGTTGGGCTGTGTGACTGGCACCGGGTTGATGGGCGGTCTGTCGGCGATGGGGCTGGGGGCGTTGATCATGACATCGGGGCTTTTGTTCACCATCGTGCATTATGTCGGGGCGGGATATCTGATCTGGCTGGGCATCCGGATGTGGCGTAACAGCCGCAAGGCCGATCTTCCGACGGCGGAACCAAGCGGCACCGGCAAGGAAGCCTTTCGACCCCTGCGCCTTTATGTGCGCGGTTTTCTGGTCTCGGCCAGCAATCCAAAAGCGATTGCGTTTTTCACCGCCTTATTTCCGCTTTTCATTGATCAGAACGCCCCGCTTGCCGGGCAGTTTGTTGTGCTGGACGGCACCTTTGTCGTGATGTCGTTTAGTTCCATCGTGATTTATGCACTGCTGGCGGCGCGGAGCCGTGCCTTCCTGATCGGGACGGGGCGCAAATGGTTTGACCGGATTTCGGGCGGTATTTTTGTCAGTTTCGGCATCGCATTGGGGGCCAGCGGCCGATAACGCATGTTACCTTAAAGCGACATTCACGGCTGGCTTGTTCAAATTCCTGAACGGCTCATGAATGCCATTTGGCATCAGATCAACTTATGATAGCAGTGCTCGCTTATTCAAGATTGATCTTAAGTGGATTTTTAGATTCGTTTAATTCAATCTAGAGTGTTAACCTGCCTCAGCACGCTTGAGGTGGGAATGTAATGTCGTTTTTTAATTCAGTCGGCAAATTCTTTCGGGATGCAGGCACCTCCATAGGTCGCATCGTCACAGATTCCGCCATAGACATTGCGAATGTCGCAACCGGTTTCCAATTCAGCAAGGATATGGAAACCGCGAAGAAGGCGATGACAGATGTCGGCTTTAAATCAGCAAGCGATGCCATCAAGGACAATCATTACGGGCACTTGAAAGAACTTGGAAAAACGGCAAAGAAAAAAAACGACGAGATCGAGAAAAGAACCAATGACTTTAAGGCCCTGGATACCAGGTTCACATCCAGGCTGGATACCTATGGTGTGCTGCTTTCCGATCTGAACCGGTTGATCAATCTTGGTGAAACGGTTCGGGCGGCCTTGAAAGCAGAAAGTCAGCTGTCATCAATTCCCTATGAAATGCCGCCGGAATTCCCATCCCCAAAACAATTCCAGATGACGAAAAGTGTCGCCATCGAAGCAATCGAGATTGCACAATTGAGCAGCGACGGATTATCCGCAGCAGCACTCGCGACATGGAGCGGTACAAAACTGGGCACCAAGCTGGCAAAATCCGCAGCATCGGTTGGCCGATCCGCCCGCATTGCCAGCACGGCCAGCAAGGCCAGTGCCGCCCTTTTGGTCGTCAGTGTCGGGCTGGATATCGGCATGAGCATCGCGATATTGGAACAGCAGTCAAAGGAACTGCCGGAATTCATCTCGGAACGCGATGAAGATTTGCGCCTTTTGGAAACGGAAAGAACGTCGCTTCAGACGAAGTTCGACGCCGTTGAAGCCGGTATCAAGAGCATGCTTGCCATTACGGATCCGGCGCTCAGCGAAGAAAGTTGGTCTGACTGGCTTGACGAGCGGAAACGCCAATTGCGCGATATCCTGTATCAATCTGTCTCGGAAAAAACCTTTTATGAAGGTGCAGAAAATATCGCCCGCCAAAACAGCGGCAAATCCGAACGTGTCCGGATTAAAGAAATCCATGCCACCTATCCCGCCCTCAATCGAAAAACCATCAAGGCCATCATTACCCTTATCGATGCCAAAGCAGAGAACACTGCTGCCGCCTGAGGGGAAAGACGCTTCAAAACAGGATCAAACATTCCAAGGAGACTTGATATGTCTGTCGCTTCCTTATTTAAAATCGGTATGGGCTTTAAATTTATTCTGTTGGCGGATACGGGTCTTACCATCACGGAGATTGCCTATGATATTGACCACAAAATCAATGGTGACAAAGACCCGGACATCACAAAACTAACCGAAGAATACACCAAAAGAGGCGGAGAACTGGATCATCTGAACCAGATTACGACCCAGGCTCAGGTTGATGTTGGAAATTTGAACAATGCCTCAAATGCCCTGATATCCTTGGGACAGAGTTTTACCGAGCGTGCCAGCCTGGTCTATGAACAGGTTCAGGCGCTTATGACGCTGCGGGAATTCCTGCGCGCGCAATTAATACAACCGGATTTTGCCTGGTACCACAGTTCTGCCCTACCGAATGTAAGCCAATATTCGCCTGAGAACCAAAAAGAACTTACGGAAAAGATATTCAAATCTCTGAGTAACCAACGCACGCCCGGGGCAGATATCACGGTTTATGCCTTACAAACACTCAGCATCGCTACCACGCCCTTTCTATTTACGCTGATAAACCGGAAATTTCCGCGCCATGGTCCAGCCCCGCGCTCACGCGTTAGGCACGGCACCATCCGTTTGAATGCGGCGGATACTGCTGCGTTACGCAGTGCCATCCGCATCCAAAACCGGTGGTACAACCGAACCGGCCGCTACTTGAAAAAGGCGGCAACATCCAAGTGGATGGCCGGTGGCATTGTCGTGCTCAGCTTTGGTTTTAGCCTTTATAACTTCATCAATAATCGCATCACCGAGAGAAGCACAAAGAACGATATTATGAAGAATCTGAGGGAAGCGATTGACGACATCGAAAAGAACAAAACAGTGCTTTCCTATATGTATTACGGTGCAAACACATCCAATGGTGAAGGCGAGCAGATTGAGGCCGACCAAGCCAAACTGAATTTCCTGGTCAAAAATCTCGATGCCATCAAACAGGAAGACATTACCAAGGAAACCAAGCCGGACGACGAAAATGTGGCCCGTACGTCGCTGGTTAACGGTTTTAAATTTACGGTTCAACAAAACAATCAAGTGATCCGCGAAAGCACTAAAAAGCTTGAAGACGCTTATAAAGAGCTCATTGAACTGATCGATGTTTACCTGCCCGACACAGATGATCCTTGTGCTGTTGTCTGCCCGGACATGGATCACTGTGGAATAGCAACAGAGATCAATGATGCGGAGCAGGTGAGAAAAGCCTTCAAAAATTTCATCGAGGACAAAAAACATCTGGACGATCCCGAAAAGCCTTCGGCAGATCGTATGCGCCGTTGTGATAACGTCGCCGACACCTTCCGAGCGGCGGTATTATCGCGCCTTGCGCGGATTAACGACCGCCTTGAAATCAGTATCAATGACATTCAAATCATCAACCGATTGACCACACGGATCATCGCCGCGCTTGATCGGGGTGAGACATTGGAAAGTGACCGGGAAATCTCGCGGATGGCACGAGGCTTTATGCGCGACATCAAGGACATCAACTGTGCCAAACGCACCATATTCAAAACACAGGATGATGCCGAATCATTGATCCGCAAGATTGCGGTAAATACATTGGCCACCCGCGCCTTGCGCGCGGCTGTCGGTAAAGATTTCAATGCCGACAGCAATCCAAGTGACCAGGAACTTGCGGAAAAAGCCACGCACTATCTTGAAACAGTTCTTATCAACTATCCCACCAGAACCATTTTGCTCGATATCGACGCAGTGGTGGAAACAATTGATGTCATGCTGATTGACCTCAAAGCCTTTGACCGTTTGAAAAAACGAACTCTTCACGATTTCGAAGGCAAGCCCGATCCTACGGAAGACGAAATAGAAGAAAAGGCAATCCTGTATTTGGAAACCCTGTTTGAAGATCTTGAGGATCGTTCCATCCTGAAAGACGAAAATGACATCTTCAATGCCATAGAAGACATCCTGTTTAGCTAAATTCTGGCAACACCAAATGTTCCAAAACTCAGACTTCCGTAAAACTTCGATCCAGTGATTGCAGCAGAGGTTCCAGAAGATAATCCAGAAAAGTACGATACCCGGTTCTGATGATAACCTCAGCCTGCATCCCGGGATACAATTCAACATGTTTTGGGAGCCCTAGCAAAACATCCCGAGAAATGAGAATACGCGCAAGGAAATACGCTTTCTTCCCATCCTCGCTCGTTTGGGTATCCGCAGACACCCAAGCAACGGTTCCCGGAATACTTGGTGTATTACGCCGTGAATAGGCGGAAAGGAAAACATCGGCATTCAGGCCCGCTCTGACAGCATCAATATCCAGCGGAGAAACCTGAGCTTCCACGACCAGTTCCTCATTGCTTGGAACAATGTCAAGCAACGGTTCGGCCGGACCAATCACCCCGCCAATCGTCTTCACTTTCTGATTGATCACGACGCCATCGACTGGTGCGTGGATACTCGTTCTCTGCAAAGTATCACTTGCTTCAGCAATCTTGGTCTTGGCATCAATGATCTGAGCCTCCAGCTCGGCGAGCTGACCATTGACCTCATCAAGTTTATCTGTGGTCAATTGCACGATTTCCAGGCGCGTTTCACCTATTCTTTCCTCTGCGCTCGCGATGGATGTCAGGTTCGCACCCAATGTGCCATTGATCTGCGCCTGTGTGCGCTTTAGAGCCAAAAGTCGCGATTTACGTTCCAGACCCTTATCAAACAGGCTTTGAACGTCACGAATTTCTTCCTTAATCAACCGAATCTGATCTTCGAGGCTTCTGTTTTGAATTTGAAAGCCCGCGATTTGCTGTTCAAGCTGATTGACACGCTTGAACAAAATATCCTTTTGCGTGGCAATTGCATTCCGGCCGGAAATAAAAATAGCTCTTTGCGCTTCCAATGCATCCCGAACCGTCCGGGATTTTTCGACCTGTTTCAGAAGGAGGGAATCAAACCGAATTTCCACGAAATTATCCCGTTCTGCCCTTAAGCGACCATGCTCGGCCAGATATTGCCAAAGCTTTGCCTGCTGGGTTGAGTAATCTGTCCGTGCCTTGACATCCTCAAGCTGCACCACAATGTCCCCAGCCCTGACCTTATCGCCTTCTCGAACATAAATATTTCGAACAATCCCACCTTCGAGGTGTTGAACAGTCCTCCGGCTGCCGTCGGGGCTAACGCTGCCGGGTGCAACAGTGCTCCGTGCCAAAGGCACGAATGTTGACCAAACGCCAAAAACCAAAATGAATATTCCAATACACAGCCAGCCCCGCCGAAATGTCTGCTTTAGGCCCAACATCGCTCGAATGTCGGAAACGCTTTCATCTTTACGCATCAAGTTCCTCTCTGACGTGCGATGCCTTTGGCACATTCGGCCGCATACGTTGGAGGATGTCTTCCCGGGGACCAAACGCCGCAACGCATCCATGCTCCAAAACAAGGATCTGATCAGCATGAGCGAATAAAGAGGTATTATGAACGGCCATGACAATTGTCGTTCCCCAACTTTTGACTCTGGCCAAAATGTCAGAAAGGACGATCATGCCATCAACATCCAGATTGGCATTTGGCTCGTCAAGAACAAGAATACGCGGTTTCCCGATGATTGCGCGCGCCAAAGCAATCCGCTGTTGTTGTCCGCCAGACAGTGGTCCGCCATTCTTATCGAGCACAGTTTTATAACCCTGCGGAAGCGCCAAAATTAAGTCGTGCACACCGGCCAGTTTCGCGGCCTCAATCACCTCTTGAGAGCGATCGGGAGTAAAACGTGCAATATTTTGCTCAACAGTTCCCGGTAAATATTCTGAGCGTTGAGAGACATAGCCGACATGCGGAGCAAGGTCTTCCAAGTTCCAATCGCTCAAACTTGCGCCATCAATTCGAACATTCCCTGACCTGAGAGGGAGGTATCCTAATAGCGTTTTGCAGAATGTGGTTTTTCCGGCCCCTGACGCACCAACAACGGCAACGACCTGACCGGCCGGAATGCGAAGTGAAATCCCAGACAAGCTTGCTTTTTTACGGCCCGCCGGAACATAGGTAACCTGTTCAAAATGAATATCACCACGAGGTGCAGGGAGAATGACTTTATCCTCCGGCGCTGGGTAGGTCCGCAATAGGGTGTTGATCTGCTTGGAAACTTGAAAGGCATTGGCAAATTGCCGCCATCCGGTGACCAAGGCATCGACAGGGGCAAGAGCACGGTTAAGCAAAATCGAAACAGCAATAATGGCACCGGGCGTGATTTCCTGATTGGACGCGAGAAACGCCCCCAAACCAAGTGCCCCAATCTGGATAAGTGTTCGGCTCCCTTTTGTCAGGGATGTAAAAGTCGCGGTATGGAGTTCTGCGGGAAGTTTTTGCTTTAATCCGTTTGTCAGCAGCCGCTGCCAAAAGTCCTGCGCACGCGGCCACAAGGCCATCGACATCACAGTCGATGCGTTTTCAACAATCGCCGATCCAAACCGATCAGATTGCGCATCGGCAGAACGCCCAGCCGTTATATTATTTCGAACAACAATGCTGGCAAGGGCCGTAATTCCCGACATAACCAAAACCGCCAACAAGGCAAAAATGCCCAGAACCGGATGGACGATCCAGATGATGCCAATAAACAACAATAACCAAGGTAAATCAAAAAATGCGCAAAACGCGGCCCCTGAAAGGCACAAACGGATGGCTTCAAGCTCGTCCACTGGTCGCTTGCCGATATTGTGCCCCGCAGCCGTGGACTGGACACAGGCATACAAGACCTTTGATTGCAGCGCGTGCATCAATTGATGTCCGACTTTAATCAGGACATGTGTACGCACAATATCCAACAGGATGTATAAAGCGATCGCCCCCACAGCGATCAGGCTCAGAAACAAAAGCGTCTCCAGATGGCGGGTCGGGATGACTCGGTCATATACCTGCATCATGTATATGGGCACTGTCAGCACGAGCAGATTAAGCACCATACTGAACACCAGTATCTTTACTGCAACCGACGAGAACTGTCCGAGCTCATTGCGCAAGGCCGGAGCAACAGAAGTGGATTTAAACATCATCACATTATATCTTTTTTCTCAACCCAAGGTTTTCTGAGCGGCATATTATTCCCTCACTTCCAAGACAATACCTTGGTGTCGGAAAAACCAACATGTCAGCCCCTGCCAACCGGCGTTTCAGAAGTTAGGTTTTCCCGGTTCAGTTGACCTGATGACCTACTGGTCGTCATATGGAGCATCCAAACCGGCAAAGGGATATACGCCAAAGGTCCAGCCATACGTCTGGGAAAAATGCTTGATATAAGCCATTCAGTCCGAACTCATTCCTTCATACTGAGCAATTGAACCACCAAACATCTCGGAATTCATTTCGCCGCTTGTTGGCCTTTGCCCTTCGGGATAATTGATAACATCAAGGCCAAAACCATATCGGGCCTGTAATTCGGCAGCGACCTGTTCTCCGGCGAAGGCTGTCCATCCCCCCCTTTAAAACCAAGCGCATCGGCTTGTATCTGTGCTCTTGCAAACGCACCCTTGTCGTTGTTTGCGGTCTGGGTAAAGCCTTGCTCATTTATTGTACCGACAAGCTTTCCCCTTCAGGCGAAACGCAATGATAACTTCCACTGTCTTTTGCGCAGCAAGCTGTTCATGTGGGTTATATGCCAGTTCAGCCTCTATCTTACCGTCATCAAACATACACTTTGAGTTGCGTACCGCATTACGCACACAACATGCCATTTCAATATGATTGAGAAATAAAATATGCCCCGGCACTCATTCCTGAATGCCGGAGCATACGATTGATATCAAGCAACAAGGCCAGTCAAATCCCAATAGCCGTCGGCAAAATCATTGCCATATACGCGTTCGATGACATTGTCTCCACCGAGGAAGAAATCTTCGACCCTGACGCCTGTATTCATAATCCCATCAGCAGCGTCAGCAACATCTGTAATCAGCAAATCATTCCCGTCAATCGCCAGAAAAATGTTCTGCACATCAACGTCGGCAAATACGATTATATCGGTATCACCACCACCATAGCCTGTTTGCCCAGTCGGAGATTTATCATCATTAATGATGTCAATCCCGCCATCAGCTTTGACATACAGATATTGGTCGTCCCCAACTCCTCCCCAAAGGGTATCGTTACCACTTCCCCCGTAAAGAACATCATTACCATCCTGACCGAAAAGCATGTCCGCTCCCGATCCGCCATCCAAGGTATCGTTACCGTTCCCGGCAACCAACGTATCATTTCCCCCTTTGCCTGACAGGTAATCGTCTCCGTCATAACCAAAGATAGTATCGTTGTATCCATTGCCAGTAATGCTGTTATCAAGACCATTCCCATAGATTGCATTACCCGTTTCCGCCCCTGAGGGCACCAGATCGGACTCATAGCTGATCTGGTTAGGCGTTAATGTATAGGCAGCCATATCTTATCTCCTCAAGTTTCAACCACTTAGAATTATTACCTTTTTATCCACCCCCAAGAGTTGAAAAAGAGTGGTTGAGTTTGCGCCTTGAGACAAGGAGAAAAACAACTTTAAATATAATTTTAACAAGTAATGATACCTAATAGTATTATAGAATACGTAGTTCTACACTACTACCTGTCTAAATGAAGAGGCTGGCTTCCTGTCCAAAGAAATAGCGATTATCCGAAGCCTCCCCTCAGCGCCTCGCCAAAAGGATGGGGAAATTCTACCCGCCTCGACATCGCCTGCGATTCAGGAATCTTCTGACAAAATATCAATCTGTTTCGTGAACAGATTGACGGCCCGCACTGTTATTCAACAGGCGCAACAGCCCCCAATAACCGGAATCAGGGTTCAGGGTGTGAACTCATTAATATGACTGTAACAGCAGATTTGAGCTTGAATCAGGTGCCGGGCAAAGTGTTTTTGTCTGTTACCAGCACCTCGGGCAAGGTATCGCGATGCTGATGATTGCCCTCGGCCGAGTGCAAGGGCGGCACGGTTACTGGGATATGCACCAGTTTGCGTTTGCGTTCCGGGGTGCCGGTGCTGGCGTAAAGCTGTTTTCCGGCTTCGACGATAGAGACACCGGCAAAGGCCTTGAACAACCGCGATCCGACATTTTCGAAAACCTGTGACCAGCGCAGCAGGAACCGTCGCTGGGTGGGGGGTAGAAACAACGCCCGGCTATGTTGGACCGGCAGGAACATGTTTTCACGCATCAGGTTTTGCAACTGGCTGACGCTATAGGGATGGCCAAAGCCGAACGGGGTGTTTTCCGACCAGCTCCAAAGCGAGCTGCGGTTTGGCGCCACGACGACAATCCGGCCATTTGGGGTTAAAACCCGCCAGCATTCGCGCATCAGACGGCGCATCGCATCTGAATGTTCGACCAGATGCACCAGCAGGATACGATCAACCGAACTATCGGGCAGCGGCAGCATGGTTTCTTCGGTCAGGGCAACGTGATTGGGTTCGCCAGCAGGCCAATGCACGCAGCCTTGCCGGCCGGGCATAAAGGCAAGGACACGTTCGGCCTCGCCCATAAAGGGGCGCAGATACGGCGTGGCATAGCCAAAGCCCAAAACCCGCATCCCCCGGACATCAGACCACATAACGCGCAACCGCCGACGGATCAGACGGCGTGCGGCCTGACCGAGGCTTCCGGCATAAAAACGGTGAAGATCAACAACATCCTGACGCATGTCGATAGCCTAGCATCGTGTGGACCGGGCGGAAACTGAATTGCACCCGAACCGTTCCATAGAAGACCAAAAACTTTCTGCGATGCGTGATTGTTTCAAGACAACACGACCTGATAGTCTGACACCATATCACATCAACATGTTTGAGGTCCGCCATGCTTGCCGGCGATGTCTTTGTTATCCCGTGTCTTTCGGACAATTATACCTATCTGGTGCGCTGCCACGAAACCGGCACCACCGCGATTATTGATCCGGGCGAAGCCGCCCCGGTGATCAAAGCACTGGAAGATCGCGGTTGGTCGCTTGATCTGGTGATCAATACCCATCACCACCACGATCATATCGGCGGCAATGCTGAATTGATCGCCAAATACGGGGCAAAACTATATGGTCCGCGCGCAGAAAAGGCGCGCATTTCAGGCATGGACCAGACCTTTGCCGAAGGCGATGACATCACCATCGGGGCGTTAAAGGGACAAGTCTTTGACGTGCCGGGCCATACCAGCGGGCATGTGGCGTTTTACTTTCCGGCGATTCATGCCCTGTTTTCGGGCGACAGCCTGTTTGCGCTGGGTTGCGGGCGGCTGTTTGAAGGCACGCCCGCACAGATGTGGCAATCGCTGTGCAAGCTTCGCGATCTTCCGGGGGATACCATGGTGTATTGCGGCCATGAATATACCCAATCCAATGCCCGGTTTGCCGCAACGATTGAAACCAGCAATGTGGCCCTGAAAGCACGATGTGCGGAAATTGATGATTTGCGATCGCGCGGTATTGCCACCGTCCCGTCGCGACTGGACGTGGAACTGGCGACCAATCCGTTTTTGCGCGCCGATGCACCGTCTGTGGCCGGTGATCTGGGCATGACCGGGGAAAACCCGACCGCCATATTCACCGAAATTCGCGACCGCAAGGATCGGTTTTAGGAGTAACCGATCAATTCATCTGTTTAAACAGGATGTTTTGATCGAGCAAATATCGCGAGAATAATGGCAGGCTGGCCGCGCCAATAGCGCGTGCCGCACTGCCGACCGCGCCTTGTTCAATATGGGGCGGTTCGATGCCCTGAAGATCAAGTTTCAGGGTGGCCTTGCGGGTGGCGTCAACAATGCGCGCACAGACGTCGCGCGGAAAACCACCATCGACAATCACGGCTTCGAAATCGATCACCGAACAGACCGATGTAATGGCAATTGCAAGGCTGCGCGCGGTGTGATCAATCCAGATGTCCAGCGTGCTGCCAAGCTGTTGCCAATAATCCGGATCGCGCCATAACAGGGTCGGATCGCGGCCTTCGCGCACCAGCATTTCTTCGAGCACGAAAATCGATGCCTGATCGATCAACTGGCTGGAATGGCCGGACCGCGAGGAAACCGGCATGGACCCGAACGCCCCGGCATTGCCGGTTCGCCCGGTGTAAAGCGCCTGGTTTAAAACAATCCCGCCGCCAATGAAGGATCCGATAAAGAAATAGGCAAAATCGGAATAATTCGGCCCCAGTCCAAAAACAAGTTCGGCCCCGCAGGCCGCGGTTGCATCGTTTTGCTGAAACACCGGAAAGGGCACAATTTCGCCGATGGTGGCAATTAAATCGACATCGCGCCAAGCGCTCATATCTTCGGCCGGGGCACCAACTTCATCGACCCAATTCCACAATTCAAACGGGGCGGCAATGCCAATACCGGCAATGCGTTGCTGGTGGGCCGGTGATAAACCGCCGGAAAGTTTTTCAACGGATTGACGCACAAACGTTCGGATACTGTCTGGTGTCGGATATTTATAAGCTTCTTTCAGGCTGGCGCGGACCTTGCCGATGAAATCCATCAGGATCAGTTCCGCACTGCGGCGCCCGATTTTAAGGCCAAAGGAAAAAACCCCATTCGGATCAAGCGCCATCGGAATGGATGGTTTGCCAACCTTGCCGCGCACCGGATCACCGCGCATCAGCAGCCCGTCTTTTTCAAGGGCCCGCATAATCACCGAAACGGTTTGCGCCGACAGCCCCGAAAGACGGGCGATATCGGCCTTGGACAAACCGGTATTACGGCGCACCAACGACAGCACAAGCCGTTCATTATAAGCACGCACACGCAATTGATTTGCGCCCCCGCCCGGATGAAGTGGCCGTGCGCCCTGCCCGTCATCTGCGGTGCTTTCTGGATTTGTATACAGCAGCGCTGCCATTTGGTTCCTCCCGATCGGGTCTTTTATTGCCCGACTGCGGTTGAGAGTGACAGCATTAATTAATAAATCAATCGGATTTATTAATTGACAGCCAAGGCCGTTTGGTGTGTCGTAAGAACCAGACAGGTTGAAAATTGCGCATTCCGACGCAGTAAAACCTGTTCAAGAATGAACAAAACCGGCCCTAACGGCCGCAATCAGGTTTTCCTGGGAGGAAACAGATGAAAAAGACTCTTCTTGGCGCCACCCTTGGTGCGCTTGCGCTTAGCCTTGCCATCGCACCGCATGCGGCAAAAGCCGATGAAATCGGTGCCTGCCTTATTACCAAAACCGATATCAACCCGTTCTTTGTTAAAATGAAAGAAGGGGCAATTGCGGCCTCGGTTGCACAGGGCATTGACCTTTCGACATTTGCCGGCAAAGTCGATGGCGACCATGAAACGCAGGTGCAGGCGATTGAATCTTGCATCGCATCGGGCGCCAAAGGCATTCTGATCACCGCATCCGATACCAAAGCCATTGTGCAGGCTGTGAAAAAAGCCCGCGATGCCGGTTTGATCGTCATTGCCCTTGATACACCGCTTGAACCGATTGATGCCGCCGATGCGACCTTTGCCACCGATAATTTCAAGGCCGGTGAACTGATCGGCAAATGGGCGGCGGCGAAACTGGGTGACAAGGCCGCAGATGCCAAGATCGCCCTGCTTGACCTGACGCCAAGTGCCCCGTCGGTTGATGTTCTGCGCGATCAGGGTTTCCTCAAAGGCTTTGGCATCGACATCAAGGACCCGAACAAAATCGGTGATGAAGAAGATGATCGTATCGTTGGGCATGACGTGACCAACGGCAACGAAGAAGGTGGCCGCAAGGCAATGGAAAACCTGTTGCAACAGGATTCGGGCATCAACGTTGTTTACACCATCAACGAACCCGCCGCCGCCGGTGCCTATGAAGCACTTAAAGCTTTCGACATGCAGGAAGGCGTTTTGATCGTTTCGGTTGATGGCGGTTGCCCCGGCGTTTTGAACGTCCGTGATGGCGTGATTGGTGCGACCTCGCAGCAATATCCGCTGGATATGGCGTATAAAGGCATCGAGGCCATCAAGGCATGGGCCGAAAGCGGTGCAAAACCAACCAATACCGCAGGCCTGAACTTTTATGACACCGGTGTTAACCTTGTGACAGGTGCGCCGGTCGATGGGGTGCCGTCGATTGATGTCGAAGAAGGCATGAATCGCTGCTGGGGCTGATCCCGCTTCACTTCGAATTGATTTCGAGGAGGGCGGAGATTATCCGCCCTCTGATCCCACTTACAGATTACACTTGGTCAAACATCCACAACCACGCCGGTTGCAAGAACCCGCCGGGATGTAGGTTGAACCATTCGATCTGCCTTGCATCGGATATTGTTCACGACCAAGCCGGGAGGATACGATGGGCGAAACCGCTCGTACGTCTGGCAAAAAACAGGAATTCGAACAGACGCTTGACGCCAGCGACAAAAGCGTCGCGCAGTTCGACCATAAAAACCGAAACTTTATTGATGCCACCCAGCATTTTCTTCATGGCAATCCAACCATGGTGCCCGTGATTGTGCTGCTGATTTCGATCACTGTTTTCGGGATACTGGCGGGTTCCAAGTTCTTTTCGCCGTTCAACCTGTCGCTTATTGTGCAGCAGGTTTCGATTATCGGCATCCTTGCCGCGGCACAAAGCCTTGTCATTTTGACCGCCGGGATTGACCTTTCGGTTGGTGCAATCATGGTTCTGATGTCGGTCATCATGGGCCAGCTTGCCGTGACACTGGGTGTCCCGGCGCCACTGGCCATTCTGGTGGGTTTTGTTGGTGGCATTGCCGCCGGGATGCTAAACGGGTTTTTGGTGACACGGATCAAACTGCCGCCGTTTATCGTCACGCTTGGCACGTGGAATATTTTCTTTGCGCTGAACCTTTGGCTTTCGGGTGCGCAATCCATCCGCAGCCAGACGCTTGACGAAGTCGCGCCACTTTTGAAGTTTTTTGGCGAAAGCATTGCCATTGGCGGGGCCCGGATCACCTATGGTTCGGTCCTGATGGTCGCGATTTTTGGCGTGCTTTGGTACATCCTGAACCACACCAGTTGGGGGCGCCATGTTTATGCCATTGGCGATGACAAGGAAGCCGCCGAACTTTCGGGCATTCGCACCAATCGCACGCTGATTATGGTTTATGGCTTGGCCGGACTGGTTTGTGCCATCGGGGCATGGGCATCTATCGGCCGGGTTGGATCGGTTTCACCGCAAAGTTTTCAGGAAGCCAACCTGCAATCGATCACCGCTGTTGTCATTGGTGGCATATCATTGTTTGGCGGGCGCGGATCGATTATTGGCCCGCTGATCGGGGCGTTGATCGTCGGGGTCTTTAACTCTGGCCTGCGCCTTGTCGGTGTTGATGTTCTTTGGCAGGTTTTTGCCATTGGCTGGCTGACCATTATCGCCGTTGCCATTGACCAGTGGATCAGAAAGGTGTCGGCATGAGCACAGATAAAAAACCAGTTCTGACCGCACGCGGTATCGTTAAACGTTATGGCCGCGTGACAGCCCTTGATCAGGCTGATTTCGATCTTTACCCCGGCGAGGTTTTGGCCGTCATTGGTGATAACGGGGCCGGGAAATCATCCCTGATCAAGGCGCTTTCCGGCGCAATCACCATTGACGACGGTGTGATCGAACTTGATGGCAAGCCGATCCGGTTTTCATCGCCGATGGAAGCCCGCGAGGCCGGTATTGAAACGGTGTATCAGAACCTTGCCCTTTCGCCCGCCCTTTCAATTGCCGACAATATGTTCATGGGGCGCGAATTGCGCAAACCCGGTTTTATGGGCAAATATTTCGGCGCCCTTGATCATCGCGAAATGCAACGACTGGCGCGCGAAAAGCTGACCGATCTTGGCCTGATGACCATTCAAAACATCAATCAGGCGATTGAAACCCTTTCAGGCGGGCAGCGCCAAGGGGTGGCGGTGGCACGTGCGGCCGCATTCGGATCACGCGTGGTGATCATGGATGAACCAACGGCCGCCCTTGGGGTCAAGGAAAGCCGCCGGGTTCTTGAACTGATTGAGGATGTTAAATCACGCGGCATGCCGATTGTGCTGATTTCGCACAATATGCCGCATGTGTTCGAGGTTGCCGACCGCATCCATGTGCATCGGCTTGGCAAACGGCTTTGCACGATTAATCCCAATGATTACAGCATGTCGGATGCGGTTGCCTTTATGACCGGGGCCATGGAACCGCCCGAAACTTCTGAGGCGGCGCAGTGACCCCATGACCCCCGATATCGATACCCTGACGCAGATGATCAGGGATAAACAGTTTGGCGATCGTCGCATCCTTGTCGCGATCGTCGGCGCACCGGCCTCGGGCAAATCAACCTTGTCCGAACGGCTTCATCACCATCTGGGAGGTGATGAAGCCGGGGCTGTTGTTGTGCCGATGGATGGTTTTCATTTCGATGATGCCATCCTTGCCGAACGGGACCTTTTGGCGCGCAAAGGCGCCCCGGAAACCTTTGACGTTGGCGGTTTCAAACGCATTCTTGATGCCATTCGCGCCGATAATGATGATGTTTATGTACCGGTGTTTGATCGCAATCTGGAACTGTCGCGGGGCTCGGCACGAGGTGTCCTGCAACGCCACCGCATTGTTTTGATTGAAGGTAACTATCTGTTGCTGGATCAGGCACCGTGGGATCGCCTGCGCGATTTATTTGACATCACATTGTTCATAAATGTCGCGCTTAAGACCTTGGAACAACGATTGATCGACCGCTGGCTAAGCCACGGGTATGATGAACAATCCGCCAGAACCAAGGCGCTTGGCAATGACATCCCCAATGCGCATCGGGTTCAAAAAAACCACCTTGCGCCAAACTGCACAATCGACCCCGCGTAATTACTCTTCCATCGATAAAATCCCTATAGCCCTGTGGTTACACGAGCCTACGACAAGTGATATTTATCTTTATTGGTAAGAAGCAATATTTACTACCATCTGAATAGCCCCTAGATTTGTAGACACCTTGCCCCCTAAAAATGAG